>Ga0194123_10002617_pt1 | contig 23140 bp, 17 predicted proteins | sample TA2MahsurfametaG_5_FD_155479 | JGI IMG/M metagenome (GOLD analysis project Ga0194123, IMG submission 155479) | Freshwater microbial communities from Lake Tanganyika, Tanzania - TA2015023 Mahale A surface | ecosystem: Environmental > Aquatic > Freshwater > Lake | place: Tanzania: Lake Tanganyika... | reverse complement strand
GGGCGTCGAGCTCAAGATCACCGATGACGACAATCGCGAATTGCCTTGGGATGGCAAGGCCTCCGGTGCGCTCAAGGTGCGCGGATACTGGGTGTGTCGCGACTATTACCGCCTGGATGGCACCGGCGGTGCACATGATGCCGATGGCTGGTTCGCGACCGGCGATGTGGCAAGCATCGATCCCAACGGTTTCATGCGCATCACCGATCGCGCCAAGGATGTGATCAAGTCGGGCGGCGAATGGATCAGCTCCATTGATCTGGAGAACACCGCCATGGGTCACCCGGCGGTGGCGGAAGCTGCCGTGATTGGCGTCAATCATCCGAAGTGGCAGGAGCGGCCTCTGCTGGTGGTGGTGCGCAAGCCCGGCGTGGAAGTGAGTGCCACCGATCTCCTGCAGTACTTTGATGGCAAGGTGGCGAAGTGGTGGATCCCGGAAGACGTGGCTTTCGTGAATGAGTTGCCACACACCGCCACGGGCAAGTTGAGCAAGCTCGAGCTGCGCAAGCGTTTTGCGGAGTACCGTTTCCCGGGGACCTGAGGAACGGCGGCGGCTCATAACACATCCCGAACGGCCACAAGCAGCGTTTCGTCGCGCTTTGCGCGACGCCTTCGCAAAGATGAAAAAAGCGGTACCGATCTTGCGCCAGATGGTTTTATGATTCGCGCCGTCCGGCCTGCCCGGACAGGACGAGGGGAGTCCAGGGTGGACTCCTCCCGCCATACACCCGCGGGGTCCACAGTGGCCCAGGTCAGTGAGCGTGACGTATGAGCACATCCTCCTCCCCCCGAGCGCACTCCACCTCAGCTACCCCTCCTGCCAACGGCACGATTGCCGAGGTGGATGGCAAGCGCGTGGTGTTCTTCGATGGTTACTGGATCCGGCACTACGATGTGCCGGCGAATGAAGAGGCGGCGCGGCGTGAATTGATCGATCAACTCACCAAGCGCGTCTTCCACCATACCGAGCCGGGCATCAATACACCGGGTTACAAATTGCAGTCTGCTCGCGCGGCCTACGAGCGACAGACAGATCCGCGCCGCCGCCGCGTCAATGCCGCCATGCTGGCCGGCGCGCTGCTTAACCGCGGTTCGGACATCTTCAACATCATCTTCGAGCTGAAGCAGCGCGGCATCGAAATCGCCTACGACAACGAACTCCTGCGTGAATGCGAAGCCTGCTTCCTTGAAGCCTTCGAACTCGGCAAGCAGGTCCTGCATTACAGCGGCGAAGAAGGGCTGGATGAACTCTGGGGCGAACCCTTGAAGGCCTTCTACATGCCCATCGCTGATTTCTATGAATCCCGCTACATCAAGGTGGCGCTCTCGATGTGCGCCATCGACCAGATTGCGGACAAGCTCACCTCAACCTTCAACCAGTTCCCGCAGTTCAAGGGACTGGATCAGCGCGTGGCCGCCTACGCCCGTGCCGCCAAGCTCGAGAGCGAAACCATGAAGACCGATCCGGCCATCTTCGATGTCTGGCCGGAATTCGTGGCCTGTGGCGATGAACTCCAGGGCTTCGAGCCGCGCGTGAGTGCGCCGGAAATCCACACGCCGATTATCGCGCGCGGCCTCGAACTCATCCGCGAAGGCAAGAAGATCATCGAATGGGTGGCGTTTGCACGCGTGCCCATGCCGAAGACCGCCCGCAATTTCGTTGAACGCTGCGATGACTTTGTGGTGCAAATGAAGGTCTCCCAGGTCGCTTGATGACGCGTCGCTTCGACGCGGATTTCCTCATCATCGGCGCGGGGTTGGTGGGCCTCGCCACCGCATGGAAGCTCCTCTGTGCACGCCCGAATGCTCGAGCTCTGGTGCTCGACAAGGAACACGCGGTTGCCACTCATCAAAGTGGGCGCAACAGCGGTGTCATTCATGCCGGTGTCTACTACGAGCCCGGTAGTCTCAAGGCCCGCTTCTGCCGGGAAGGCCTGCAAGCCACTTATGCATTTTGCGCGGAGCACGACATTCCCCACGCGCGCTGCGGCAAGCTGATCGTCGCCACCAGTCCACTGGAAGTCCTGCGCCTGAAAGCGTTGGCCGAACGCGCCCGCACCAACGCTGCGGCCGTGGAGTGGCTGGATCAGGCGGCCTTGTCGGAGACGGAGCCCGCTGTGACAGGGCTCGCAGCCTTGCGGGTGGACGACACCGGCATGGCGGACTATCCCGCGATGGCGCGCGCGCTTGCGACACTCGTTCAGAATGCAGGCGCGCGCATTGAACTGGGTCAGACCGTGCAGTCCGTGCGGGAACGCAGTGAGGGCGTGGAGGTGCAAACCCCAGGTGCCGCGTATTCGGCCCGCCATCTCATCGTCTGCGCCGGCCTGCAGGGCGATCGCCTGGCGCGTCAGGCAGGGCTTGCGCTCGATTTTGCGATTGTTCCTTTCCGGGGCGACTATTTTCGCTTGCACGATGCCCGCAGTTCACTTATCCGGCACCACATCTACCCGGTGCCTGATCCCGCCCTGCCTTTCCTCGGCATTCATCTCACCCGCCTTGTCGAGGGCGGCATCTCGGTCGGGCCCAGTGCCATGCTGGCCTTCGCGCGCGAGGGTTACCGGTTGTCGCATTTCAATGCCCGGGATCTGCGCGACATGGTGCTCTTCCCCGGGCTGTGGCGCGTGCTCGGACGCCATGCCGGAGCGGGCTTGCGCGAACTCGGGTGCGCTCTCAGCAAGTCCCGCTATCTGCGCGAGATCAGGAAATACTGCCCCTCGGTGGAACTCGAGGATCTGCTGCCGCATCCGAGTGGCGTTCGAGCCCAGGCCGTGAGCCGCGATGGCCGACTCCTGCATAATTTCCTCATCCGCGAAACCGCGCATGCCACGTTTGTCTGCAATGCGCCGTCCCCGGCCGCCACAGCCTCGCTACCCATTGGCGCGGAAATCGCCCGCCTCGCGCTCCGGCACTGAGGGCCCTGCGCAAGCCGATCGACCGCGCCAACTGCCACCCATCCGCGCTCTGGGGTAGACTGGGGATTGCCTCAAATCCTCTGGAGACTTTTCCCATGCAGAACGCAGTAGTCATCACCGGCGCAGCCCGCACACCCATGGGCGGCATGCAGGGCGAACTGGCCGCGGTGACCGCCCCGGTGCTGGGTTCCACCGCCATCAAGGCCGCGCTGGAACGCGCCAAGGTCGACCCGGCCACTGTGGATGAGACCATCATGGGCTGCGTGCTGCCGGCAGGTCTGGGTCAGGCCCCGGCCCGCCAGGCTTCCATCGGCGCGGGGATCCCGAAAAGCGTGCCCGCCACCACCATCAACAAGATGTGCGGCTCCGGCATGAAGGCCGTGATGTTCGGCTGGGACGCCATCATGGCCGGCCACAGCAAGCTCATCGTCGCCGGCGGCATGGAGAGCATGACCAACGCGCCGTATCTGCTGCCCAAAGTGCGCGCAGGCATGCGGCTGGGCCATGGCGAGTTGCTCGATCACATGTTCTTTGATGGTCTGGAAGATGTGTACCAGCGCGGTCGCCTCATGGGCACCTTTGCGGAAGACTGCGCCCGCAAATACGGCTTCACCCGCGAAGCCCAGGATGCCTACGCCATTGCCTCCCTGAAGCGTGCGCAGGCCGCCATCACCTCCGGCGCGTTTGCCACGGAGATCACCGCCGTGGAAATCGCCGACGGCAAGGGCACGCGCCTGATGTCCATCGATGAACAACCCGGCAAGGCCAAGCTCGACAAGATCCCGCAGCTGCGTCCGGCCTTCGCCAAGGACGGAACGGTGACCGCCGCCAATTCGAGCTCCATCTCCGATGGCGCCGCCGCCCTCATCCTGAGTTCCGAAGCCCATGCCGCCGCAAGCGGACAGAAGCCGCTCGCCCGTATTCTTGCCCACTCCTCGCACGCACACGAGCCGGGCTGGTTCACCACCGCGCCGGTGTCCGCCATCCAGAAACTCATGCAGCGCGTGGGCTGGAAAGACCAGGACGTGGATCTCTACGAAGTGAACGAAGCCTTCGCCGTGGTCGCCATGGCGGCCATGCATGATCTCGGCATCGCGCACGAGAAGATCAACGTGCGTGGGGGTGCCTGCGCACTGGGGCATCCGGTAGGCGCTTCCGGTGCGCGCATCATCGTCACCCTCATTCACGCCTTGCGTGACATGGGCGGCAAGCGTGGCGTGGCCAGCCTCTGCATCGGTGGTGGTGAAGCCACGGCCGTGGCCATCGAACTCATCTGACCGCGAATCGCGAACAACAGCACAGGGGAGTCCAGCATGGAAATCAAAGGCAAGGTTGCCATCGTCACCGGTGGCGCTTCCGGTCTCGGGCAGGCCACCGCGGAGGCTCTGGCGGCCGCCGGTGCGCACGTCGCACTGTTTGATTTGAACGACGAAGGTGGCAAGGCAACGGCGGAATCACTCGCAGGTAAGGCGCGCTACTGGCGTGTCAACGTGACCGACGAGAACGAAGTCAAGGCTGCGGTGGCTGAGGTGGTTGCGCACTTCGGTGCCGTGCATGTGTGCGTGAACTGCGCCGGTATCGGCTCCGCCACCAAGACGGTGAGCCGAGGGGAGCCCCATCCCATGGAGCTCTTCACGCGCATCGTGAACGTGAACCTGCTCGGCACATTCAATGTGCTGCGGCTCGCCGCGGCGGAGATGGTGAAGAACGCGCCGGAAGGCATGAGTGGCGAGCGCGGCGTCATCATCAACACCGCCTCCATCGCAGCTTATGACGGGCAGACGGGCCAGGCTGCCTATGCCGCGAGCAAGGCTGGTGTAGTGGGCATGACCCTGCCCATTGCGCGCGATCTCTCCCGTGAGGGCATTCGCTGCGTCACCATTGCGCCCGGCTTGTTCGAAACGCCCATGGTGAAGGGCCTGTCGGACAAGATTCGCGCCGGCATAGAAGCCCAGCTCGAATATCCCAAGCGCTTTGGCCTGCCGGCGGAATACGCCAAGCTTGCTTCGCACATCGTCGAGAATCCCTATCTCAACGGGGAAACCATCCGTCTCGACGCCGCGAGCCGACTGCCGCCGCGCTGAGGCCGGCAGAAGCCAGGAGCACCCATCGGATGGAGTCTCGTGCACGGGGGTACCGCTCCTGAACACGCCATCCGATGGACTGCTGCGATGTCCATGGTCACTCAAGACCGCGGCAGAAACCGTCTACCATGACAAAGAGTGGGGCGTCCCCGTGCGGGACGATTCCAAGCTCTTTGAGTTCCTGATTCTTGAATCGGCCCAGGCCGGCTTGAGCTGGAGCACCATCCTCGCCAAGCGTGAGGGGTATCGGGCGGCCTTTGCCGGCTTTGATGCCTCACGCGTGGCCGCCTTCAGCGAGAAGGACGTGGCACGTCTGCTCCTCGACCCGGGAATCGTGCGCAACCGCGCAAAAATCGCGGCCACTATCTCCAACGCACAGTGTTTCCTCAAACTGCAGGCGGAGGAGGGGAGCTTTGCGGAATTTGCCTGGTCATTCGTGGGCGGAGCGCCCCGCTTGAACCACCCAGTCCAGGTGAGTTATGTGCCCGCTGTCACACCGGAATCGGAAGCATTCGCCAAGGCGCTGAAGCAGCGTGGCTTCAAGTTCCTTGGGCCCACTGTCATGTACGCCTTCATGCAGGCCACGGGCATGGTGAACGACCATCTGGTGTCCTGCTTCAGACATCCCCAGCGGGAGCCGTGAAGGTCGCGAAACAGGGTGGAGGTTGCAGTCTGGGGTTTGCGTCCCCGACAGGAGAGAAGGGCGCGGCGACACAGGGACTGAGTGAAATCTGCGGGGCGAGAAAAACGGAGTGACCGGCTGGCGGCCACTCCGTTGGCGTCGAAACTCACTTCTGGGCGACGGCGACGCGAGTGAACTTGCCGTCCTTGATCGCGATGGTGGTGGAGCGGCCACCCAGCAGCACCAGTGAGCCGTCCGGCATTTCCACCGGCGTGCGCAGCCAGGAGAGCAGCTGCAGCTCGGAGCGGTCGGCCACCTTCCACTTGTCGCCTTCCATCACACCCACCAAGCCCACAGCGCCGGCCACCACCGGCTTGCCATCGGCGGTCAGGGTCACGCCGAACACGCCTTCAGTGCTCGGAGGCGTCATCTGGCTCCAGGTCACGCCGCCATCCTGGCTGGCACGCACCACGCCCGCGGCGCCGGTGAGGTAGAGCCTGTCGCCGTCTTGCACGCCAGCGATCCAGTACGGGGGTTCCGGCTCCTTGGGGGTGACGAGCGCATCGCGACGCACCCAGGTCTGGCCGTCGTCACCGCTCTGCAGAACCATGCCGAACTCTCCCCCCAAGGTGAGATTGGTTCCATCGAAGAGCACCACATTCCAGCTCACGTCGCCGGCACGGAAGGCCGGTCCCGGCGCGAACTTGAAGGAAATGGTAGGCGCAGGAGCGGAGTCCAGCGTGTTGACGAACTGCACGAAGCCTTCATCCGGATAGAGCGCATAGTCCGTGTCCACCACCGCAGGCTTGCCGTTCACCGTGCCACTGAATTCCACGGTATCCATGTTCAGGTTGCTGACCCCGAAGTACCAGTCGCCCGGATCACCGGCCGGAATGGTCAGCTGCGGCTGGGTCACTTCCTCGATGGTGACGTTTTCCCAAGTCCTGCCGTCCGAGGTCTTGGCCAGCATGCCGCGGCCACCCACCGCCCAAGCCTTGCCATTCGCTGCCGCGATGTCGAGCACCGGCTCGTTGTATTCGGAGAGCGAGCCGACTTCCGTCACCGTCTTGCCATCAAAGAGGTACACCTTGCCGGACGAGCTGCCGAGCAGGACTTCGTTGTCCGACCACCTCTCAAGCGCCGTGAAGTCCTCGTTGGGCACGTCGGCATAGCGGGTGAGCTCTGCACCCTCGGCGGTCATCTTGAGCAGCCCGAGCAGCCCGTGGGTGCCGGCAACGACGATGCCTTCCTGGGAGGGCAGGTAAGCGCCATCGACGAAATCGACGACCAGCGGAGCTCGATGGTCAACCTGCTCATCCTCGGCCGCCATGGCGGTGGCGCCAGTGCCCAGCGAGGCGAGCAGGATCATCGAGCCCAGCGTGCGGCCCTGTACGCGGTGGATGCGGTCTTTATTCATGCGTGGAAGCCCTGAGAAGTGAATCTTGATTCAGGCACCCCGAGCGGGTGCCTGGCGTGGTACCGAGCGTGGAAAACATGATTTACGAAATCCCCCCGGAATCAGCGCCATACCATACCAACAAGGATGGCGGCCTCACAAGCCGCGACAGGGCGGTATCGAAGCCGAGATCCGGAGACTGCACGCTGGGCGCTCAGGCGTCGAGCGCGGCGTATTTGCCACGGTAATAGAGGAGGGCTTGCAGTTCGTCTGATGCCGGCAGGCTGAGCGCCTTCACATGCCCGACGATGATCTGATGATCCCCTCCGGCATGGATTTCATGCACCGTGCATTCGATGGCCATCAATCGGCCGTCGAGCAACGGGCTGCCCGTCGCGCCCTTGGCATGCGGCACCCCTTCAAACTTGTCCGGCCCCTTCTTGGCGAACCGGTTGGAGAGGTCCTGCTGGCCCGAGCTGAGCACATTGATGGCGAAGGCGCCGCTGCGGCAGATGGGCTCCAAGGTCTCGGACTTGTTGTCCACGCAGATGATGAACAGGGCCGGATCCAGCGACAGGGAGGTGATTCCGTTCATGGTCAGGCCGTAGGCCTTGCCGTCCGTGTCGCAGGCGGTGATCACGGAGACGCCCGTGGCCCAGTAGCCACAAGCCTTGCGGAAGTTGTCGGACGTGAGTTCGGTCATGCGCGGTTCTTTCCTGCTGGGTGTTCCGGAGGGGGCGTATTGTGGTGCGCCGGACCAGCGCCCGCCAGCCCGGACTTTTCCTAACGCTGTGACCATATTTACGACCTCTGACTTTCAACTCAGGTGCAAATCGAGTCGTGATGTTGCATCGAAGCAACACTGAGTGCATTTCCGCCTCAAATTTACGCTGGAAACTGTTTACCCAATACCACAGTGTATGGCAGACTCCGGGCGTGCTGGGCTCCGTCCGGGGAGGACGCGTGCTTCCCGTGCACGGATCTTCGAGTATTTGCTTGAGCGTTGTTTTGAGGGGAGAGGCAGTGGCATTACCACCGATCAAGAATTCCAGGGGCATGCGGCTGGCCAACTGGATGATGGACAAGAAGTGGATCACCTTCCTCATTGTGGTGCTGCCCACCGCGCTGATGGGCTGGGCAATCCCCAGCATCGAGGTCTACTCCCGCTTCGCAGACCTGCTCCCCGCCAAGCACGAATACATCCAGGATTACAACCGCATGAAGCAGACCTTCGGCGGTGCCAACGTGGTCACCATGGCGCTGGAGGTCAATGATCCCAAGGCCGACATTTTCACGGTCGACACCCTGCAAAAGGTGAAGATGCTCACCGAGCAGGTGGACATGATCAAAGGCGTGAACCACTACCAGGTGGCCAGCATCGCGCACCCCAAGATTCGCCGCATCCGCACCACCGCGGGTGGCCTCATCAAGTCCGAGTCAGTGCTGCCCAAGGATCTGCCGACAGATCCGGAAGCCATGAAGAAGCTCCGCGAGGAATCCTTCAACAATGACATCGTCTACGGCACCTACATCTCGCAGGATGGGCGCGCCGCGCTAATCTTGGCGGGCTTCGACGAAGAGCGCCTGAACTACACCGAAATTCATACCCGCCTGCAGGAACTGAAGGCCGAAGTGGAGGCCGATGGCAAGACCTCGCTCTATGTGGCGGGCGAGCCCATGCTGAAAGGCTGGATTTACTACCACTCCAAGGAGCTCGCCACCATCTTCGGCATCACCGGCGCCGTGATGGTGTTCTTGCTCTTCATCCACTTCCGCTCCATCTCCGGCGTGGTGGTGCCCATGATCGGCACCTTGCTGTCCGCCGTGTGGGGCTTGGGCTTCGTCGGCTGGATGGGCTACAACCTCGATCCGCTGGTGCTCGTGGTGCCCATCCTCATCTCGGCGCGTACCGCCAGCCACTGCGTGCAGTTCATGGAGCGCTACTACGACGAAATCCGCGTCGGTCGCGACAAGGACGCCGCAGTGCGTGTGTCCATGGGCGAACTCATCGTGCCCGGCTCCATCGCCATCTTCACGGATGCGGCGGGCCTGTTGGTGCTCGCGGTGTCCTCGATGCCCATCATCGCCAAGCTCGGCTATTTCTGTGCGGTGTGGTCCGCCAGCAATATCATCACCGTGGCCGTGTTCGTGCCGCTGATCCTGTCCCTGCTTCCTGTGCCGGGCGTGAACAAGGACGAGGAGCACAAGCACCTGCCGTCCCGCATCATGAACGCCGTAGGCGTGTTTCTGATCGGCAAGAAAGCCACCGTCAGCATCTTCGGCGCGACGGCCGTGCTGATGGTGTGGTCCGTGTACTACGGCTGGGCGCCGCCGCTGGGCGAAAGCAAGCCCGGCTCGCCGATTCTCTTTGCAGATTCCGAATACAACATCGCGGCCGCGCACATTGCAGATCGCTTCGCCGGTGCCAACCAGTTCAGCATCTATTTCGAGGGCGATGAGGCCCACAAGATGAAGGATCCGGAAGTGGTGGCCATGATGGAGGAATTCGGGCGCTACATGGCCGATACCTTCAACTACGGCGGCACCCGCGAGATTCCGCACCTTGTGCGCTCCATCAATCGCCTCTACCACTATGACGATCCGCGCTGGTCCGTGATTCCGAAGGACCAGAAGGACATCGGCAACACGCTGTTCATGTATGAGGCGGGTGCGGCGATGCCGGGCGTGATCCTCGAGTACATGGATCTGGAGGGCAAGACCGCAAACTTTGTGGTGTTCTACAAGGACGCCACCGGCAAGACCGTGCACACGGCGGTGGATGCCGCCAAGGCGTGGCTCGCAGAGCACAAGGTGGAAGGTGTCACGCCGCGCTTTGCGGGTGGCATCATCGGCACCACCGCTGCCGCCAATGAGGAAACCAAGGCCTCGGATCTTAAGATGACCGGCCTCATCATCACACTTGTGATGCTTGCGGTCATGCTGACCTACCGGTCTTTCCTGTCCGGCATCCTGGTGCTCATCGTGCTGGGCCTCGCCGTGATGATGAACCGTGCGTTCATGACCATCCGCGATATCGGGCTCAATGTGAACACCATGCCGGTGACGGCGGTGGGCGTGGGCCTGGGTGTCGACTATGCGCTCTACATGCTGGACCGCATCAAGGAAGAGGTGAAGCACCGCGAGCTGGACGACGCCATTGTGGTGTCCATGCGCACCACGGGCGCTGCGGTGCTCTTCACCGCCGTCATGGTGATCGCCGGCATCATCTACTGGATCCCAGGTTCTTCACTGCGCTTCAACAGTGAAATGTCACTGCTGCTCTGCCTGCTGATGATGAGCAACATGGTGGGCGCCGTGACCGTGATTCCGCTGCTCGTGCGCGTACTCAAGCCGGGCTTCGTGATGAAGGGACAAGTGGACACTCACGTCACCGCACAGACTGCCGGACAGGGCAGGTGGGTGGCGGGCAAGGCCACCTGAGTTTTGGAGTATGGCGGCGGGGCAACCTGCCGCCCGTTTGATTGGAAGGGGAAAACAAATGGGAGATAACGCGATGAAACGCACTTTACGCGCGTTCTCGATCGGTGCAGTCGCCCTGTCGTCGTCGTTCCTTGTGAGCGCACCGGCAGAAGCCCGCATCCAGATCGATGCGCTGGGTGGTGAAGTAGAAATCAACGGCTTCCTGTCGTCCGAAGCGCGTGCGCGCGTCGGCGGTGGCGAGTCCTACCTCAACCAGTGGATACAGAGGCTGCAGATTGAAGCTTCGGCCAACTACGAAGACGTGGGTGTGTTCGACACTTTGTCTTTCGTGACCGTTGTCCGTCCGGAGTTTGATGCGGCGTACTACTACGGTGATGACATCGCCAGTGGCCGGCATCGGGGGGGCGACAAGCCGTCATACATGGGAAGCCCGTTTAATTTCCAGACAGACCCAGTAGGATTTGGCGGCTTCGACTATCTGTGTAATGGAGTTCCCGGCTTGGAGAACGGCTCTGGGTGTTTTTCCACAGGTGGTATCAATAAGTTCGTGCAGCAAGGCCTGTGGAATCCGGCAGAGTTAAACAACTTCGAAGTCATCCTCAACCGCGCAGCGAACGGCACCCAATTCGGCGCTGCGAGCGCGCTGTCGGGTGATGCGCAGCTCTCCGGCTTCCCGTTGTTTGTGCCTCTGGACGGCCGCGAGCTGGCTTGCCGCCGTTGTACCAATGTCGATAACGATCTGCTCGATATCGCCATGAACAACAATGATTCCACCCGTCTCTATCCCTTCCGCGAACTCTACGTGGATGCGACGGTGGGTGACTGGTGGTTCCGCGTGGGCAAGCAGCAGATCGTATGGGGCAAGACGGACTTCTTCCGTCTGCAGGACATCATCAATCCTGTGGATTTTGGCCAGCACTTCTTCTTCGATTCCTTCGAAGACATCCGCATTCCGCAGTGGATCGCTTCCGCACAGTGGAAATTTGGTGACTGGGGTCCGACCACGGATAACGCCATTCAGTTCGTGTGGAACTTCGATGAATTCCAGGGCATCGGCCTTGGCAATCCGTCCGGTGGCTGGGCACATCCCTTCGCCAAGGAAAAGGGTACCTTTGCCGCGTTCAACCATTACTTCAGCGTTGAGCCGTGCCTTGGACCAAATTCTTTGGCATTGCTTCAGGATCCCGCATCTAACGTCACTCCTGACGCTTTCTGCGGGTCGCGGGGCCCCGGTGACCAGCGCGCGCCGTCCGGTTTCGGCCAGCCGGTCGGCCTGAGCTATGAGGACCGCCCGGAATACGAGTTGGGTAACACCGAAGGCGGCGCCCGTTGGGAATTCCGTCTCGGCGAACTGCATTTGGCCTTGTCCGCCTACAGTGCGTTTAATGACGTCCCGGTGTTCCGCTTCCATAGCGTGAACGTTGCCCAGGGCCAGTTGGATCCGGGCCTTGTTGCAGCAGCAAATCCCTGCGGCGAAAGCTTCCTTCAAAATGGAGCGGTCTATAACGGAACCGCCTGCAACGATGAATTGATCTTCGCGTACGCAGAGTACTTGGCCACCGATGGCGGAGCCGGTGTTGTCCCTATCACGGTGATGGATCCCAACCAGGCAATTCAAGCCATCGCAGCCGGCGGCGGCCCCAATGCCGCGCTGGCTCAACAAGCCCTTGATGAGGACAACGCTGCCTTGTTCTATACGGGTAGTGCCAGTGGGCTCGCCGTTCTCGGTGGCCAGACCGACATTCAGTACCAGCGTTCGCAGACTCTTGGTCTGTCGTTCGACTACTTCGAGTCCTTCACGGGTACGGTGTTCCGCGTGGAGTCCTCGGTCACCATCGATGAGCTCGTCAACAACACCCGCAAGGCCAACTGGGTGGACGAGAGCGAAGTCATGCGCTGGTCTATCGGTATCGACCGTCCAACCTGGATTAAGTGGCTGAACAAGGACCGGACTTTCTTCCTGTCCACCCAGCTGTTTGATACCTGGTATTTGGACCATGAAGGTGACAAGCACACCGGTTACTACACCGATGAGCACAACTTCATCTGGACCTTCTTCTTCATCGGCAACTACATGCGCGACCGCGTGACGCCCTTGGGCTTCCTGGTTTGGGAAGAAGCCAGCAACTCCTGGGTGGCCGGTTTCAACACCGAGTGGAAGATCGACAACCACTGGTCCGTCAAGGGCGGCCTGCACACCATCTGGGGTGGCAACGAGAACTTCCGCCATGATTCCGGTCCGTTCAGCACCTTCGTGGTGCCCTTCGGTGCCAATGGCGTGGGTAACAACTACGCGCAACACTCGGTCTTCGGCGCAGCGCATGAAGGTATCGGCGCCCTGCGTGCCAACGACGAGCTGTTCTTCCAGGTGAAGTACCAGTTCTGATAACAGGTCAACAGACCCAGGTCCCCGGCAGCGTGAACCTGTTCCCGCCGTCGGGGCACTCAAAGCTCAAGAAGAGGATGAGGACAACTACATGATAAAGACATCTTTGCGTTTGGCAGTGCTCGCCGCGCTGGCCGCCCAGCCGCTCGTCGGCAGCGCGTTCAGCCCGGAAGACCACATGGCCTGGATCAAGGCCAACCAGGAAGCCCAGCCCCAGTTCGTTGATGGCGACACCATCACTTACGATAAGGCTGACCTCGTGCGCCCCTTCATTCCTGCCGAACAGCAGGAAACTGTGCTGTTCGAAGGCATGGACATGAAGATCAAGGACGCCGGGGACGTCTCCCCGACAGATTCCTACAAGGCGGCCACTGAGAAATTCGCCGGCCAGGCCACCATCGCGGCTGACGGCGCCATTGAAAACTACACCTCCGGTCGTCCTTTCGACCCGGCTACCTTCACGCCGGGCAGCGAAGAAGACGGCTGGAAGTGGGTGTGGAACTGGATGTATCGCTGGCAGTCCGCGGGCCTCAAGGTCAACGAAGTGCACTGGGTATGGGTGCGCGAAGGTGGTGAGCACAGCGGCCATGACATCATGACGGCCGATGGCGGCCAGTACAAGCAGTACTACACCGGTGGTGGCAACTTCGAGCGCGTGCTCGCCGGCCCCTACCAGCGTGTGCTGATGTCCGGCCGCGCTGATCTGCCGGACACCAACTACCGTATGAACAACGGCGAAGGCTTTGCCAAGAACACCAATTTCCGCGAATACACCGGCTTCACCTCGCCGTTTGACATCGCGGGCACGGCGTTCCTGATTCTTCGCTACGACGATCCGCGCAAGCCGGACGATTCTTGGGCCTATATCCCCAGCCTCCGTCGTGTGCGCCGTATCTCCGTGGAAGTGAAGTCCGACTCCCTGCTGGGTACGGATCACACCCTGGAAGATTTTTACGGCTTCAATGGTCGTCCGCTGGAGCACAAGTGGCAGTACGTGGGCACCGCCCGCATTCTGGCCGTGGCCCGTTCCCGCACCCGCGACACCATCTACTACGGCCCCAATGGCTGGGCGCCGCTGGACGACTGGGCACTGCGCACCATGGACGTGGTGCAGATGTTCCCGCAGCGTACCGGGCACCCGTACTCCACGAAGTTCATCTACTCGGATCGCGAGTCGGGTGAATCCTTCTACGCCAATGCCTTCGACAAGGCCGGCGAACTGTGGAAGGTGTGGCAGATCCAGAAGGTGTGGACGGAAGATCCGCACTTCAAGGAAAGCCCGGTCATCAAGCAGGATCCCACCCCTGAGGGCACCCGCATGCTGGCCTTCCAGAGCATCAACGTGATCGACCTGCAGAACAAGCGTGGAACCCTGGTGCCCTGCCGTGGCAACAGCTTCCCTACGGTCGAGCTGTCTGATGTCAAGAAGACCCACGACGTGAACTATCTGACCGAGGGTCGCTAAGACTCCCGTTCGGACTCACGTTGCACCCCGGCGTTGCCGGGGTGTCTAATAGGCGGGCTGCCTCGGCAGCCCGTTTTTTTTCGGCCGCTCCAATGCGTTTCACGGGAATCCCCATGCTGCAGACATCACCAGTCCGTCCCCATCGCGGGGCTGATCCTCGGGCCGCCCGTGGACCGATGCTCGCGTTTTTCGGCCGCACTCCTTTGGGAGCTTGCCGTCGGAGCGCTCGTAGTTCCTTTCCTGCAATCATCGAGCTTTTCCGTCGCGGGGCAGGCGTTATTTTTGTGCACTGTTACGCTTTGATCTGGGCCACCCATGGCGCCACTCCTGCACTTGTTGAGCGTTCCATCCGGGGGGCTGGCATGCGTGCCGCAGCCGTGTGTCTCCTGATGCTTGTAGCGCTGGCTCCCCAACAGACGACGGCGGGCGGCCTGCCTTCTCCTGCCACCAAGACAGAGAACCCCTCGGCAGACGCCCTCTTCGGCAGCGCAGTGCAGGTGGCCGAGGCCAGTTTCAAGGCGGGGGACATCTACGACCGCCTGCTCGCCGCCGGTACCTTGGCGGAGACCGGCCACGGCCCGGCGCTAGAATTCCTGAAGACGTATCTCGCGAGCGACGACCTGGTCTTCAAGCGGGCCACCATCGATACCTTGCTCGCCAGCACACATCCTCTTGAGCTTGACTTGCTTTTCCGCGCGGCCGAGCGTGACCCTGCGACCCTCGGACTGATGATGGAGTCTCTGGCCGCCACGCCACGGGCGGACATGGAAGACCTCATAGCCGAAGCCCTCCGCGAAGGCAGCTCCTTCGTGCGTAAGAATGCCGTGCAGGCCATTGCCCGCGGACGGGTGGAAGGCCTGAATGATCAACTGCGTGATTTGATCGCCGACGACAGCACCCACGAGACGGTACGGGCCTACGCCTATTACGCGCTGGTCTCTCTGGGCGATGGCAAGGACGTCTCCGATCGGCTGTTCGCGCTGGTGAAATCCGAACAGGTGGAAGAGCGCGAAGTGGCCGCCATCGCCATGGGGCTCTACTCCGCCAGCGAGACCGGAAAGCGCCTGAAGACATTGATGGCAGACCGCTCCGATGAACGCGTGTCGCTCGCCGCCATGGCGAGTGCCGCAGGGCAGGGGGATGATGAAGCCATCGGCCGCCTCATCAAGGGCGTGGCCTACGGCCAGCCCATGGAATCCTCCATCCTGGCGGGTGCGCTGAAGCGCCTGCCGCCCAAGACTGCAGCGCAGATCACGGAAGTTCTCATGACCTGCTGCAAACTCAGTGCGGACGCCGCGACGAGGGTACTGGAGTCGTGGAGCGCCATTGAGTCCGATCCCGCGCCGGTCTATGTCTGGGGACTCGCGCATGAGGAAGCGGATGTCCGCCTCCAGACCACCTGGCTCATCGGACATCGCCGCGATGCCGCAGCCCTCGCCATGCTCGCACCTCTGCTCAAAGACGAGGATGCCGGCATCCGCACCATGGCAGCCTGGTCGGTGGTGCAGTGCGTAGGCGCACAAGGCACCCTCCTCTGAAATTAGTGACAGTTACCCTATTTCCGCGAGAATGCACAATTGACGGTGATTACGTGGCTGGCGGAAATAGGGTAACTGTCACCAATTCCGCGGCGGAGGAAATAGGGTAACTGTCACCAATTCTGCGGCCCCAATCCGGCTGAGATGGACTCCTGCCAACAGTCATCACTACCGTGGGAAATAGGGTAACTGTCACCAATTCCGCGGCACCAATTCCCGGAAATAGGGTAACTGTCACTAATTTATGCCCGGCTCCAACTATCTGAGGACATCACGCATGCAAGGTTTTGATATTCGCCGCAGCGCCGGCTGGCTCGCCGCCACCACGGGTCTGGCCCTCTGGACGACTGCGGCTCTCGCGGGCGACTTCGACCTGGACCTCGCTCAGGTACAAGAGCTTTCGCCGGAGCCAGGCACGGTGATCTCCTCCGCCAATGTTGCGGAATATCGTCAGGTGCTGGATCCGGATCTCGCGGATCTGATTGCTCAGGACTGGTATGCGATTACCGTCGGCGAGCCGGTGTCTTTCGACCCGCACCCCAACTTTGTGGCCGCCACCCAGCAATATGGTGGGCAGGCGCAGCTCGGCGACGCAGACAGCCAGATCCTGAACTACACGGCAGGCCGACCTTTCCCGGGTGAACTGAGCAATGAAGACCCCAGGGCCGGCGAAAAGCTCGCCTGGAACATGCGCTACGCCTTTGCCGCAGACAATACCATCATCCCGGAGATGTACTGGGGCTACCGCGATATGCGCAGCCAGTCCATCGAGCGCACGCTCACCTTCAACGCCCAGGGCATGCGCTACATGTATCGCCATGTGAATGATCCGGTGCCGGCGCTGCCGAAGAATCCCTATGCGGTGTACAGCGCCATCACGCTGGAAGCCGAAGACCCGACGGACGTGGAAGGCACCAAGCTCCTCATCTACTACAACAGTGATGACAACGCCGAGGAGCAGGGTTGGATGTATGTGCCTAACCTCCGGCGCGTGCGGCGCGTCGCCACGACCACGCGTACGGATTCCTTTCTCGGCAGCGACATCATGATCGAGGACTTTCTGGGCTACACCGGGCGCATCAAGGACATGGAGTGGAAGTTCGGTGGATCTACCTGGATCCTGCTCCCCATGTACCGCCACGATCTGCAGCAGCACGCGGCACAGAAGGCACGCAAATACGACTACCAGTTTGTGGAATTCACGGGGCACTCGGGCTGCTTTCCGCAGGTGAGCTGGCAATTGCGCAAGGCCTACGTGCTGGAGGGCAAGCCGCGACGGGATGATCACCCGCTTTCCAAGCGCTATTTCTATGTGGATGCGCAGACCATGTCGCCGATTCTCGGCAAGGTCTATGACCGTGCAGGCACCTTGTGGAAGATGCTGATGGCGGGCCTCGCGCATCCGGATTACCACCTGGCGGAAAACAAGGGTAGCGGCGCGCCGCTGCTGGATTCCTCGGCTGCGATCGATCTCCAGAACAAGCACTGCACCACCTTGCAGATGGTGACGGTGACCAATCCGGGCAAGCTGAGCCCCAAGGATTTCGAGCCCAGTGCGCTGAACACCGGCGCACGCTGAGCGCGCACTTTTCTACGCACACTTGAGGGAGCACCCGCACCCATGAATCCGCAAGCCTTTCTCGGCCAGTTGTTTGATCTTTCCACGCGGCACGTGCTGCTGACCGGCGCTTCCAGTGGCCTTGGCCGCCATTTCGCACGCACCCTCACCCGCGCAGGCGCTCGCGTGGCGCTGTGCGCCCGTAGCACAGACAAGCTCGAAGCGCTGGCGGCGGAAATCCGCGCCGAGGGTGGGCGTTGTGAGGTCTATGCGCTCGATGTGCGCAACCGCGATGACATTCGGGCCTGCGTGGCGGCAGCAGAGGCGGTCGCGCCAATCGACGTGCTGGTGAACAACGCCGGTATCGCCATTCCCAAGGCCCCGCAGAAGCTCACGGATGAGCAGTGGGATACGGTGTATGAAACCAATCTTCGAGGGCCTTGGGTGCTGGCGCAGGAAGTGATCAAGCATCGCCTGGCGGATGGTCGCGGGGCGAGCATCATCAACATCGCTTCTGTGCTTGGCATCCGCGCCATCGGCCATCTTGCGCCGTATTCGGCGGCCAAGGCGGGCCTCATCAATCTGGGACGGGACTTGTGCGTGGATCTCGCCACCACCGGCATTCGCGTGAATGCGCTGGCGCCGGGTTACTTCACGACCGAGATGAACGATGAATGGCTGCAGACACCTGCGGGCGACCGCCTGCGCAACCGCATTCCCGCCAAGCGGTTCGGAGATCCTTCAGAGCTGGATGGTGCGCTGATCTATCTCGCTTCGGATGCCTCGCGCTACATGAACGGAAACCTCATCACCGTGGATGGTGGGCATACCGCCAGTCTCTGAGGTCTCAGGCGCTCCACATCACCAAGCCCCAGTCGAGCACCTTCTCCTGCTTCATCGCGCCTTCCTTGTCGGCGCGATGGGCAAACGCTTCCACCGCGAGATCGAGCAGCGCGCCGCCCTGAGGCACGGCAGTGCAGTCCACCACGGTGAATCGCGTGCTGATGATGTCGCCTTCCAGCACCGGCCCCACGTGATTGCAGTGCCGCCACGCCACCATGTGCAGCACATTGGGCAGCGCCCGCTGCACTTGGGCCAGTGCGAAAGAAATGGTATGACCGCCATACACCAGCCGTTGCCCAAGGTAGCTGCGGGTGGCATCCGTATGCGTGTAGGCGATATTGAGCGACATGCGCACCAGCTCTGGCGCGCAGGTCACCGTGTCCTTGGGGCCGATTTCAAACACATCGCCCTTCGCCACCACGGGTGACTTGAGACCCGTGATGTCGCAGGCCAGCGGCGCGAGATTCCAGCCAGTTGGCAGCGCGCCCAGCAATTCCTCCAGTGCGAAGCTGTTGGGAATGCTGTCGAAGCTGTCGTTGTGGCCGGTGTTCGCCTCCGTATCCTTGCAGGCGATCATCGGGCAACGCCAGAAATGCAACACCACCTCGTCGTGCTGGTTGACGGTGGTCATCTCCAGCACCACCATACCGGTCGCTGCGCGGCCAGGCTTGATCGCGTTCTGCTTCAGGCCTATCACGCGGGTGGTGGTGTAGAGCGAATCGCCGATGAACACCGGCCGCCGCAGCAACACACCCCGATAAAAGAGATTGCCTTTCACGTGCTGCGAGGCGTAGGTCGTCTGCCCTGCGGCAAGGTGCATGGCGAGGTAGGGATGACACACGCCGCGCGCGTCCCCCGTGACCTTCTGCGCCAGATGGCGATCGAGCGGCAGGCGCATGCGATCCCCGAACAGTGCGCCATACATCGCGGCGTGACCTTCGGTCACGGTGATGGAAGGGGCGACGAAGGTCTGGCCGAGGAAGAATTCCTCGAAATAGGGGCCGTCTATCAGGTGGGTTGCCACGGGACTCGAACTCTCAGGTTGGCAGGCAACGATCAGCGGATCGCCACGGGGTTGATGATCATCTGCACCGCGCCGGTCATGCGGGCGGCACCGAGCACGAACATGAATTCGTAAGCGCTGTCCTTGGCAAGCTCGCGCGTGTCCATGTTCTCCAGAATGTAGATGCCGTTCTTGGTCAACAGGACCTGATGCACGGGGAAGGCTTCGCTCGCATCTTCAGAGGGCAGTACTTCCAGCGCCCAGGTGTCGCCGCCCACCGCCATCACTTCCTTGCTTGCGAGATATTCCGCGCCGCCCTTGCCGAGACCCGGCTCACCCTTGTTGTAGAGCGGCAGGTCAGTGGTCATGAGATCCATCCAGCCGGTGTTGAACAGCACCACATCACCGCGCTTCAGGGGCGTGTTCTGCTTGGTGGCGCAGGCTTCGATTTCCGTCTGATTGAAGACCTCACCCACGTCCAGTCGGGTCTTGCCGGCGCACTTGGCCATATCCAGCATCACGCCACGGGTGACGAAGGGGGGCAGGGCATGGGTACCGTAACGGGTAAGCCCATCGGGTTTCATGAAGTCATTGCCATGCACACCGTTGTAATAAAGCTGGTCGATGCCCGCGTGCCCCAGACCGTCGATCTGCGAGCCCACACCCACCCAACCGTTGATAATGTCATCGGCGTAAGTCATCTTGTTGGCACCCAGCGACTTGCCGGAGAGTTGCCCGGGCGCGAGCACGATCACATGCAGATTGCGCGGCGGATAGGCTGGCGTCTGGGGATTGGATTCGATGGCGAGACGATAGGTCTTGCCGGTCTTCACCAGCTTGGCCGCTTCCAGCGCAAGATCCGGACTGTTCAGGTTGGCAGAGCCCAGGGTGTCGTCCTTGCCCCATTTGGAGGGGTACCAGTGATGCTCATCGGCCATGGCGTGAGACACGCATGCGGCCAGTGCCAAGGCGCAGAATGTTTTCAGTGTCATGTTTGCTCCCCTCCGTTGTTGTAATCGGAACCCACCGTCGTGGGACCCATCTTATGAGAACTCGCGGCGGATGGCCGCGCTGTGCTCGCCAACGGCAGGCACCTGGCGTGGCGTCTCCTCATGGTCGCAGACCCGTCGCACGAAGGTGGCCCGGCGGTCACCGCTCAGCACGTCCTTGGTTTTCAGTGCCGGATGCGACCACACGTCTTCCACGGTGTTGAGCCGGCCCCAAGCTATGTTGCCCTCATCCAGCAGTTTGGCAAGGGATTCGCGGGTGTGCGCAGCGAAGTGCTTCTCGAGCTCCACCTTCAGCGCCGCGCGGTGGGTCACGCGGTCGGGAATGCTGTTGAAGCGCGGATCACTCGCAAGTTCCTGCACGTTCAGAATCCGGCACAGATCCAGCCATTCGCGATGGTTCTGCACGGCGATGATGATTTGCCCATCCGAGGTAGCATAGGCGCCATAGGGCGCAATCTGGGGATGGTCGAGGCCAGTACCCCGGACGAGCCGTCCACCATACTTGTAGAGCGCCATGGGCACACTCATCCATTCGCTCAGTACATCGAACAGCGAGATATCGAGGAACTGCCCACGTCCCGTGCGTCCGCGTTCGAGCAGGGCGCGGAGGATTTCGCTGTAGGCGGTGAGCCCGGTGGAGATATCGCAGATGGAGATGCCGCAGCGTGTGGGTACGCCGTCGGTGCCGGTGACCGAGCAGAGCCCGGCTTCCGCCTGCACCAGGAAGTCATAGGCTTTCATCTCGGCCAAGGGACCTTCGTTGCCGTAGCCAGAGATGCTGCACATGATGAGGCCGGGGTTGTCGCGCGCGAGGTCTTCATAACCGAGGCCCAGCCGGTCCACCGCACCGGGACGGATGTTCTGGATGAATACATCGGCCCGAGCCAGCAGCCGGCGCAGCAGCGCGAGGTCGTCAGCTGATTTCACATCCAGCACCAGCGATTCCTTGCCCGCATTGAGCCACACGAAGAACGTGGACTCGCCGTTGACCACGGTGTCATAAGCGCGGGCGAAGTCCCCTTCCTCGCGTTCTATCTTGATGACCCGGGCGCCCGCTTCGGCCAGCAGCCTCGCGGCGTAAGGGGCCGCCACGGCCTGCTCCAGGGAAACAACCAGTACGTCAGTCAAAGCAGCCATGAATCACCGCAGAACAAAAGGGTTGGGGACATCGGCCGCGGTGGAGATCCACACACTCTTGGTCTGCAGGAACTCCCGCATGCCTTCGAGGCCGTTCTCCCGACCGAGGCCGGATTTCTTGTAGCCGCCGAACGGCGACAGGTAACTCACCGCGCGGTAGGTGTTGACCCAGATGGTGCCGGCGCGAATGGCGTTGGAAACCTTGATCACACGCTTGATCGATTGTGTCCACACCCCGGCAGCAAGGCCGAAGGCGATGTCGTTGGCGATCGCGATGGCTTCCTCTTCCGTCTTGAAGCGGAGAATGGACAGCACCGGGCCGAAGACTTCCTCCTGCGCGATGCGCATGTCGTTGGTCACGTCACCAAAGATGGTGGGCTGCACGAAGAGCTTCGATTCCCCGCAGGCAGCGCCCTCGGCAGGGCCACCACCCAGCAGGCAGGTCGCACCCTCGGCCTTGGCGATCGCGATGTACTCGAGAACCTTGGCATATTGCGGCGGCGTGGTGACCGGGCCAACTTGGGTGCCGGGATCCATGGGATCGCCCATGCGGGCGGTGCGGGCGAAGGCCACCAGCCTGTCCACGAAGGCGTCGTAGATGCTGTCCTGGACCAGCAGGCGCGAGCCCGCGATGCAGGTCTGGCCCGTGGCGGCAAAGATGCCGCTGATCGCTCCCTTCACCGCATCATCGAGATCCGCATCATCAAACACGATATTGGGCGACTTGCCCCCGAGTTCGAGGGTGCAGCCTTTCAAGCCTGCGGCGGCGGCTTGGTAGACCCTGGCCCCGCTCTCGGTGCCGCCGGTAAAGCACACCTTGGCGACGCGCGGATGCTCCACGAGCGCCGAGCCCACTTCGTTGCCGAAACCCGTCACCACATTCACCACGCCAGGTGGAATACCCGCCTCGGCGATCAACTCCATCAACTTGAGGGTGGAGGTGGAGGTGAATTCCGACGGCTTGATCACCACGGTATTGCCGGCAGCGAGCGCAGGCGCCAGCTTGAAGGAGAGCAGCAGCAGCGGTGAATTCCAAGGCGTGATGCAGGCGATCACCCCCAGCGGCTCGTGCCGCGTGTAGTTCAACACCTCCGGCTTGTCGATGGGGATGACCGCGCCTTCAATCTTGTCGGCGAGCCCCCCGTAATACCAATACCAGTTGGGCAGGTAATTGCACTGGGCGAGCATCTCGTTGATGAGTTTGCCGTTGTCGCGAACTTCGTATTCCGCGAGCTCGCGCGCATGATCGCGCAGCAGGTCCCCAAGCTTGTGCACCATCGCGCCACGCTGGGTGGCGTTCAAGGCTGGCCAGGGGCCGGTGGTGAAAGCCTTCCACGCAGCTTCCACGGCACGGTCCACTTCCAGCGCCCCACAGCGTGCCACCTCCGCCCACGCCTTCGACGTCCAGGGATTGACGGTTTCGAAATACTGGCCGGAAGCGGGCTCCACCCACTCGCCTGCGATATGGGCATTGAAGCGGGGTAGGGTGCTCATGTTCTGGCCTCAGTAGGAGCGCGGCATGCCGAGCTGATGCTCTCCCACATAGGAGAGGATGAGGTTGGTGGAGATGGGCGCTATCTGGTAGAGCCGGCACTCACGGAACTTGCGTTCGATGTCGTACTCCTCGGCCACCGCAAAGCCCCCATAGGTCTGCATGCAAGCCTCACCGGCATGCCAGGCGGATTCCGAGGCGAGCAGCTTGGAGATGTTTGCCTCCGTCCCGCAGGGCTTGCCTGCTTCGT
>Ga0194123_10002611_pt1 | contig 23175 bp, 21 predicted proteins | sample TA2MahsurfametaG_5_FD_155479 | JGI IMG/M metagenome (GOLD analysis project Ga0194123, IMG submission 155479) | Freshwater microbial communities from Lake Tanganyika, Tanzania - TA2015023 Mahale A surface | ecosystem: Environmental > Aquatic > Freshwater > Lake | place: Tanzania: Lake Tanganyika... | reverse complement strand
CAGCAATACGTGCCCTTCTTGATCCATTTAGGATTTCAGGGTTTACTCGCTCAGCTGGAGTCATTGATTGAATGATTGCTTCTGTGCGCTTTAACTGATTGTCATCTAAATCAGCAAGTTGATTTTTCATTTTTCCTGCGCCGGGCAACATACTAAACATACTGGAAAGATTTCCCATTTTCTTAACTGCTTGAAGCTGTTCTAGAAAATCTTCTAGAGTAAATCCGTCTCCAGATTTAATTGATTCTGCAAGTTTTGTTGTTTGTTGACTATCTAGTGTGCGCTCGGCTTGCTCAATTAGTGTAAGTACATCGCCTTGATCCAAAATTCGCGAAGCCATTCGATCCGGATGGAAGTAATCAAAATCTGTTAACTTCTCTCCCGTTGATGCAAACATAATAGGTTTTTCAGTGGTGGAAACAAGTGAAAGCGCAGCGCCGCCACGTGCATCGCCATCGAGTTTGGTTAGCACAACGGCATCAAATCCAACTGATTCATTAAATGCAGTAGCGATGTTTATTGAATCTTGACCAATCATTGAATCAATTACTAACAAGGTCTCTGCTGGATTTACCACCTTTTTAATTTCAACAGCTTGCTTAATGAGTTCGTCGTCAATAGCGAGTCGACCAGCAGTGTCAATAATTATTACGTCATTTCTGCCAGCGGCATACTTAAGAGCATCTTTTGCAACCGCAACTGGATTGCCAATACCGTTTCCGGGCTCTGGAGCATAAATTGCTACTTCTGCCTGCGATGCAATCACTTTTAACTGATCAACAGCATTTGGACGTTGAAGATCTGCTGCTACCAGTAGCGGTGTTCGCTGTTGTAATTTGGCCCAAAGCGCTAATTTTCCCGCTAACGTAGTTTTGCCTACACCTTGTAAACCCAGCAACATAATTACTGTTGGCGAACCGCTTGTGAACCTCAGGGTTCGGGTATTTAAACCAAGTATCTTTACCAGTTCTTCATGCACAATTCGAATGAACTGCTGACCCGGATTTAAAGCCGTAGATATTTCAGCTCTGACGGCACGAGTTTTAATGGTTTTAGCAAACTCCCGAACAACTGAAAGTGCAACATCAGCCTCAATTAGTGCAGCCCGAATCTCAATAAGTGCATCATCAACGTCAGATTCGGTAAGTCGTCCTTTTCCACGAATTTCACGAAGGGCTGCTGACAACCGGTTAGAGAGCTGATTGAACATTGTCAAAGTTTACTAAAGTCTAAGTTCAGCTAACACTGCTTGGCTCAATTCAGCCTGCTGCTGAGAACTTAACTTCTCGCCACTCTTGTTCAGAATATAAAACACGTCATCCACAGTTGCGCCGAGAGTTGAAACTATCGCTGCTGCTATATCTAAATCTTGCTTTGCAATTTGATTAGCAATTCGATAGAGCAAACCTGGTGCATCATGCGCTCTTACCTCTACTACGGTAAATCTCGATTCAACCTTCGGAAAAACAACTTTTGGTGGAGCTACTATCTTGCTCTGCAGTATTGCTGACTCCTCGCGCTCTTTCAGCAACTTAGCAACATCGATGCTCCCTTGAATGACCCGATTTAACTCGCTTCGTAATAAATCAATACTGGGAGTTTCACCAAAGAGCGGCTGAATGTGCCACTGACTCACTGCTCTATCTTTTATGGTTTTTGTTTTTGCTGACCGAACCAATAAGCGATTAAGCGCTAAAAGGCCAGCAACTTTTGCGAGCACTCCAGGGCTGTCTGGCACAGATGTTCGAATTAGATATTCGTTGCCGTCAAACTGAATAGAGATACCAATACTATGGCTATCAATTTCAAGATCATCGCGTAAGTCGGGTTCCGCAACCACACCTTCACCTGTTAACGACTTCTTTATTAAATCAACAAGTTGATCAATTAACTTAAGTCGCCAATTTGAAGAGGCTATTGAGGAGGTTGCGTAGGCATCGGCAATAGTTAACTGATGCAATAATGTAAGAACATATTGGGACTTCACATTTTCCATTACTAACTCAATGGTAGAAACATCATCCAAGTCACGTTTTGTTGCAGTTTCTGCAAGTAACAAATGATGCCGCACCAATGATTCGATTAACTCTCGATCCAATCTCGAAAAACCCATCTGCTCAGTTATCTCAACTGCTAACTGTGCACCGAGCACGCTGTGATCTTCCATTCTTGCCTTACCAATATCATGCAAAAGTGCAGCCATCAGCAGAATGTCTGGCCGTGCAACGGAAGTTGTTAGCTTGCTTGCTTCAACTACGGTTTGAATCAGATGTCGATCAACAGTAAATTGATGCACAGAATTTCGTTGCGGCGCAAATCTAATCGGCTGCCATTGAGGCAGAATCAAATCAATTGCCCCTACTTGATCAAGTGCTTCCCAGGACTCAATCAATCCTGGCCCACTTGCCAGAAGTGATAAAAACAATGCACGTTTATTGTCATCCCAGGTAAATGTATTTTCGCTAGCGAGCAAATTTTTCAATGTTTCTGGGTTTACTCCCAATTCGTGCTCAGCTGCTGCGATTGCCACTCGCAAAAGTAATGAATGGCTGGGCTCGTGATTGATTGCCAGCTGAATTTGATTATCAATAACTACAACCCCATCGGCAACGGGTCGACGTGCTTTAGAGCGTCCAGAAAAAATCCCACTTTTTTTGGTTAGATAGCTAGCATTACGAATTGCATTTTGATAACTAAACGAAATTGTTCTAGCTGATTTATAAATATCTTTAAGTAATTCGTCAGTTGATCTATAACCCAATTTATCAGCTACTTCAGCCTGATAGTCCTGACTTAAAAGATCAATTGATTTACCACTCACCAAATGAAGAGCTGATCTCGCATTGAGCAATGTCCGTTTTGCTTGCTGCAGAGAGTTTAGTCCGACTTCAACTTGCCAAGATTTAGCGATTGCGCTTAGCGTAACTAAGTCTCGAAGCCCACCTCTAGATTCTTTCAAGTTTGGATTTTGCAGATGAGCCAAATCGCCATAAGAATCTTGTCGTTGGTGATCTGCTTCAATAATTTCTGGTAACCGCTTGTTGAAACTCTTACGCCATAATTGCAGCACTCGATCATTCAAATTCTGAGTAAGTTCAGCATCGCCAGCCACAAGGCGCATATCAAGCAGTCCAAACAAAACACGCAAGTCTGTTTCGGCAAGCTTCAGGGTTTGTTCAATAGTTCTAACTGAGTGATCTAGCCCAACACCACTATCCCAGATTGGATACCAAATCTTTTCTGCAATTTCGCTAGCTGAATTCGACATATTCGCACTATGCAAAAGCAATAAATCCAAGTCCGAACCTATCGTGAGTTCAGCTCTTCCAAATCCACCAATACCAACTAATGCGATACCGCTTTTATCTGACGAAATGCCGTTGAATAATTTTTCTATCCAATGATTGGTTTCAAAATAAAGCTGCTCATTTAACTCTGGAATAGTTAATTTGGCAGATACTAGATGATTTCTTATCTCGGCAAGTGCTGGCAATTTCTTCCTTAAAAAGTAACAGCAGGTGCTTGAGAATGGGACTACAAGCACCTGCTGTTGATACTAATACACTGAACTTGACTTCTACAAAGCCGCCGTACCACTCTCTCCTGTTCTAACCCGAACAATTGATTCAACTGGAACAACCCAGACTTTGCCATCGCCAATTTTTCCAGTATTGGCAGCCTTAACAATCGCATCAACAGTTTGAGCAACTTGTGCATCGTCAACCAGAACTTCGATACGAATCTTTGGCACGAGATCAACGGCATACTCAGCGCCACGATATACCTCAACGTGTCCACGCTGTCTGCCCATACCGCTAGCTTCAGAAACAGTTAAGCCATTAACGCCAGCTGTAGCTAAAGCAGTCTTTACATCATCTAGCTTGAATGGCTTAACGATTGCAGTAATGAGTTCATTTTTATGCTCCCTTCGATGCGCCACTTGGTCCACCTGATGAAGAATCAGATAACTCATATCCGCGCTCGGCATGGAATGAAACATCTATTCCCGCTTGCTCTTCATCAGCTGAAATTCTAAAGCCAATCACTAAATCAATTAGCTTTCCAATAATTAGAGTAACGATGAATGAGTAGGCTAAAACTGCACCTGCTCCAATAACTTGCTTGACGAGCTGATCATTTCCACCACCATCGAACAAACCAACTCCAACACCAACAAATCCAATCATGATGGTGCCAACTAATCCGCCAACTAAGTGAACGGCAACAACATCTAGTGAATCGTCATAGCCGAAACGGAATTTCAATCCAACAGATAATGCGCACAATATGCCTGCAATTGCACCAATAATTAGCGCACCAATAGCATCAACAGATGCACAAGCTGGCGTAATTGCAACAAGTCCTGCTACCACACCGGATGCAGCACCCAAGCTAGTTGCGTGCCCATAACGAAGTTTTTCAACTAGCAGCCAACTTAACATTGCCGCTGCAGTAGCTCCAATGGTGTTGATAAAAGCAACACCAGACAAGCCATTTGAACCAACGGCTGAGCCAGCATTAAACCCAAACCAACCAAACCAAAGCAGTGCTGCTCCAAGCATCACTATTGGCAAATTGTGTGGACGAATTGGAGTTTTCCCAAATCCAATTCGCTTACCAAGAATTATTGCAAGAGCTAATCCGGCTGCGCCAGCATTGATGTGAACGGCTGTACCGCCAGCAAAATCAATTGCTCCGAGATCATTTGCAATCCAGCCACCAGTTGTCGCGACAAACTCATCAAAAGCGAAAACCCAGTGTGCTACAGGGAAATAGACAACAGTTGCCCAAATGCCTGCAAAAACAAGCCAAGCACCAAACTTTGCTCGATCGGCAATTGATCCTGAAATCAAAGCAACCGTAATGGCTGCAAACATTCCCTGAAATGCAATAAAGACTGGTGCGGGAATTGTTCCGATAACAGCTTCAGTGTTCACTAATGAAGTTAAACCAAGAAACTGAGTTACATCCCCTATATATCCAGCATCACCAACCGAGTTGCCGAAAGTGATTGAAAATCCAAAAAAAATCCACAAAACTGCTACTAATCCCAATGCACTAAATGACATCATAATCATGTTCAAGACGCTCTTTGAACGAACCATGCCGCCATAAAAAAGTGCAAGACCTGGAATCATCAACAGCACCAGCGCAGCACTCATCATCATCCATGCCGTGTCGCCAGTATCTATTGCTGCCATCTTCCCTCCTTGCAGTTCAGGCACCGCACCTGAATTCTGGGAGGACTATTGCGGCTAGGTGTTTCTAATCGCGGATATAAATGTTGCCATTAAGTGAAGTATCGCCCGCTTTTGTTACATCTATGTTTCAAGCAGCTGTTGAATAAACCATGACGGCTCAAACGGCATTAGGTCAGAAATCCCTTCACCCACACCAACAAACTTAACTGGAATGCCTAGGTCCTGTTGAATGGAAATAACTATTCCACCTTTTGCAGTGCCATCGAATTTAGTTAGTACCACCCCAGTAACTGGAACTGCTTGCGCAAAGACCTTTGCCTGAGTGAGGCCATTTTGACCAACAGTTGCATCGATAAAGAGCAAAATTTCAGTTACTTGCGCCAGCTTTGAAGCAACTTTGACTACTTTTCCTAACTCATCCATTAAAGCCTTTTTATTATGTAGTCTCCCCGCAGTATCTAACATAACCACATCAACATTTTTTTCTTTTGCATAACTAACTGCGTCATGAGCAACGCTTCCTGGATCTGCACCTTCAGGTTTTGAGATAACCTCAATACCGCTTCGCTCACCCCAAGTAGTTATTTGATTAACCGCTGCTGCTCGAAAGGTGTCGGCAGCGCCAAATAAAACACTCTTGCCCTGTTTAATTAGCAATGCACCTAGCTTGCCCATTGATGTTGTTTTACCAACTCCATTTACGCCAACCATCACAATAACTGAAGGTGTACCAGTTAAGTTAAGTTCCCTAGGTTGATTAGATTGCAAAGCAATCAATAATTGCTCTTTTAGATTAGAAATTAAATCAGATTTGTTCTGGGCCGTTTTTTTTAAGTTGGTAACAATTTCTTTTGTCCAAATTGAGCCAACATCTGACATAAGCAGCAGATCTTCAATATCTAACCAATCATCGTTTGTGATATCTGTTTTACTCAGCAATTCCCGCAACGATGAGCCGAGATTTCGCAATTTCATTTTTTTGAAACCTTAATGCATAAAATCAAGTTCACATAACTTAAAGCTAAGTTAGCAGCAATCAATATTGGAGCAAGCAAAATTGATCCAGAATTAGTCCTAACAAAAACTGCAAAAATGGAAAGCAGAACTATCTCTACTAAAAATGTTGCAAAGAAATTAGTTATTCTTGCTTTTGTAACAGACAAAATTATGTCTAGTTTTCCAACAAACAACTGAAATGTGACAAACGCAGCAATTGGCCCACCTAACCAAATTCCCGTAACCACGCCAGCCAAATCTCCCCATTGCGGATTTAACTCACGACCAATCAGCGTGCCCAGTAAGCCGCCCAATAACAAGCCAATAATTGAAGATAAAAGTACAAAGAGTCTAAGTGAGCTAAAACTCACTGCGATTCCACCAATTGATCACTGATGTCGCGAAGCCGTTGACTTATTACTGCTGAGACGCCGTCATTGCGCATACCAACTCCATACAATGAATCGGCAATTTCCATAGTGCGCTTTTGATGAGTAACAACGATTAACTGACTTTCTTCTCGTAATTCTTCATAAATTTGTAGTAGCCGACCTAAATTAATATCATCTAGGGATGCTTCAACTTCATCGAGTACATAAAACGGACTTGGTCGAGCTTTGAAAAGCGAAACTAAAAATGCTACCGCTACCAAAGATCGCTCACCTCCAGAAAGTAGTGATAGTCGCTTTACCTTTTTACCCGCTGGACGAGCCTCAACATCTACACCAGAAATCAATAGGTTGTCTGGATCCACTAAAACTAATTTTCCTTCACCGCCGGGAAATAGTCGCGAAAATATCGCTTGAAACTCTCTAGCGGTATCTGCAAAAGCCTCTGCGAATACTTGCTGTACACGATCATCGACTTCTTTAATTACTTGCTCTAGGTCCGCCTTAGTGCGCTTTACATCTTCTAGTTGTTCACCTAAGAACTTGTGTCGCTCTTCCATAGCCTGAAACTCTTCCAAAGCAAGTGGGTTAACTCGGCCTAGTAAAGCCAACTGACGTTCAGCTTCTTTTGCACGTTTTTCTTGCTCAGCCCTCACGTAAGGCTTCGGTGTTTCTAATTCGCCAGAAGATGTTTCTTCATCACCTGGTGCTTTCATTGACGGCGGAACCAATTGATCTGGTCCGTATTCAGCTATTAATACATCTTGAGAGACACCAAAATCGCCTAATACTTTTTCTTCAATTGCCGTGATGCGCGCCTGCTGTTCCGTGCGTGCCAATTCGTCTCGATGAACGCTATCAACAAGTGCTGACCGCTCTTTTTCTAATTCGCGTGCGCTATGTCGAAGGCTTTGTAACCGAGTTTCGCGCTCTGCACGTTGCTGTTCCAACTCAGCTTTTGTACTTGATGCCGTAGAAAGTGAAACTTCTAACCGATCCAATACTTGATCAATTGCCACACTTACAGCAGCAGCAATCGCTGCCTCGCGCTGCATTCGTGCTCGTCGTTCCACTTCTTTTGTTCGAGATTCTCGTTCTGCTGTAGCAAGTTGTTCAAACTCAGCGACTTTGGCAATTGCAACTTGATGGCGTTCTTCCGCGGTTCTTAAAGTAAGTCGTTGTTCAATTTCTATGCTTCGAGCATCTGCGACCGCGCCAACTAACTGGTCGCGATGCTCAGCTGTTACCGGAGTGGTTGTAGCTGGTGCAGATTTTGCTAATTCAAGTTTATGTTGAAGTTCAGCTAAATCCTTCAAATCGTCCTTTAACGAAATTTCTGCCTGCGACAGCAGTTTTTGTAATCTTTCCGCTTCAGCGCTAGCTGCTCGAGATTGCTGACTCAATTCTGCCAGTCGAAGTGCTACCTTTGCTTGAGCTGCATCTGCTTCCTTTACTTTTGCAACAGCACTATCAAATAGTGTTTTTGCATCAACTAATCCGCGCTCTGCATTTTCAAAAATGTATTTCGCTTCAGTTAGCTTGCCTGCAATCTCTTCTCTGGCAGCAGTCGCATGCGCTAGCTCGGATTTAGATTGCAATTCAGATGAACCAGGTGTGCTACCACCAATTACTATGCCGGGTGCTACTAACTCACCTGACCTTGTGACCACACGTATTTTGGAATTGACAGATTGAATAGCTAATGCAGCTGATAGATCATCGGCGACATAGCAATCAGCGAGAAGATTCTTTACAACTAATTCTGCTGATCCAGATGCATTTAAGAAATTAGCAAGTGGTTTAGTATTGACATTTAACTCTCCAGGCCCAGGAGCATCTTGAGCAATTGCAATAACAGCTCGACCCTTTTGATTTGCAATCAAATACTCAACCGCTAACTGTGCTGAAGAAAAGTCAGCTGCAATAACTGCAGCTGCACTTTGGTTTAACGCAACTGATACTGCTAATTCATAGCCTGGAGTGATGCTGATTTGCTCAATCAATTTTTCAGATATCCCAGAAACCTGCCGTGCTAGTAACTCAGCACCGCCATCTTTGTTACGTTCAATTGATGCCTCAATTACAGCAACCGTCGCGGTAGCACTGGCGAGATCTCGCTCAAGTGCATTTACCGAACTTCTTGCAATTGCTAATTTAGATTCAGCTTCAGAGAGTATTAGTGCCGCTTTTTCATGTTCTGAATCTAATTGAAGTTCACCTGCATCTAATCCAGCAATTTCTGCTTCTTCTTTTCGGTACGCCATTTCAGCTTCGGTTGCCCGCTTGTTAGCATCTAAAACTTGATTGCTCAATCGAGAGATCTCTGCTGCTCTGGCATCTCTTCTAGATTCCGCTGCTGATACATCACCAGCAAGTTGTGCCAATTGCTCTCTGCGATCAGCTGACGATTGAGCTGCAGTTGCCAGAAGTAGCTCTGTCTCAGCAAGTTGTTTTTCTAGCGCGATTCGGGTTTCGGTTAGTTGAGTTAGTTTTAGTTGATGCGATTCCGTTTGAGCCTTAAGTGCAGTTGCTTCAGCTCTAGATAACTCTGCTTGCTGATCAAGCACTTCAGGATCTAATCCTCTTGGCTTTTCATCTGGCGCGATTGAAGTCAACCTAATTCGCTCTGATACCACCTGGCGCAAACCGAAATACCTTTCTCGCAAAGCAGACAAGGTGAACCAGGCATCTTGCGCTTTACTTAGCTTGGGAGCTGAGGTAACTGAAAGATTCTCCAATTGCGAAATTTCATCGTTCACCGAATCAAGTTGTGCTTCGACTCTGAATTGTCTTTCCCGCAATAAATTTTCATCTACTAATTCTTTTTCTAGCGCAGCTGTAAGGGCTAACAAATCATCTGCCAGAAGTCGAAGTCGAGCATCGCGTGCATCTGCTTGAAAAACTGCGGCCTTTCTAGCAAGTTCTGCTTGCCGACCTAATGGCTTTAACTGTCTACGTAGTTCATTCGTTAAATCTTGTAATCGAACTAAATTACCTTGCGCTGCTTCTAATTTTCTTAATGCTTTTTCTTTTCTTCGTCGATGCTTTAGCACACCAGCTGCTTCTTCAATAAAACCACGACGCTCTTCAGGTGTTGCAACCAATATTTGATCAAGTTGTCCTTGTCCAACTATCACGTGCATCTCGCGTCCAATACCTGAATCACTGAGCAGATCTTGAATATCAAGTAATCGACAAGGCGAACCATTTATTGAATATTCACTTCCTCCGCCTCGGAACAATGTTCGAGAAATCGTGACTTCGGTATATTCAATAGGTAAAGCACCATCGGTGTTGTCGATTGTTAATGAAACTTCAGCGCGACCTAACGGCGGACGTGTTGCAGCACCGGCGAAAATAACATCATCCATTTTTCCGCCGCGCAAGGTTTTCGGTCCCTGCTCACCCATAACCCAAGCTAACGCGTCAACGACATTGGATTTTCCAGATCCGTTTGGTCCCACAACACAAGTAATGCCGGGTTCAAAATTAAGCGTGGTCGCTGAAGCAAAGGATTTGAACCCCTTAGCCGTTAGGCTCTTGAGATACATTCCAGCGCGCTCCTTGAATTTAGTGGGGCAATTATCCCTCGCCAGCTGGAGATAGTCCCAGCACGGACAAAATCGTCGTTTCTCGAGCCGAAAATCCATCGTAAATCACCAGAGCAAGAAAACGAGTTAACTAGAACTTTTTGAGGGTGCCCTTAGTTTCGAGGTAGCAGGTCGACCCGAAATAGCGGTTCTTTGCCTTGCGCAACAAGGTCAACATTCGCTCCACAACCTTGAGCTCGTCGACGAGCGGTCCCAGAGGTCACCCCGGCGGCGTGCGGAGTTACAACAATTCCAGGAGTAGTCATTAATCGCGAATTAGGGTCAGGTGGCTCATGTGTTGCTACATCAGTTCCTGCCCCAGCAATTCGACCCTCACGAACTGCGTCAATCATCGCTTCCTCATCCACAAGAGCACCACGGGCGACATTAATCAAAATTGCGCTTGACTTCATAAGTGCAATGCGTCGTGCATCCATCGTGTGGCGGGTTTCTGGATTAACATGCAGATGAAACGAAATGACATCAGCTTGCGGAATCAAATCATCCAATCGATCTGGTGAGTAAATTGCATCTGCACCCCATTGGTCTTTGGTTGCATCATCAACTTCAATAATCTCAGTTGCAATTACCTTCATTCCAAACCCTTTAGCGCGCCGAGACAACTCGCGAGCACTTGCACCAAATCCAAGAAGTAACAAGGTTTGTCCATCTAACTCAGAACCCAAAGGGTTGCCCAGCACGCCCTCGGAAAGATTACGTAGTTGAGTCTTGTAATCACGAAGGACCAACATCATCAACAATATCGCGTGCTCTGCGAGCGCAATTGCACTCATTGGACCGGGACAATTTGCTACAAAGACAGGACGCTTTGACCAATACTGCATATCAAAGTGTTCAATACCGGTACCCATTATTTGCCAAAGACGAACATTTGGTGCGGCATCTAGCATCTCGCGAGTGCCGTACGATCCACCAAGATCAACTACTGCGTCAACATCGGCAAACTGAGGTTCAATGGGGAGTTTTTCATCATAAATTCGTAAATCATGATTTGGGGAAATAGCCTTAACAACTTCATCTTGCCAAATTGGATCTGCTCCACGACCTGGAAGATAGATTACTTTTAGTTGCTCTCCCATTTGTTTACATCACTTTCTTTTTGTTTTGCCAAAAGTATTGTAGATTCGATGATCGTAGCCGTACCATATCCACTCCAGGCAGTACCGCACAATCGAACAAAGGAATTTTTATGAGAGCTATTGAAAAATCGCTAAAACTTAAGAAGCGTATTTATGCGGGAGAGCCTGTTCTTGGAACACAACTATCTCTTCAAGACTCAGCAACAATGGAGATTTATGGTCGGGCCGGTTTTGATTGGGCTGCAATTGATACTGAACATACCGCCCAGACATTGGTGACTGTGCAGAATATGATTCAAGCAGCGCATGGGTGGGATATCGTGCCGTTAGTTCGTCCGCTTATTTTTGATCACGATCAAATTCGTCGGTTACTCGATATTGGAGCAAGTGGCCTGCTATGTCCCTTTATTGAAACAGCTGAGCAGGCAAAGCAACTAGTCGAAGCTTGCCGCTACAACCCACGCGGAAAACGTGGCTGGAATCCACTAAGGGCCACAAACTTTCACATCGATGATGACTATTACATGGAGAACTTCGAAGATTCAATCATCATTCTAATAATTATTGAGTCCCAAATTGGTGCAAACAATGCGCACGAGATTATGGCAGTTGACGGGATTGACGGGGTTACCGTTGGTGGTATGGATTTGTCGTTGGACTTAGGTGTCTTCCGGCAATGGGATGCACCGGTTTATCAAGAAGCCGTTGCAAAAATTCGTGCAGGTGCTCAGGCAGCCGGCAAAGCTTTTGGTACAGGTGCTTACAGTATGGATACTGCAAAGCGCTCGATTCAAAATAAAGAAACACTGCTACTCTCGCTGGGAGATGTAAATGTGCTCGCCCAAGGAGTTATGGATTTAGCTGCAGATTTACGGGCAGGAATAGCAAGCACCAATTGAGTAGTTTCAATTATCGCTGTAAATCATTTCTTTCATACAAATACATCTGCGATGTAAACTATTTAGTTAGTACTTCTTGGAGGTCGCTGGCAGCGCGGACACAAATGACTAGATCGAGTCATAAACTTTTCTCGACGAATTGGTCTAGCACAACGTAAACAAGGTTCACCAGATCGGCCATAAACATTTAAACTCACCGAAAAATATCCACTTTCCCCATTAACATTTAAATACTGGCTATCGAATGAAGTGCCACCTTGCTCAGTGGCTGCTTGCATAACTTTTTTTGCTGAATCAAGCAAGCTAACCGCTTGAATTTTACTAAGTAAATGGGCAGGCTTGCGAGGATGTATTTTTGAAAGCCAAAGTGCTTCATCTGCATAGATGTTTCCAATTCCTGAAATCAACGTTTGATCTAGTAACACACGTTTAACTTCGGAATTTCTCTTTCGCAGTCTCAAAGCTGTTAACTCCAAGTCAAAACTTGAGTCGAATGGATCAAGAGCAATATGTGCAACGCTTTTTGGTACGTTTTTACCATTTTTATCTGTAACTATCTCATCTATCTGCATTCCACCAAAAGTGCGCTGGTCTACAAAGAGCAGGTAGAAATTCTCATCTGCAAATTCAAATCTAATTCGTTCGTGCTTTAATCTCTCTTGATTAACTTTAACTAGACATTGGCCACTCATGCCAAGGTGAATTATTAATGCACGTTCATCGAAAGGTATCCATAGGAACTTTCCTCTTCGTTCAATTGAAGTTATCTGCTGTCCAATCAGCTGGCGAATAAAATCTTGTTTTCCAGCCAGGTGTCTCCGAGTTGCTCTCGGATGCAGAACTTTTACTGAAGATATTGCGCGATTTACAATTTCTTTTTCGAGGCCACGCTTAACTGTTTCAACTTCTGGTAACTCAGGCATTTGTTAACAATGCAAAAGCACTTGCAGCAGCCTGTTGTTCAGCAGCTTTCTTGCTTCGCCCTTCTCCTTGGCCCAGCACCTGCTCACCAAATTTCACTTGCGCAGTAAAACGTTTGTCATGGTCCGGTCCAGACTCGGTTATTAAATATTCTGGTGGCTCAACATGTCTGACAGCAGCAAGTTCTTGCAAGCTGGTCTTCCAATCAAGGCCTGCTCCCAAATCACTCGATGAATCAATTAAGTGGTCGAACAAACGCAGAATTAATTGGGTGGCTGCAGACAAACCTAACGAAACAAAAACTGCTCCTATGACTGCTTCGAGCGAATCGGCAAGGATGGAATCTTTATCCGCACCCCCTGAAGCCGATTCCCCGCGACCTAACAACAAGTGATTTCCTAGGTCAAGTGTTCTTGCAACATCTGCTAGTGCCTTGGAATTTACAATCGCCGATCGATATCGAGCTAGATTTCCTTCGCTAGCTGTTGGATTACGATTAAATAATTCTTCAGTAACGATCATGCCCAACACTGCATCACCTAAAAATTCCAAGCGCTCATTAGTTGGAATCCCACCGTGCTCATATGACCAAGATCGGTGAATTAGTGCAGGCGCAAGTTGATTAACTGTTATGTCTGTTTGCAAGACTTCAATTAACTCGGGCAATGTCGCGGAAACTAGGGCAATCACGTCAGCGACGGAATTGGCCTCGCCCCCGCGAGGGGGTGTGTTCGACACTGTTAGAGATCAAGCACCTGTCGATCGTTATATCGCCCATTGTCATCTGCTCGATGTGAAACCGAATAGACAACCCGACCGTTAACGATCTGCTTGTTAATTTGTGGCAACTTTGCTTTCCAAGTTGCACGGCGATGTCGTGTTCGTGATCGGGAGCTTTTCCGTTTTGGAACTGCCATGATCAACCTTCCTTAGGGTCGAATAAATCTGCTAACGCCTGCCATCTGGAATCTACTTGCTCGTGCACATGATTTGGGTTTTCAGCTAGCCGAACCCCACACTGTGCACACAAGCCAAGACACTCTTCACTGCACACTGGCGCAAGCGGCAAATCCAATAAAGCTGCATCGCGCAGTGCCGGCTCAAGATAAATCAATTCGCCATTCATGCGAAACAACTCATCTTCAGCTGAGATTGCAACATCTGGATAAAAATAGAGTTCCTGAAACTCAATTTCCGCTGATTGCTCAATCGGATCCAAACATCTTGCGCATTCACCTTGATAAGTCAATGCGGCAACTCCAGTTACTAGAACTCCGTCAACTACTGAATCTAAAGTTAAATCCAGTTTTATCGGTAGCCCTTCTGGCAACCCAATTACTGCATTACCGAAACTTGATGGCGCAGGGACGATAAGTGAGAACTGCTTGCGTAATCCAGCCGCACGTCCGAGGTCATGAGTAGAAATGACTAGCGGAGCTTGTGGATTTGACGCGCTCACTTGCCCTCCCGTCTGCAACCAAACGGCAGCTCAGCAATCGAGTTGCTAAGGGTAGCAAACCCGGCTATTTGCCTCCAGAGCGATCCTCTGTTTCGGTATCGCTGACCAAGCGCTCTCTACCTTTTCGAACGCTGGTTAATACTTTGGTTAGAGCAATCTCAAATCGAGCCAATTGCTTGTCAATATAGTCGTCTGTCTCAATTCTGAGTTTTTCAACTTCCGCAGCCACTTCTTGCCTCAGTGCTTCGGCCTGAGCAGCAGCTGTTAACAAAACTTCATGGTTTGATGCCAATTGATCGCGCTGAACTTCGGCTTTGGCGAGCACCTTTTCTGCCTGCATTTTTGCTTCCTGAATTATTAATTCACGTCTGTTTAAGATTTCTTCTGCATCAGCAACCACACTTGGCAGTAAAGCGCGAACATTTTCAACTAACGCGATTAATTCATCTTTATCGCCAATCACAAAGCCTTTTCCAAGTGACTGCTTTTTTGCGCTTTTAAGTTTACTAACCAAATCGTTTAGTAAAGCATTGACTTGCAAGTTAATTCCCAAACTTCAGTTTGAGTGCTTTTGCAACATTTGTCGGCACTAATTGATCTACTGAACCACCATATCTTGCAACTTCCTTAGTCATAGAAGATGAAAGGAAAGAGTAGGTGGGATTGCTGGACATAAAGAATGTCTCAACTCCACCAATTTGATGATTCAGTTGTGCCATTTGAAGTTCATAGTCAAAGTCAGAAACAGCTCTCAAGCCTTTAACGATAGCATTGATTTTTCGACTCTTGCAGAAATCAACTAGCAGTCCTTGAAAAGATGTCACTTCGATGTTTTTCCATTCTGCCGTTGCCACTTTCAGCATTTCCATTCGCTCTTCAACTGAAAAAAGGTTTGATTTTGCTGGATTTTGCAGCACTGCTATTACTACTGATTCGAATTGCTCACTTGCCCGCGCAAAAATATCAAGATGACCCAAGGTGACTGGATCAAATGAGCCTGGACAGATAACGGGTCCGCCTAATTTCGCGCTCATCGGGATTCCTTACTTTCAGCCAAGAAGATAAGACTATCGCCATATCCTCGCTCAAAAACTTGAGTATAGCCAGTTGGCCATTGGAAACTATTTTCTTTTCCACGTTCAACTAAAACTAGTGCGCCAAGTTCAATGCTTGGGGCAAACTGATTGAGTAACAACGTCAAATATGCATCTTCAATTGCAAATGGTGGATCTAAGAAGACCAAAGTAAATTTTTGTTGTGTTTGGAACTTATCTGCAGCGCCTAACACCACTTCACCTTGTGCACCAACTTTAGCTAAATTCTTAGCGAGAATCTCAGCGGTATGTCTATCTTTCTCTAAAAAGGTAGCACTACTTGCGCCTCGTGAAAGCGCTTCAATTCCTAATCCCCCAGAGCCAGCAAAAACATCCAAGACATGTTCTTCCTGCCAGTTTGCTATCCGAGAATCAAGCGCGCTAAATATTGCTTCGCGCACGCGATCTGTTGTTGGTCTCACTCCAGATTTAGGCACTTCAATTCGCTGCCCTTTGTATTTACCAGCAATTATTCGGGTCACGACTTAGCCAGCCAATCTGCACCTTCATCACCAACAATGGCATCAACTGCACTCTTTAATCCCTTGTGATTTGTTAATTCTGGATCAGAAGCCACTAATGCAAAAGCAGCTGTTCGAGCCACTTCAACTATATCGGCATGTTTAGTCACTTCAAGTAAGCGCAATTTTGATCGCATACCTGATTGATTTGCTCCCAAAACATCGCCTTCTCTACGTTGTTCTAAATCAATTTCAGCTAAAGCGAAACCATCGTTTGTTTCCGCAACTGCAGCTAACCGATCTCGAGCAATTGATCCTGACTCAGCTTCAGTTACCAAAATGCAAAGTCCGGGCAATCCGCCGCGACCAACCCGACCGCGCAGTTGATGAAGTTGTGCAATGCCAAACCTATCTGAGTCTAATACCACCATCATTGTGGCAATTGGAACATCTACACCAACTTCAATCACGGTGGTGCATACTAAAACATCTAACGATTCACTTCCAGTTAAGCTAAAGCGATTCATTAGGGCATTCTTTTCTTCAGTTGATAATCTGCCATGAAGTGCAGCAAGTTTCAATTTTGCTAGTGGACCTGAACTTAATTTTTCTATTACATCTAACACTGCAAGCGGTGGCCGTTTAGTTTCTTCAGATTGCATAGCGACATCATCTTCAGCCTCATCCCCGCCAATTCTTGGGCAAACTATGAATGTGTGATGTCCTTCTTTGGCCTCTTCATTAATTCTTTGCCATACACGTGCTAGATGCGCAGGTTGATCTAGTGCGGCAACCACATGTGTGGCGATTTCTTTTCGTCCTGCTGGGAGTGCGTTTAGTTGCGAAACATCTAGATCACCAAATACGGTCATCGCTACCGTTCGAGGAATTGGAGTTGCAGTCATTACTAACAGATGCGGTCGAGTACCAGCAAGCGCGCGACCACTTAATCGATCCCGTTGCTCAACACCAAACCTATGCTGCTCATCAACTACAACTAGTCCCAAATCTTTGAATTGAACTTTTTCTTCTAGCAGTGCATGAGTTCCGATCACAATTCCTGCTTCACCAGATGCCACATCAGCTAGCGCTTGCTTGCGAGCGGAAGTGTTCATAGCTCCTGTTATCAGAACTACTTTGGTAGCTAACTCATTTCCGCTGAGTAATCTGCCTACTCCTAAATCCCCCAGAATTGAGCTAACAGATTGAAAATGTTGATTGGCCAATACTGAAGTTGGTGCCAGCAGTGCGGCCTGCCCACCAGCAGAAACAACCTGAAGCATCGCTCGTAGTGCGACGACAGTTTTACCTGCGCCAACTTCACCATGTAGCAATCTGTTCATTGGTATGGATTTTGCTAAATCTGCTGAAATCTCTTTTGATACCAAAATTTGTCCGGGCGTTAACTGATATGGTAACTGTGCATCAAATTGAGTTACTAATTCATTTTTCGGAACTCTGCTTATTGCAGGCAATGCCATCGCTGCCATTCTTCGCTGAGCTAAAACAGTCTGTAGGACAAATGCTTCTTCAAATCTAAAACGCTCTATTGCTGCTGCTATATCTGATTTTGTAGTTGGCTTATGTATTTTCTTAAACGCTTCAGAAAAACCAATCAAGTTATGCTTCTTGCAAATATCTTCAGGTAATGAGTCATCTTCAAAATCTATTTGACTAAGCACGATTCCTATCGTGCGAGCAATTCTCCAAGAAGGCAATTTGGCGGTTGCTGGATAAACTGGAATGAGTGCATTTGCAAATGTTTCCGCAATTTCACTCGCTACATCTTCATCTTTTTCATTTGGAATTAACGCATATTCTGGATGTGTTAGTTGCCGTCGTCCGCGAAACTCACCCACCTTGCCTGCAAATAACCCTCGAGCACCAACCTTTAATTTGTCGCGATGCCAGCTGCCATATGCAAAAAATGCAAGGTCTAAATTTGCAACGCCATCGGTCACAGTAACTTGCAATCGAGATCCAGCTTTTCCTCGACCAGGGATCTCAACAACTTTTGCCACCTCTGCCATAACTGTTGCGTGCTCGCCTGGATCTAACTGTGATAAATCTGTTAACTCGCCACGTTCGGCGTACCTTCTTGGATAATGCCTGAGCAAACCTTCAACATCGACTATGCCAAAGCCGCTCTTAAGTGCTTTTGCAGTGGCATCACCAATGAGCCCACCCAGCTTTATGCTTAGGGTGACTTTGGGCAATGAATCTCTGGCCATAGTGGTGAGTATCTCGCGATTTAGGGGTGTGCGTTAGTATTCCATCCTGCTCGATAGGGGTGTCCCTAGTTACGGGCAATACATGAGGAGAAGAAGATGGCTGCGACGTGTGAAATCTGTGGCAAGGGACCACGTTTCGGGAACAACGTTTCGCACGCCGAAAACAAGACCCGACGCCGGTTCAACCCAAATATCCAAAAGGTTCGAGTCGCTCAAGGCAGTAATTCAAAGGCAATTTACGCCTGCACCTCTTGCATTAAAGCTGGTAAAACTCTTACCCATTAAAGTGTCGATACCCTAGTAAGTCTGCGGGTTCATTATCTAGCCATACTCCAGCGCCAGAAGCAACAGAGCCAATCTCAACAGCTCCACTAGGTAATTTCATTCCAGAAACTACAAAAGCGTGATCATCGCCACCAGACAAAACAAACTCAATCGGCTCGACCCCTAGTTCTTTACCGGCTACCTTTAGGTCAGAAGTAATTAGATTTTGCAACAAGTTACTAGATAAACTAATTCGAACATTTGAAGTTTTAGCAATATGCCCTAAATCAAGGAGCAAACCATCTGAAACATCAATCATGGCATTTGATGATTGCCAAGCACTCTTGCCAGTTGAATAATCAACGCGAGGTCTTTGATGTGCCAGAATCAAATCCAATGGTGCATATTTTCCAGATTGCATTAATTGCAATCCAGCCTGCGCGAAGCCCAGGCGACCTATTAATCCAACTTTATCGCCAACTCTTGCGCCTGAGCGCAGAATTGGTGTGCGGTTTTCACAATCACCAACTGCAGTTATAGATACAACTAATTTTTCACTCTTAGTTACATCTCCTCCGACTACTTGAGCACCAATTAACTGTGCTTCAGCAGCAATTGCCTCAGTTAAATCAAGAATATAACCAACTGCTGTTTTTTCTGGTATTCCAAGTGAAACTGTAAGGGCTTTCGGTTCAGCACCCATGGCTATCAAATCAGCTAGATTTGCGGCTGCCGCTCTAGTTCCTATATCAGCTGGTGATGACCAGATTCTTTTGAAGTGCACATCTTCTATCAAAATGTCCGATGTGATGGTTGGTTTTGCTAGTCCTTGTAAAACTGCAGCATCATCTCCAGGTTGAACTATTAGTGAGTTACTTTGAAATTTAGATAGGACATCTAGAATTAAAGAGACTAACTTGTGCTCATCAATTTCTGCAACCAAAGATTCTCTAATATCTGTCATAACTATCTATTAGCCTTAACACCGTGTTCAACTAAAGTACTTACCAGTGTTGGTAGCGATACCCCGGATGCAGCAAACATCCGTGGGTACATCGAAATTGATGTGAAGCCTGGCATTGTGTTTACTTCATTTAAGTAAATTGATCCATCGTTTGCCAATAAAAAATCCACTCGAGCTAGGCCAGCACAGCCAAGCGTGTTAAATGATTTTTCCGCGATTGCTGCAAACTCGCTTGATTCTAGATCGTTTAGTTTTGCTGGAACAATTAATTCTGCACCGTCGGCCAAATACTTTGCTTGATAATCATAAAAATCAAATCCCGACTTTAACTTAATTTCGCCACACACACTTATTTGTAATCTCTGATCTGGATGCTGCAGTACCCCTATTTCAATTTCCCTTGGAGCCTGCACAGCAACTTCAACTAAAGCTTGGTCAGTCAATTGAAAGACTTTTTCTAAAGCGCTTGGGATTTCTTTATCTGATTTAACGTGCGTAACTCCTAAAGATGAACCCCCGTGCCTAGGTTTAACAAACAAGTTCACACCCAATGATTCAATTTGACTCAGATGTTCTTGCCAATCGTCGCGGCTAACTGCAATCGCTTGCACAACCCTTACGCCAACTTCAGTTAACCGCTTTTTTGTTTCTGCTTTGTCCATTGCTAGTTCTGATGCGGCTGCATTTGAGCCGACATATGGGATTTCCAATTTTGTTAACTCGCGCTGCACACCACCATCTTCACCCCAAGCCCCGTGCAGTACTGGGAAAGCAACATCTGCCTCAATAGTTGATATTGCACCTCCAGACAAATCCGAAGTTGTCGGTAAGCGATTTGTTATTGACGCTAATTGTCCTGCAGCATCAGGCGTATGTCGCCAGGTCAGATCCAAATCAACAGCGATTGGCAGCACCTGATATCCAGCCTGGATTAATGCCGAGATGACTGTTTTGGCACTTAAGCAAGAAATCTCATGCTCATTACTTGGTCCGCCAAAGAACACAGCCACGGTTTTTCCCATACTGAAAACTTAGTGGTTGTCGCACGAGATAACCTGTCGCCATGGAAAACTCCCGGTCGAAACACTGGAAATTAGCAACCAGGCTGATTCAGGCTGGCCGCAGCCACGAACCAGGTGCGCCACTAAATCCCAACATCACTCTAAGCACTGGGTTTAGTGCCGGCGGAGATTTTGGTTATTCACGAAACAACCAACCAAATTGGGTAGCAACTCAAAGTGCATTAGGTGAACTTGAAAATGCAGAAGCCCTTTTGTTTAGCAGTGGGATGGCTTCATTTAATACAGTAATTGAGTTGTTACCACTGGGCAGCAAAGTCGTTGCGGGTGATGTTGGTTATAGCGGAATCGATAAACGATTAAAAGAATTAGCAGCCCAAAATAGAATCAACTTAACTCTCGTTCCAACCGCGAATCAAGGCGCAATGATCAATGCTGCAAAGGATGCTGCTTTAGTTTGGCTAGATACCCCCACAAATCCAACCATGCGCATCTGGGATATCCGAGCCATTTCTGCAGCTACATCTGGATTAACTGCGGTTGATAACACACTCGCGGGATCATTGCATCAAGCTCCACTTGATTTAGGGGCAGATATATCAATGCATAGCGCAACAAAGCAATTATCTGGTCACTCCGATCTGCTCGCTGGAGCATTGCTCACGCGCAATCCAGATTTACTAACAAAGCTAACTGAAATTCGCACATTAACTGGTGCTGTGCTAAGTGCATTTGATTCTTACTTATTGCTACGTGGAATGCGAACTCTACAGTTGCGTCAAGAGCGTGCGAGTGCAAATGCGCTCGATTTAGCTGAACGACTAAGTTCACATTCAAAGATTGCCAAAGTGTGGCACCTAGGACTTAAGACGCACCCTGATTTTCAGCTTGCAAGTGCGCAAATGTGCGGCGTTGGATCAGTTTTTTCAATCGAGATTAAAGGGGATGCTCAAGCTGCTGAGAAAGTGTCTGAAGCAACCAAATTATGGTCACACTCAACCAGCTTAGGTGGTGTGGAATCTCAACTTGAGCGACGCAGGCGATGGGCTAATGAACCTATTGGGGTGCCCGAAAATCTAATTCGGCTAAGTGTTGGCATTGAGGATGTTGAAGATCTCTGGCAAGACTTAGACCAAGCGTTAATGCAAAGTTAATCTAGTTCCGCCAACCATTCATCTTTAGATTTGCGAATCTTGGGTGCCTGAGCATTTCTAAGTTCAGCTAATAAGTTACTAATCTGCTGCATTAACTCATCAGTTGCTGATGCAAGTAACTCATCTGTGATGGGTTTACCTTGATATCTGATCAAGTCAATGGGTAGACCAACATTAACCTGCATCGTTTTTCGGGGAATCAAACGCAATTTCGTTTTGTATGGAGGTATGACTTCTTGCGCACCCCATTGGGCAAATGGAATTAACGGTGCACCTGTTAACAGAGCTAATCTGATTGCTCCTGTTTTACCTTTCATTGGCCATAAATTTGGATCTCTAGAAATTGTGCCTTCAGGATAAATAACAACTGCTTCACCTGAGTTGATGCGATCGATTGCAATGGATAATGACTGCGCTGCATCTTCAGTGTTTCTTTTAACTGGTATTTGATCTAACCCACGAAGTAACGAGCCAAGCAACGCTACTTTGAAAACTGATTCCTTGCCCAGGTAAATTGGAGGTCGATTGTTCGCCCACATAAAATGAGCAACTGGAAATGGATCAAACCAAGAGATGTGATTACCAGCAAAAATTATCCCGCTGTCAATGTTTACCCTGTCAGCATTTCGCCAATCACGTTTTGTTAACAAAGTCATTAGCGGGCGCAATAGAAAAGCGACCAACCACCAGAGAAATGATTTGTCTTTTCGGTTAATTGCTGACATAAAACCTCACCCTAAAACATCTCGGGCGCCAAGTGCAAAACACCTGACGCCCGAGTTGGCTTAATCTAGCAAATTACTTGCGTCCAGCCTTCTTCTTGCCTGATACCAATCCCTTGAATTCTGCACCAGCTTTGAACTTAGGAACTGATGTTGCAGGGATCTTTACAACTGCACCAGTTTGTGGGTTGCGGCCATTGCGAGCAGCTCTTTTTGCTTTCTCAAAAGTACCAAAACCAACAAGAGCAACTTTGTCGCCCTTAACTACAGCATGAACAATGTTGTCCAAAACTGAGTCAATTGCCACTAGTGCCTGCTTACGCGAGATATCCAGATCAGCGGCTACGGCATCCGCCAGTTCTGCTTTGTTCACGAAGAACCTCCAAAGTATTTTGTCGATTACCTACCGACCTCATAAGCGTAGGGAAATTAAGCAGGAGATATTTGCGACACGCAGGAAAAACCTCACAACTGAAGGTTTTTTGGTCAAGAAATCGTTGTAGGTCGCCATTCTGCGCGATTAAGCTCAAATTCTGAGATTTTAGACAACTGCTGCATCGTGATGCCAATGTCATCTAAGCCCTCAAGTAATCGCCACTTCACATATGGATCTATTTCAAAACTCGCAGTTATCTCACCTGCCGTAATCTGCTGGGAAGGCAAATCGATAGTTATCTGTGCGCCTGGCTGATTTTCCAAATAAGCCCAAAG
>Ga0194123_10002606_pt1 | contig 23226 bp, 25 predicted proteins | sample TA2MahsurfametaG_5_FD_155479 | JGI IMG/M metagenome (GOLD analysis project Ga0194123, IMG submission 155479) | Freshwater microbial communities from Lake Tanganyika, Tanzania - TA2015023 Mahale A surface | ecosystem: Environmental > Aquatic > Freshwater > Lake | place: Tanzania: Lake Tanganyika... | reverse complement strand
GGTGCGCAGGGCGGCACGGAAAGGCGGCCGAATCCTCAGCTGACAACGGCGAGGATGTCCTTCTCCGACAGCAGCACGTACTCCTCGGAGCCGAGCTTGATGTCGGTGCCGGCGTACTTGCTGTAAAGCACCTTGTCGCCGATGCTGACTTCGGGAGCCTGGCGGCTGCCGTCATCGTTGCGCTTGCCGGGGCCCACCTGGACCACTTCGCCCACCTGGGGCTTCTCCTTGGCGGTGTCGGGAAGCAGGATGCCGCCGGCGGTCTTTTCCTCCGACTCGGACACCTTGATGAAAATGCGATCTCCCAGGGGTTTGACCGTGGAGACGCTGAGGGAAACAGCTGCCATGGATCGAGGCGTGAATGACGTGCAAGGGGTTGGCGCCAGTGGCACCGCGGGATGAGGCCGACCTGGCACTCAAGCCCGTCGAGTGCCAACTTATGGGGGCCCGTGGCGCCCTGACCAGGGGTGCGCTGTGCGGGTGACCGAACCGGTCGCTGCAGGGCCCGCGCGGTGGTAAGGTTGCGCCGCTCAAGGCGGGAGCAGGTCTCGCCGGGCGCCTCCTCGACCTTCCTTACATATGGCTGCTGCTACCGCCTCCGGCACCAAGGGCGTTGTTCGCCAGGTGATCGGCCCGGTTCTGGACGTGGAATTTCCAGCCGGCAAGCTGCCCAAGATTTACAACGCCCTTCGCATCGAAGGGAAAAACTCCGCCGGCCAGCAGGTCGCGCTCACGGCCGAAGTGCAGCAATTGCTCGGCGATCACCGTGTGCGCGCGGTGGCCATGAGCAGCACCGACGGCCTGGTGCGCGGCATGGACGCGGTCGACACCGGTGCTCCGATCTCGGTACCGGTGGGCGAAGCCACCCTGGGCCGCATCTTCAATGTGCTCGGTGAGCCCGTTGATGAGCAGGGCCCCGTCAAGACCACCACCACCGCCCCGATCCACCGCGAAGCTCCCAAGCTCACCGAGCTGGAAACCAAGCCCAAGGTGTTTGAGACCGGCATCAAGGTGATCGACCTGCTGGCCCCCTACCGCCAGGGCGGCAAGGTCGGCCTGTTCGGAGGCGCCGGCGTGGGCAAAACCGTGTTGATCCAGGAACTGATCAACAACATCGCCAAGGAACACGGTGGTGTGTCGGTGTTCGGCGGCGTGGGTGAGCGCACCCGTGAAGGCAATGACCTCTACGAGGAGTTCAAGGAGTCGGGCGTGATCAACGCCGATGATCTCTCCAAGTCGAAGGTGGCTCTCTGCTACGGGCAGATGAACGAGCCCCCCGGCGCCCGCATGCGGGTCGGCCTGTCAGCTCTGACCATGGCCGAGCACTTCCGCGATGTGAACAAGCAGGACGTGCTGCTGTTCATCGACAACATCTTCCGCTTTGTGCAGGCCGGCTCGGAAGTGAGCGCCCTGCTGGGCCGCATGCCCTCGGCCGTGGGCTACCAGCCCACCCTGGGCACCGACGTGGGTGAACTGCAGGAGCGCATCACCTCCACCCTGGAGGGTTCGATCACCTCGATCCAGGCCGTTTACGTGCCTGCTGACGACCTGACCGACCCGGCGCCTGCCACCACCTTTGCCCACCTCGACGCCACCACCGTGCTCAGCCGCGGCCTGGCCTCGAAGGGTATCTACCCTGCTGTGGATCCTCTGGATTCCACCAGCACCATGCTGCAGCCGGCTGTGGTGGGCGACGAGCACTACCGCACCGCCCGCGCCGTGCAGAGCACCCTGCAGCGCTACAAGGAACTTCAGGACATCATCGCGATTCTGGGTCTCGACGAACTGTCAGAAGATGACCGCCGCACGGTCGATCGCGCGCGCAAGATCGAGAAGTTCCTCTCCCAGCCCTTCTTCGTGGCCGAGATCTTCACCGGCATGCCCGGCAAGTACGTCAAGCTCGACGAGACCATCAAGGGCTTCAACATGATCCTCGCCGGTGAACTCGACGAGCTGCCCGAAGCAGCCTTCTACCTCGTTGGCAACATCGACGAAGTCAAGGCGAAGGCCGAAAAGATCCTGGCTGAGGCCAAGGGTTGATCCCGCTTCGCTGATCGGACACCCCCACGATGACACTCACACTGCGCGTTCTCGCCCCGGATCAGAGCGTCTTTGACGGCTCTGCCGACGAAGTGATCCTGCCCAGCACCACAGGGCAGATGGGCATCCTCACGGGGCATGTCTCGATGCTCACGGCCCTCGACAGCGGTGTCGTACGCGTCCGTGATGGCAACAGCTGGTCGTCCATCGCCGTGATGGGCGGCTTCGCTGAAGTCGAAGACAACGCCGTCACGGTGCTGGTGAATGCGGCCGAGCTCGGCAGTGGCATCGATGCCGCTGCTGCTGAAGCCAGCTTCGAAGCAGCCCAGCAGGCAGCCGCCGCGTTTGAGGGCCAACCCTCGAGCCCCGACAAGGTCAAGGCCCAGCAAGCCCTGGCCCAGGCCCGTGCCCGGGTCCAGGCCAGCAAGGGTTGATTGCACGCTGATCGCACGCATTCGGATCAGCCTTTGATCCTGGTGATCCAACTGCGCTCCGGCTGAATCAGCCGGAGCTTTTTTAGTGGGTTCCGGTTTTTGGTGAGTCCGGTTCTGCGTGCGGGGCGGGCCCGCCCGACTCTGGGCACAGCCATGAAAAAGCCCCTGAGGGTCATCAGGGGCTCGGGGGATCGTGGATAACTGCGCTGATCAGCTGGCGCTGATCAGGGCTCAGGCGGTCCCGCAGAAGGTGACGTCGGGGAACTTGAGCTTGGCGTCATCGAGGCTCTTGCCCTTGCCCTCCTCCTGCCAGTAGTTGATCACCTCGGTGGCCTTGTTGAGGATCTCGACGCGCTCGTTGTCGGTGATCCAGCTCTTGCGCTCCAGTTCGGTCTTCAGGGTTTCCCAGGCATCCTCACGGGGCCAGAAGAAGTACGCCGTCAGTGGGCTGGGGCCGCCGCCCACGATCTGGTCGACAGCCAGGGCAACGTTGTCGGGCAGCCAGAGAATCTTGAGCAGAAATCGGCCTTCATCTGCCTTGGGGGTGTAGCCAGAAGGCACGCCGTCTTCATCGATGGTGGCCGTGGCCAGAGCGGCGCTGCCGCCGCGCATCACCGGCCGGCCAGCGGCAGGAGCCTCGTCGGTGGCGGCCACCGCATCAGCGGCATCGACCATGGCAGCGTCCACGGCTGCATCAGCAGGGCTTTCGGTAGCTGGCATGGCAGACGGGCTCAAGGCAGTCAGACAAGCAACTAACCTACCAGCCGCCCCGCCTGCTCCCCACTGGGCCGCCGCCAGCCCCCCACTGCACTGCTGCTGTTCGACATCGACGGTGTGATCCGCGATGTGGGGGGCAGCTACCGCCGGGCCCTGGCCGAAACGGTGCACCATTACAGCGGCTGGCGCCCCGATCCAGCCACGATCGACAGCCTCAAGGCTGAAGGCCACTGGAACAACGACTGGGACGCCAGCCTTGAGCTGTTGCGGCGGCGCGGGCAGACCCCCCTGCCGGCCTTCGACGAGCTGGTGGCGGTGTTCAGCGGCTTCTACTTCGGTGGCGACCCCGCAGGCGACCCCGCCGCCTGGAGCGGCTTCATCGGCGATGAACCCCTGCTGGTCGATGCCGAGCTGTTTGCAGCGCTCGACGCCGCTGGCATCGTCTGGGGGTTTGTGAGCGGCGCCGAACCCCCCTCAGCGCGGTTTGTGCTGGAGCAGCGGCTGGGGCTGACAGCGCCCCCCCTGATCGCCATGGGCGATGCCCCGGACAAACCGGACCCCAGCGGCCTGCTGCAGCTCAGCGCCCGGCTGCTGGCCGATCACGGCAGCAACGAGCTGGGCCCAGGCTGCCCGCCGATTGCCTACCTGGGTGACACCGTGGCCGACGTGCAGACCGTGCTGAATGCGCGGCTGCAGCAACCTGAGCAACCGTTCATCAGCCTGGCTGTGGCCCCGCCCCACCTGCACGCCGACAGGGTGGCGCGTGAGCGCTACGAAACCCAGCTGCAGCAGGCCGGCGCCGACAGGATCGTGGCTTCGACCACGGCGGCATTGGAGTCCCTGAAGCCCTGGCTCGCCTGAAGGCGACGCCCTGTTGGGTTAGCGCTCCATCGCCGCCGGGGCCTTGAGCGCGGCGGCGGTGAGCACCTCATGGCCGTGCTCGCTGACGGCCACATCGTCTTCGATGCGGATGCCGATGCCCTTCCAGCGCGGCTCGATCGCCGGCTGCCCGTCCGGCACCGGCAGGCGATCGCTCACATACAGGCCCGGCTCCACGGTGAGCACCATGCCCGGCTCCAGGGTCACGTGGTGCTCGCCCAGGCGGTAGGCGCCCACATCGTGCACATCAAGCCCCAACCAGTGACCGGTGCGGTGCATGTAGAGGTGGCGGTAGGCCCCCTGCTCGATCAGGCCGTCGACCTCGCCCACGAGCAATCCCAGCTCCACCAGGCCTGCTACCAGCACGCGTAGGGCCGTCTCGTGCACGCCTTCGGCGGTGAACCCCGGCCGCACCGCGGCCACGGCCGCCTCCTGGGCGCTCAGCACCAGCTCGTAGAGAGCCCGCTGTTCGCCCGTGAAGCGCCCGCCCACCGGAAAGGTGCGGGTGATGTCGCCGTTGTAGTAGTCGCTCAGCGAGCAGCCCGCGTCGATCAGCAGCAGGTCGCCATCGCGCAACACAGCACTGTTGGCGGTGTAGTGCAGCACGCAGGCGTTGTCGCCACCGGCCACGATCGAGCCGTAGGCCGGTCCGCGCGCGCCCTGCTCCAAAAAGTGCTGCTCGATCACGGCCTGCACCTGCCGCTCAGCCAGCCCCGGCCGCGCCACCTGGCGGGCCAGCTCGTGGGCCTCGGCAGAGATGCGGGCGGCCTCGCGCAGGCGCTCCAGCTCCTCGGGCGCCTTGCGCAGCCGCAGCTCATGCAACAACGGATCGGGGGCCACCAGGCCAAGGGCCGCGTGACCCTGGCGCGGCGCCCGATCGAGCTGGCCCGCCCAGGCGGCGATCACCAGCGGCTCGACCTTCGGATGCTTGCCGACGCGAAAGGCGATGCCCTCGGCCCCCTTGAGGTAGTCGGCCAGGCGCTGGGGCAGCTCGTCGATGGGGTGGGCGATGTCGGCGCCAAACTGCTCGACGGCGCCTTCGGTGCCCCAGCGAAAGCCATGCCACACCTCGGCACTGGCCTCGCGCGGCGGCACGAACAACACAAACCGCTCGCCCTCGCTCCGGTGGGGCAGGAACAGGGCCACTGCATCGGGCTCATCGAAGCCGGTGAGGTACCAGAAGTCGCTGTTCTGGCGAAAGGGCCACTCGCAGTCGGCGTGGTGCACCGCCAGGGGTGCCGCCGGAATCACCGCCGCCGCCGTGCCCAGGGCGTCAAACAATCGCGCCCGCCGCGCGGCAAACACGGCCGGCTGGCTGAGGGCGTCGAGGGCGAGGGTGGTCGGCATGACTCCATAACTACGGCAGACTCAGCATGTCTGTGCCACGGCCCCGCCGTTGCCCCCGGTTCCCTCCACCTCCGAGCGCTGCCGCCTGCTGCTGTCGCACTGGCGCAGCACGCTCAAGCTGAGCAACCGCGAACGCGGGCTGCTCGGTGGCCAGCTGCGGCTGCTGGATGCCCAGCTGCAGCGGCTCGAGGAGGGTCGGCTGCGCGTCGCGGTGTTCGGCCGGGTGGGGGTCGGCAAATCCAGCCTGCTGAACGCGTTGCTGGGGCAGCAACGCTGTGCCACCGACGTGGCCCATGGCTGCACCCGCCGCCAACAGGTTGAGGCCTGGCCGCTCACGCTCCCCGGTCTCAGCGCCGTGGAGCTGGTGGACACCCCGGGGATCGACGAGATCGCCGCCGCCGGACGGGCGCGCCTGGCCTCACGGCTGGCCCTGCATGCCGACCTGGTGCTGCTGGTGCTCGACGGTGACCTCAACCGCATTGATCTAGAGGCCCTGCAGCAGCTGGCGCTCAGCGGTAAGCCGCTGCTGCTGGTGCTCAACCGCTGCGACTGCTGGAGCCCTGAAGAGCAGCAGGAGCTGCTGGCCAGCATTCGCCGCAGGCTGCCGGCGGGCCTTGCGGGCGCCACGATCGTGCCGGTGGCGGCGGCACCGCGGCAGCCCACGCTGCTGGCCGATGGCCGCGTGCGCAGCGAGCCCACAGCACCGCGAATCACCGCCCTGCGCTCCACACTGCTGACGCTGCTGCAGGAGCAGGGTGAGCTGATGCTGGCCCTGGGCAGCCTGCGCAGCGCCGATCGCTTTCATCAGGCCCTGCACCAGGGCCGGCTGCGCCATGGTCGCCAGGCGGCCCAGAGCCTGATCGGCCGCTTTGCAGCGATCAAGGCCACCGGCGTGGCGGCCAACCCGCTCCTGCTGCTCGATCTGGCCGGCGGCATCGCCTGCGACACCGCCCTGGTGCTGCAGCTCTGCCAGCTCTACGGGCTGCCGATGCACAGCCAGGGGGCTCGCGCGCTGCTGGGGCGCCTCTCGGGACACAACGCGCTGCTGGGCGGGGTGCAGCTGGGGCTGCAGGCCTTGCTGGGCGGCGTGCGCCAGCTGCTGCTGCTGGCGGCCCCGTTCAGCGGTGGGCTGAGCCTGGCCCCGGCGGCACCGGTGGCCCTGGCCCAGGCGGCCCTGGCCGTACACACCACCCGCCGCACCGGCGCCCTGGCCGCCGCCGAGCTGCTGAAAACCAGCCAGCGGGGCCCCAAACCCGGTGCGCTGCTGGCCCGGCTGGCGCGCCATGACCCGGCGGCCCGGGCCTGGCTGCAGTGCTGGCAGGCACCGGTCTCCACCACCACCCTGCACAGCCTGCTGCCATGAGCGAAGCCCTGGCGTTGCTGGGCACCAGCGCCGACCCGCCGACGCTGGGCCATCAGACCCTGCTGCTGCAGCTCCTGCAGCACTACCCACGGGTGGTGACCTGGGCCAGCAATAACCCGCTCAAGACCCATGGAGCCCCCCTGGAGCGCCGCTCAGAACTGCTCGCGGCCCTGGTGCGGGCGCTGGGCGATCCGCGGCTTGAGCATGTGCAAGCGCTCAGCAGCCCCTGGGCGATCACCACCCTGGAGCGGGCCCGGCAACGCTGGCCCCAAGCCGAGCTGGTGTTTGTGGTCGGCAGCGACCTCGCACCCCAGATTCCCAGCTGGCGCCAGGTGCGTGCCGTGCTGCAGCACGGCCGCCTGGCGGTGGTGCCCCGTGCCGGCTGGCCCCTGCATCCAGAGGCGCTGGAGGCCCTGCAGCAGCTGGGGGGGCGCGTGGAGGTGCTGGACCTGCCGATCCCGGCCAGCGCCAGCTCAGCCCTGCGGCAGCAGCCCGACCGCCAGCAGATTCCGGCGGCGGTCTGGTCGCTGATGCGGCAGCACAATCTCTATGGCCTGGGCGCGCAGACCGAGGCCAACGCCGCGAGCACCGCCACCAGCAGCCCCTAGCCCATGCACCTTGCCCTGGCCCAGCTGAATCCCCTGGTGGGCGATCTGGAGGGCAACGCGGCGCGGTTGCTGGCTGCCGCCCAGCAGGCCACCGCCCTGGCCGGCGCTGAGGCCACAGCCGAGCCGCTGCTGCTGGCGACGCCCGAGCTCAGCCTCTGGGGCTATCCACCCCGCGATCTGCTGCTGCGGCCCAGCCTGATCGCCCTGCAGGGGCGGCTGCTCGATCGGCTGAGCCGCGATCTGGCCGCCCAGCTGCCGCGCACCCAGCTGCTGGTGGGCATCGCCGAGCCGACGGGCGGCGCCAGCCTGCCGAATCTGTTCAATGCCGTGGCCCTGGTGACGGCAGACGGCTGGGGCGTGGTGTGCCGCAAGCAGCTGCTGCCCAGCTACGACGTGTTTGACGAGCGGCGCTATTTCCAGAGCGCAGACCAACCCGCCCTGCTCGCGCTGGACGGGGTGCGCCTGGGCCTGACCATCTGCGAAGACCTGTGGGTTGATAACGACCTGCTGCAGCAGCGGCTGGCCGGCCCCGATCCGATTGCGGCGCTGCAGCCACTGCGGCCTGATGTGCTGCTGAATCTGTCGGCGTCGCCGTTTGGCCGCGGCAAGCTGGCGCTGCGCCAGCAGCTGGCACGGCGCGCGGTCGAGCGCCTGAGCTGCCCGCTGGTCTACGTGAACCAGGTGGGAGGCAACGACGAGCTGGTGTTTGACGGCGCCAGCTTTGTGATGGCCAATCACCCACTGGCGCCGAAGCATCGCCCCCTACCGCTGCAGCAGCTGCAGCTGCGCTGCTGCTCTGAACAGGTGCAGCTGATCAGCGGCGACAACGGCCCCACTGTCCAACCTGGTGGTGCAGGCTCCACCCAAGGGCAGCCGGCGCCCGAGCCGATCCCCAGCGACAGCGAACAGCTGTTTCGCGCCCTGGTGCTGGGGGTGGCCGACTACGCCCGCAAATGCGGCTTCCAGGCCGCCCTGCTGGGGCTGAGCGGCGGCATCGACTCAGCGCTGGTGGCGGTGATCGCCGCAGCCGCCCTGGGGGCCGAGCGAGTGCGGGCTTTGCTGCTGCCGTCGCCCTACAGCTCGCCCGGTTCGATCACCGACGCCCTCGCCCTGGCACAGCGGCTGGGCATCACCACCGCAACCCTGCCGATCGCAAGCCTGATGCAGGGCTTTGATCAGGCCCTGGAGCCCGCCCTGGGCGGAGTGCCCAGCGGTGTGAGCGCCGAAAACCTGCAATCGCGCATCCGCGGCAGCCTGCTGATGGCGGTCGCCAACCAGGAAGGCCAGCTGCTGCTGTCCACCGGCAACAAATCGGAGCTGGCGGTGGGCTACTGCACCCTCTACGGCGACATGAACGGCGGCCTGGCGGTGATCGGGGATCTGTACAAGACCACGGTGTTTGAGCTGTGCGACTGGCTCGACAGCCCGGCTGCCGCTGCCTGCCGAGCAGAGCTGGGCCTGCCCGCCGGCGGCGAGCTGATCGGCGCGGCGATCCGCCACAATCCCCCCAGCGCCGAGCTGCGGCCCGATCAACAGGACAGCGATTCGCTGCCCAATTACGCCGTGCTGGATCCAGTGCTCAAGGCGCTGATCGAACAGCACCGCAGCCCCGAAGAGCTGATCGCAGGTGGCAGCGATGCCGCCCTTGCCGAGCGGGTGATGGGCCTGCTGCGGCGGGCTGAGTTCAAACGCCGCCAGGCCCCACCGGTACTCAAAGTGAGCCGGCGCTCGTTTGGCACGGGCTGGCGCATGCCGATCGCAGCGGGCTAAGGCCTCCAGCGTGGCCAGCTGCGGGCGGGGGCGCCAAGCTGGAGCCAGACCCGCACCGCTCGCCCCATGGCCGCCCCTGGCAGCGCCCCAACCCTGGCCAGAGCGATGGCCAGCATTGGCGTGCCGCGTGAGATCAAGCGCGACGAGCAGCGCGTGGCCCTCACCCCCGATGGCGCCCGCGAGCTGGTGAGCCAGGGGATGGAGGTGCGCATCGAAAGCGGCGCCGGCCTGGGGGCGGGCATCGGCGACGACGACTATGCCGCCGTGGGGGCGCGGGTCGTCGGCCGCGACGACGCCTGGGGTGCCCACCTGGTGGTCAAGGTCAAGGAGCCCCAACCCGAAGAATTCGCCTACCTGCGGCCCGACCAGGTGCTGTTCACCTACCTGCACCTGGCCGCCTACACCGAGGTGGGCCGCGCCCTGCTGGAGGCCGGCACCACCGCCGTGGCCTACGAGACCGTGCAGCTCGACGACGGCAGCCTGCCGCTGCTGGCGCCGATGAGCGAGATCGCCGGCCGGCTGGCCACCCAGGTGGGGGCCTACCTGCTGGAACGCCCCCACGGCGGCCGGGGCATCCTCATCGGCGGCTGCACCGGTGTGCGGCCCGCCCGGGTGGTGGTGCTGGGAGCCGGCAGCGTCGGCTGGAATGCCGCGCGCATCGCCGCGGCCATGGACGCCGAGGTGTTTCTGCTGGACCGCTCACCGCAGCGGCTGCGCCAGCTCGAAGCCGATCGCCGCGGCCGGCTGGTGAGCCTGGTGAGCAGCAGCAGCCTGATCGAACGCCTGGTGCCCGGCGCCGACCTGGTGATCGGAGCGGTGCTCACCCCGGGCGGCCGTGCCCCCACCCTGGTGAGCGAGGCGCTGGTGCAGCAGATGAAACCGGGTTCCGTGGTGGTCGATGTGGCGATCGACCAGGGCGGCTGCATCGCCACCAGCCGCGAGACCACCCACACCGAACCCACCTTCACCATGCACGGCGTGCAGCACTACGCCGTCGGCAACATGCCGGGGGCCGTGCCCTTCACCTCGACCGAGGCGCTGATGAGCGTCACCCTGCCCTACATCCTGGTGATGGCGGGCCGCGGGCTGACGGAGGCCTTCACCGACCGGCCCGAGCTGGTCAGCGGGCTGAACACCATCGGCGGTGCCGTGTGCCACCCCGGCGTGGCCAAGGCCCTGGGCGTGCAGCCGCGCCACCCGATGGCCTGCCTGCGCTGAAGGGTCAGGACAAGGAAACCAAGGGGCGTAGCAGGCTCTCGGGATTGAGTCCCTCCCGCAACGCCAGCACCAACCCCGCCGCCTCGCTGTAGCTGCGCGCCGGCAGCACGGTGCACCCCGCCGCCTCGAGGCCCAGCGCCGCCGCGGTGACGTTGAGCAGGCAGGGGTTCACCACCGTGATCAGCGGCACCCCCCGCTCGGCAGCCGCCAGCACCGCAGCCCCTCCCAGGGCGCCGGCTGGCGCCACCACCGCCGCCAACGCCTGCGGGGTGATCAAGGGCGTATCGGCTCCAGCACAATCGAGCCCTGGGTTGCCAGCGAGCCCTGGGTTGCCAGCTGTCGTGGCCGCAGCCCCCTCCACTGGCACAGCCCCAACCCGAGGCCCAGCCAGCCGCCAATCCATCAGATCCGGCGCCCGGCTCAACCCCACCAGCACACAGGGCAGGAAGGTATGGCCCAGCTCTTCGCCGGCGGCGCGCGGGTCGAGACCGGGATCGAGCGGCAAGGGGCTCAGGGCCGGCGCGTGGGCACAGGGGATGCCGAGATGGTCGCCGAGCAGATGGCTGATCACCGCCTCGGCACCGGCCAGGGCATCCACGCCGCTGCCGGCGCGGTAGGCCTCCAAGGCGGGACTGCCGGCATCATCAGGAAAGCGCGCCACCACAGCGATGGCCGTGGCACCAGCAGCCCGCAGCCGCTCCCCCGCCCGCAGCAGGGCATCAGGACGCTCAAGGCGGCCCCAGCTGGCGCCGCTAGGGCCGCGGTGCAGGCTCACCCCCAGGGGAGCGTCGGTGCTCAGCACCGGGCCGATCGTCAGGCCCAGGGCCGCGCGGCAGGCATCGGCCGCCTGCAGATGGCGCGCCTTCAGCTCCGGTTCGATCGCCGCATCGAGCAACAGGCCCACCCGCTGGCGGCGCACCGGCCGCAGGGCCAGCTGGCAGGCCGAAAAACGGTCGAGCGCCCAGCCCTCGACGTAGTGAATGCGCGAATCGCTCCAATAGAGCGCTGCCGCGTTCATCACGTTGGGGTGGGTGATCAGGCTGCCGCTGGCCGCCGCCAACAGCCTGGCCACCGGCAGACCATCACCGGCATAGCCTCCCTGCTCGCAACCGATGCCGGTGGGGATCACCAGCATCGTGACTAGGGGGGGCGTGGCTACGGCCATCAGGGGCGGGCCGCCTGCAGCACCACGGCCTCAAGCGTCAGCAGCACGGGCTCGCTGCCGGCCTCGACCGCCGTGATCGCCCAGCGCAAGGGGCGCCCATGGGGGGCAAGCGCCGCCTCGATCTGGGGCAGCAGCGGGCCTGGCCCGCGCTCAAGCTGCAACTCAAGCGGCAGCAGCAGCGGGACGCCTGGCTGATCAGCCGTCATTTCTGGTAGCGGCCGAACTGGGCTTCATACAGGGCATCCTCCTGGCCCGCCTCCAGGCTGAGGTCGCTGCGCGGAAACGCCACGCACAGCAGTGCATAGCCCTGCTGCTGCAGCTCGGCCTTGACCCCCATGGCATCGGGTTGATGCACACTGCCACTGCTGATGCGAGCCGCACAGGTGGTGCACACCCCCGAGCAACACGAGCTCGGCAGCATCACCCCGGCCGCCTCGGCCGCCGCCAGCACCGTCTGGTCGCTGCGGCAGGGGAAGCTGTGGGTGCTGCCCTCAAAGGTAGCGGTGACCTGAAACGTGGTGGACTCGCTCACAGCCGTCGGAATTCACCGCCCCATCCTCCCAGCTCAGTCTTCCGGGCTGCGCGGCATCCCGCTCACAACTGCTGCCAGTGGCTGGGGTGGGGGGCCAGATACTCGCCGGGGTCGGTCGCCTCGGCTGCAGCGGTGAGCACCAGGTCGAGGCTGATCGAAGCCCGCAGTGCATCACTGCTGGCATTGGGCAGCACCGCGTGATCCAGACAGGAGGGGAAGAGCAGCAGCAGACCTGCGCGCGGCGCCACATCCACCCATGGCTGGGTCCAGCTGGAGGGACCCAACGGTCCGCCGTGGCCAACGGCCATCCCAGGCACCAGTTCATTGAGCTGGCGCTGGGGCCAGAAGCGCAGGCAACCGCAATCACCGCTGCCATCCCCGCTGAGGTAGTACACAGCACTCAAATGGGCATTGGGGTGGTGATGCCGCCCCACCACCTGATCAGCCTCGCTGAGCACCGGCCAGCAACGCTGAATGTGCAGTGCCACCTGAGCCAGATCGAACCCCAGCTGCTGCAGATACAGACGCGCCTGCGCCGATAGCGCGGTGATCAGGGGGGCAAACAGCGGATGGCGCTGCAGCTGCCACACGCCGTTGAGATCGCCCGTCCAGGCACTGCCCGGATCAGGATTGCTGCTCGCCTCACCCCGCAGGCCATACAAAGCCTGCAACTGCACCGCCAGATCCAGGGGGTCGGGCTGCAACTGCACCTGGCCCAGCGCCACCGGAAACAGCGGCTGGATCACCAGCTCGCCTGGCGCAGGCAGGGGCAGAGGCATGGCGTGCGCGCGGGGCTCCACCACTCTGGGGTGCTGCTGAGCGTCGAGTCTTCGGGGCGCCGCGCCCGCTGCGCGGGCAATGCGCCCCTCCGATCCCGACGCCCGACAGGTCAAGATGCCGCCAGGCCTTTCAAAGAGCTTGTCCTGCAGAAGCCCGGTCGGCCAGCAGCCCCTGAACGGCACGAATCCCCGGGAGTACCGAAGCGGTGTTGCACGCAAAGCGTGCATTGACCGCTGGGGGGCTTCCGGGGATTCGGTGGAACCAAACGAGGGGCTCAGCCGAGCAGCTCAGGCCATCGCCGACGCGCCGCCCACCACCTCGAGGATCTCCTGGGTGATGGCTGCCTGACGGGCCTTGTTGTAATCAAGGGTCAGGGTCTTGGCGAGGGCCTTGGCGTTGTCGCTGGCGTTGTTCATGGCCGTCATGCGGCTGGCCAGCTCGGAAGCCGCCGCTTCCTGCAGAGCACGCAGCAACTGGTTCTCCAGATAGAGCGGCAGCAGGGCGTTGAGCAGCTGATCCGGGCTCTGCTCAAAGACGATGTCGGAAGGAAGCGTCGGCACCTGATTGGTGGCGGTGCCTGGTTCGACCACCAGTTGTCCCTCGCGGGTGGTGAGACGGAAGATCTCATCATCCGGGGAAGCGATGCCCTGGGGGTCGAGCGGCAGCAGGGTCTGCGACACGGGGCGCGAGCTCACCAGGTTGATGAACTTGGTGAAGATGATCTCGACGCGATCGGTACCGCCACCGATGAAGTCAGCCAGGACCTCATTGGCAATCTTCATGGCCTCGGCGGCATTGGGCACCTGCTCAAGACCCATGAAGCTGGCCTTGATCGGATAGCTCCGGTTCTGGAAGTAGGTGATCGCCTTGCGACCGATCAACACCAGATCGACGCTGTAGCCCTGGCCCTTGAGCTCGGCAAACCGCTGCTCGGTGCGCTTGATGATGTTGGCGTTGTAGCCACCACAAAGGCCGCGGTCGGCACTGATGACCAGCAGGGTGATCGTCTGCAGATCCCGGGTTTCGAGCAGCGGTGCGTCGACATCCTCAAATCGCATGCGCGACTGAAGGTTCTCCAGCACGCGGGCGAGACGATCAGCAAATGGCCGGCTGCGCAACACCTGCTCCTGGGCACGGCGAACCTTGGCCGCTGCCACCAGGCGCATGGCCTCGGTGATCTTGCGGGTGTTCTTGACCGAACTGATCCTGTCGCGGATCTCCTTGAGATTGGCCATGGGTGGGGGATCTCCGTAGGGCCGTCAGAATCAGGCTGCCGCCAACATGGTCGACTTCACCTCGTTGATGGCGTCCTTGAGCATTGCTTCGGTGTCATCACCAAGCTGCTTCTCGGTCATCACCTTGTTGATGAAGTCGGCCTTGTTGGTTTTGAGGTACTCGCGCAGCTCGCGGCAGAACTGCACCACCGAGTCCACAGGAACCTCGTCGATCATGCCCTTGACGCCGGCGTAAACCACGGCGACCTGCTCAGCCAGGTTCAGGGGGCTGAACTGGGGCTGCTTGAGGATCTCGCGCAAGCGCTTGCCGCGGGCCAGCTGGGCCTGGGTGGCGGCATCCAGATCGGAGGCGAACTGGGAGAAGGCAGCCAATTCATCAAACTGGGCAAGCTCCAGCTTCAGGGTGCCGGCGATCTTCTTGATGGCCTTGGTTTGGGCGGCACCACCCACGCGGCTCACCGAGATGCCCACGTTGATGGCCGGGCGCAGACCCGAGTTGAACAGGTCGGAGCTGAGGAACACCTGCCCATCGGTGATCGAGATCACGTTGGTGGGGATGTAGGCCGACACGTCGCCGGCCTGGGTTTCGATGATCGGCAACGCGGTCATCGAGCCCTTGCCCATGGCGTCGCTGAGCTTGGCAGCGCGCTCAAGCAGGCGGCTGTGGCAATAGAAGACGTCGCCGGGATAGGCCTCACGACCGGGCGGGCGGCGCAGCAACAACGACATCTGGCGGTAAGCCTGGGCCTGCTTGGTGAGGTCGTCGTAGATCACCAGGGTGGCCTTGCCCTTGTACATGAACGACTCGGCAAGAGCCGCACCGGTGTAAGGGGCCAGGTACTGCAGGGCAGCCGATTCAGAGGCGTTGGCGGCGACCACGATGGTGTAGTCGAGGGCGCCTTTCTCGCGCAGCACCTCAACCACGTTGGCCACGGAGGCGGCCTTCTGACCGACGGCCACATACACACAGACGACGTCTTCGCCCTTCTGGTTGATGATCGTGTCGATCGCGATGGCGGTCTTGCCGGTCTGGCGGTCACCAATGATCAGCTCGCGCTGGCCGCGGCCGATGGGGATCATCGCGTCGATGGCGGTGATGCCGGTTTGCATCGGTTCGTGCACCGACTTCCGCTGGATGATGCCGGGCGCCATCGATTCGATCAGGCGCGTCTCGGTGGTGGCGATGTCACCCTTGCCGTCAATCGGCTGGCCCAGGGAGTTCACCACGCGACCGAGCATGGCGTCACCCACGGGCACCGAAGCGATCTTGCCGGTGGCCTTGACCGTGCTGCCCTCCTGAATGCCGCGGCCTTCGCCCATCAGCACCACGCCGACATTGTCGTCTTCGAGATTGAGCGCGATGCCCTCGGTGCCGTCCTCAAACTGGACCAGCTCGCCCGCCATCACCTGCTGGAGGCCATAGATGCGAGCGATGCCGTCGCCGATCTGCAGCACGGTGCCGACATTGCTGACCGAGACCGACTTGTCGTAATCCTCAATCTGCTTCTTGAGGATGGCGCTGATCTCGTCGGGGCGGATGGAAACCATGGGATGAACTCCCTCGGGGGGAGCAGATGGAAGAGGCGGAGGAGAAAGACGAAGAGGGGAGAGGTCTAGACCTTGACCAGCTCAAGGCCGAGGCGTCTGACCTGACCGGCCAGGCTGGCGTCGATGACCTGGGAATCCAGGCTGACGACGAAGCCACCGATCAGAGCTGGGTCGACCTTGAGGTCGAATTCAACCGACTTGGTGCCGGCGATGGCCTGCACCTTGGCGTTGAGCTGGGCCTGCTGCTCATCGCTGAGCGGCGTGGCCGACGTCACCTTGGCGAGGGTGATGTTGCGCAACTGGCGGTAGAGCTCCAGAAAGCGCAGCAGAACTGAATCGAGCACAGCGATGCGCTGTCGATCGGCCAGCAGTTTCAGCAGGTTCTGCAGCGACTCGGTGAGCTGGCTGCCAAACAGGGCAGCCAGTGCAGCTTTTTTGGCCTCAGGCTCGAGCACGGGAGACGCCATGGCGTCGCGCAGCACGCCGCTCTCATTCCAAATCGCCAGCAGATCCCTGACCTGTTCAGCGACTGTGTCGGTCTCCTTGCGGCTTTCGCACACCTGAATCAGGGCTTCGGCGTAGGGAGTGGCCAGGGAGTTGAGAAGTGGCATCAGACGTTCCCCAGATTGGCAATGGACTGATCAAGCAGACGGGACTGGGACGACTCATCCAACTTGCCGGGAAGGGTGGCGAGCGCTTTGTCGATCGCTTGGCGAGCGGCCTCACGGCGCAGCAGCTCCGACACTCGGGCCTCCTCAGCATTGAGATCAGACACCGCCTCCAGCTTGAGGCGGGCCATCTCCTCAATCGTGCGCTGCTCGCTCTCGACACGGATGGCTGCAGCCCGGGCCTTGCCATCGGCGCGGATCTGCTCGGCTTTTTGCTGGGCGGCGGCGAGATCCGACTGGGCCTGTGTCAGCGCACGGCTGGCTTGGGTCAGTCGGGCTTCCGCGTCGTCCAGCTCGGCGAGGATGGCCTCGCGCCGGCGATCAAGAATTCCGCCGAGGAATCCCCGCAGAAACCAGATCAACACCCCGATCACAATGATCAGGTTGATGAGGTTGGTGTCGAGAAGATTGAGGTTGATGCCGAATCCGCCGCCATGGGCAAGCAGGGAGACTGGCGTGGAGATCGAGCTGGTCATTGGGCAGCAAGCAGGCGGTCAACAATCAGTGCCCCAAGCTTGTCGGACTGGCCCGCTAGAGAAGCGAGGGCTTGGTCCCGCTGCTGCTCGATCTCACGACGCGCTTTTTCGCGGGATGCATTGGCATCGGCCTGAGCCAGTGCCAGTGCTTCGCGGTAGAGCTTGTCGACCTCTTGCTCAGCCTCAACAATCAAGAGCTGGGCCTGTTGGCGAGCGTCCTTGAGCTGATCCTTCAGATCGGCTTCCAGACGCGTCACCTGAGCCAACTGTTCCTTGGCCTGGGCGCGACTTGTGGTGATGTAGCCCTCGCGATCCTCAACAGCTTTGCCGACAGGTCGGAAAAACAGGGCGTTGAGCACGAAGGTCAACAGCACCACCTGCACCGCCATCAGAGGCAAGGTGGCATCGAGGTCAAACAGACCTCCGCTGGGCGTGGCGGCAGCGGAAGCCCCTGCCTCGGCGAGCATGAACCAGCTGGACATGGGGATGGCAGGCGGGAGACGGTAAGGGGAAAGAGAGCGAAGGGGATGCGCCCCGGATGGGGGCGATTCACCACTTCGTCATCCGCCGTCAGCCGGCAAAGGGATTGGCAAACAGCAGAACCAGTGCGACCACCAGGCCGTAAATGGTCAGAGCTTCCATGAAGGCCAGGGAGAGCAGCAGGGTGCCGCGGATCTTGCCTTCAGCCTCGGGCTGACGGGCAATGCCCTCGACTGCGCCGCCGGCAGCGGTGCCCTGACCGATGCCAGGGCCAATGGCGCCCAGACCAACAGCCAGGCCAGCAGCCACAACGGAGGCAGCAGAAGTAATCGAATCCATGGTGGGAAGGGGATGAAGGGCGCTGGTGCAGCGCTGATGGAACCGGTGGGAAACCTGCGCCTGGGACATCCGTTGGTACGGATGGGCCCGGATCATGCCGGACCTGCGCGCGCAGTGAGTTTGCCAGACCGCGGACCCGGAATGGGCCCGCCGCATCGGGCTCAGTGGTGTTCTTCGTGAACCGCCTCGCCGATGTAGTAAGCGGCAAGGGTGGCGAAGATCAGGGCCTGAATGGCGCTGGTGAACAAGCCCAGGAACATGGCCGGCAAGGGCACGATCAGGGGCACGAGGAAGGCCAGCACGGCCACCACCAGCTCGTCCGCCAGGATGTTGCCGAAGAGACGGAACGACAGGGAGAGTGGCTTGGTGAAGTCTTCAACGATCTTGAACGGGAGCATGATAGGGGTCGGCTCCACGTAGTACTCGAAGTAACGCAGGCCCTTGCGGCTGAGGCCGGCGTAGAAGTAGGCCAGTGACACCAGCAGGGCAAGGGCCACCGTGGTGTTGATGTCGGCGGTGGGTGCTCCGAGCTCCCCGCTGGGCAGTTCAATCAACTTCCAGGGAATCAGGGCGCCGCCCCAGTTGCTGACAAAGATGAACAGGAACAGGGTGCCGATGAAGGGCAGCCAGTCGCGATAGGCCTTTTCACCGATCTGTTCCCGCGCCAGATCGCGGATGTAGGACCAGAGAAACTCGAGCAGGTTCTGGACGCCGGCGGGTTTGCGCTCCAGCTTTCGGGTGCCGATGACCACCAGCGCCAGCAGCGCTCCGATCACCACCCAGGAGCTCAGGAACACCTGACCGTGGATGTAGAGATCGCCGAGATGCCAGTAAAACTGCTTGCCGACCTCAAGTTCGGCAAGCGGCATCGGGGGGAGCACGGGAACCATTGGGATCGGGTGGTTCAAGGGGCGAGAACCGCCTGCAATAGCAGAGCGGGTTTGTAGAGCACAAAACCGGCCAGGGCCGGAATCAGCTCAAGGGAAGGAAGACGGGTGCAGGCCACCACCAGCAGGGCGGGGACCACGATCTGAAGCCGGCTCAGGGACCGCGCTTCGTTGCCCAGGCGGGCCACGCTGCGCGCGAGCAGTCTGAGGTACAGAAGACCGCAGCTGGCACCGATCACGAGGCTGCAGCCGGCGGAGGCACCGAAGACAGCGAACGTGATGGCACTGGCGACAACCGAGAGCAGCAGAGTGGCCAGAAGCAGACGGCGCTGGAGCCGAAGGAACTCATCCAAGGAATTGGATGCAACCGGTTCGATCCCAGAGCTGTCGGCCTGACCCGTGTCTGCGGCGAGGGATGCCTGCAAGAGCCAGATCTCAAAAGCGGCCGGAATCTATCACGCAGTAGCCAGACAGCAGCCGGGCGCAGCCTTCTCGCGCCCAGCCCTAGTCCTGGATGCGATGCAGCAGCCTCTCGCTGAGCAAGGTGCGCAGGCAGCGGCAGCGATCACCCGCCCCCAGGTCCATGGGCAGCTCCGCCAAGGTGGCCTGGGGATGCTTCTCCCAGGCCTGCATCAGGGCGAGCTCCTGGGGCGTGAGCTGGAGGGGCATCAGATCAGGCCCCAGCAAGGCGGCCGATGGCCATCCCCAGAGGCAGCGGTTGCGCTCACAGCGCGAGGCCATCAGCTCGGCATCCGTGGGCGGTTGCCGCGGCACAGGGGCGCCCCGGCGCAGAAAGAACTCGAAATGACTGATGTCGGGATCGAGCGCTTCGATCAAACGCCAGCGCTGCAGATCAGGGAGCCCACGGGCCCGCTCCAGGAGCTCGCCTTGCAGCAGCCGGGCCGGGTCCCACACCTCGGGGTTCGAAAAACCGGCGAAGGCCAGCCCGCTTGCCGCCACAACAGCCAACAACCGCTCGACCGAATAGCTGCATTCCTGCGGATGCAGATACATGTCAGCGAAATTGGCATCGGCGGCGGTGTCGAGGGCCCAGCGCTGCTCGTGATGGCGGCGCAGGCGGTTGCTCTCGGGAAGGGTGGCCAGCAGCTCCCGCCCCAGCTGCAGTCCCTCGGCTCCGTGACCGACCCCGAGAAGCTGCAGCGCTGTCTGGGTGCGCTGGATCTCCCAGCGACCGCCATCGGCATACAGAAAGAGATGCAGATGCCCGCCCGCCCGCAGGCGCTGGGCCAGGGCCTGAAGGCCGGCGGCGGGCTGGTCCAGGTGGTGCAGCACGCCAACGGAGTTGATGTGGTCAAACTCCCCCTCATCCATGAGGTCGAGCAGACTGCGCTGCTCGATGCGCAGCTCGGCCACCTGTGTGGCTGCAGCGGAGCGGCGGCAGCGCTCCCGCGCCACCTCCAGGGCACCGGCACTGATGTCCACCGCCAACACGGAGCTGCCGGGATTGAGGTGGCAGAGGTAATCGGTGCTCACCCCAGTGCCACAGCCGGCATCGAGGATGCGCCAGGGGCGATGGCGTTGTTCGGCAACAAGCGGGGGCAGAGCGCCCTCGACGAATGCCCGCACACTGTCGACGCACCAGCGCCAGTTGTATCCCGGGGGCGGACCGTCCTGGAGTGGATCGCCGGGGTAGGGAAAGCGGTCGTAAAAGGCGCTCACCGCCGGTGTGGCGGCATCACTGGAGGGCTGGGAACGCAAGGGGCGGCAACGGCTGCTGGGGAGCATTTCACGACGCTCACCCCGGCCAACTGCAACAAGGCTGCAAACATTTGTTCATCGCCTCCCGAAGCGCCTTGAGGCCAGCCGTAACCTGACCCAGCCCGGACCGCGCCCTTCGATGACTGTGACCGCCAGCAGCGGCAGCCCCAGGGTCTCCCCCCAGCGCTACGACACCCTGCCGCTCTCCAGCATCCGTCAGGCCGAACAGCAGGATCGCTTCCCTGACCGCGGCGAGCTCGACACGCTGATCACCTTCTTCCAGAGCGGCAGCGTCAGAGTCGAAGCCGCCAAACGGCTGTCGGCCAATGCCACAGCAATTGTGGCCAAGGCTGCCAACCGCATCTTTGCCGGCGGCACCCCCCTTTCCTACCTCGATCTGCCGAGCGGTTCCGCCGCCACCGCCGAGGGCGTTCCCCTGGCGGCCGACCAGGCAGCCTTTGCCCAGTCGGTGCAAACCTTTACCGGCACTGCCGCCAGCCGCGGCAACGTGTTGAGTCGCCTGCTGGAAGGCGCCGGCGGCGACGCCGATGTGCGCGTGGTGCTGCCGGCGGGATTCAGCCCGATCAGCGTGGCCCGCTACGGCAATGACCGCATGCGCAAGTCGCTGCGCGATATGGCCTGGTTCCTGCGCTACGTGGGCTATGCCGTGGTGGCGGGTGATCCCAGCATCCTGGCGGTCAACACCCGCGGGCTTCGCGACGTGCTCGAAAAGGCCTGCTCCCTGGCCGCCACCAACGTGGCCCTGCAGGAAATGCGGGCAGCGTCGGCGACCCTGTTCAAAGACGAGCCCCAGGCCCGCCAGCTGGTGATCGACTGCTTCAATGTGCTGCTGCAGGAGCTCGCCGTTCCCACCCCGTCGACCCGCCAGCGCCTGGGCAGCCCCGTGAATCAGGGCTTGCAGCTGCCGGCCACCTATGCCCTGGCGGCCGAAGGGCGGCAGCGCTTCGTGATGCGCCCCCGCCTCAGCGGCGCCCAGAAGGCCGAGGTGATCCGGGCGGCCTACCGCCAGGTGTTTGAGCGCGACATCGCCAAGGCCTACAGCCAGATCCCCTGCCCCGTGGAAGCCACCCAGGTGCGTCAGGGTGACATCTCAATGCGCGAATTCATCCGCGCCCTGGGCCGCAGCAAGGAGTACCAGCGCCAGTTCTATGGCCGCTTCTCCAACAGCCGCGCGGTGGAACTGGCCTTCCGCCACTTCCTCGGGCGCGGCATCAGCTCGCGGGAGGAATTCACCCGCTACTTCGACATCGTTTCGGCCCAGGGACTGCCAGGGCTGGTCGACTGCCTGGTGAATTCGATGGAGTACGCGCGGGTGTTCGGGGAGGAGACCGTTCCCTACCTGCGCGAACTGGGTGAAGAAGCCCAGGAGAGTGCGGGCTGGGGCTCCAACCGCAAACTCTTCCGCTTCAGTGCGCCGTTTGAGGGAGCGCCGCAGTACGTGACCCTCTACGCGGGATATCGCCAGCCTTTCGCCGACCAGCACGCCTATGGCGGCGGCAACGACCCCCTGGCCCTGACCTACGGAGCCATCTTCCCGTCTGGGACAGCCCATGTGTCGACCCGACCGGCACCGACGCCCTACGACAGCCGTCGGATTCTGATCGGCAATGGCATGGCCCAGCCCGGCCAGATGGACAGCCCCCAGTTCCGCAAGGCCAGGCCCCGCCGCGTGGGGCCCAAGGTGGTGCGTCTGCAGCAGATCGCCACAGGCGGCAGCTCGGTGCCGCGCCGCGGCGGTCAGCCGAGCATCCGCAACACCGAAGCCAGCACCCAGGCTGTGATCCATGCCGTGTACACCCAGATCCTGGGCAACGCGGGTTACGCCGGTGAGCGCAACAAAGTTGAGGAGATCAAGCTCGAAAACGGCGACATCAGCCTGCGCGAATTCGTGCGTCAGGTGGCCCGCAGCGACGCCTTCCGCCGGCGCTACTGGAGTGGCCTGTACATCACCAAGGCCATTGAGGTGATCCACCGCCGCATCCTGGGCCGGCCCACCTTCGGCCGCTGGGAGATCGACAGCTATTTCGACACCGCTGCCCGCAAAGGCTTCTATGGCGTCATCGACGCCATGATCAACAGCAGCGAATACAACGACTGCTTCGGTGAAGACACCGTGCCGTTCGAGCGCTTTGTGACCGCCGGCGATCGCAACGCCCGGCGGGTGCCTGCGCTGCGGGTGGCCTTCAACCCCGCGGCCTACGCCGAGCCGCCCAGCAACCGGCCGGATGTGAGCGCGCCGCTGCAGCTGCGCACCAGTGGCGATGTGGTGCGCCGCAACCTTCCCAACCCCAGCCGCGTTGTCACTGGCATCTGGACCGCCGCCATTGTCGATGGTGAAACCATCAGCACGCCCCAACCCAGCCGCAGCGGCCCTGAGAGCATCCGCCAGCTGCCGCTTCCGAGCCGCCGCTGGCGACCCGATGGCGCCCAGGCCTGGCGTGGCCCTGGGGCCACCACCAGCCCCTAGGCCCCCAGCACACGATCGACGGCACAAGGCGGATGGACCGCCAGCGTTTGGGCAGGTGCAGCCTCGGCGAGTGCACGCCAGCCCTGAGCGGCCATGGTCTCGGCCCTCAAGCCGGGCCGGCCCCAGGGCTTCGAGCGGCGGCGGAGCCTGAGCAAGCCAGTGCTGCTGCCCGCAGGCCCCACCACCAGCCAGGGGCAGGCGGCAGTGGAAGCCACCTACAAGCAATTGCTGAACCGCAATCCGCTTGCAGCCGAACGGCTCAGCGATGCTGAATCCCAGCTGCGCGATGGCCAATTGACCATCGCCGGCTTCGTGGCCCAGCTGGCCGGCAGCGAGCTGTTCCAGCAACGCCTCAACCGCATGCCACCCCTGCGGGCTGCGGCTGCGGCCTACCTGGCCCTGCTGGGACGCGCCGCACAGCCTCAGGAAACCAGCCGCTTCCTGGCCACACGGGTGAGCCGTGGCCTGCAACAGGCCATCAACGATGTGCTCAGCAGCCGCTATGGCCAAGACACCTTGCCTTACATCAGGGG
>Ga0194123_10002603_pt1 | contig 23255 bp, 26 predicted proteins | sample TA2MahsurfametaG_5_FD_155479 | JGI IMG/M metagenome (GOLD analysis project Ga0194123, IMG submission 155479) | Freshwater microbial communities from Lake Tanganyika, Tanzania - TA2015023 Mahale A surface | ecosystem: Environmental > Aquatic > Freshwater > Lake | place: Tanzania: Lake Tanganyika... | reverse complement strand
GTATTGAATTGCCGCCGCTTGATCGCAATGGCGAAGCGCTGCGGCTGCGCAGCCTTGGCTTTCGCCCAGTGCTGGCTTTGGTTGCGACCAGCAGCGACCAGCGCCCCGCGCAATTGCGCGCAGCGTTTGAGGCGGAGGCGCAATCGCGCGGCAGCGCCAGCGAAGACCCGGCGCGGCTATTGGAAGTGCTGAAGAATGACACGCCAGACCCGGCGCTGCGCCAAGGGATTGATCGCGTGGGCGCGGCTTTGCGTACCGCGCAGCGTGAACGCAATGATCAGGAAATGCAGGCGATCCAAAGCCAAATCGCCGCCGCCGCGCAAATTGGCCGGCAAATCCTGCTGGCTGAAGGTTTTGGTGAATTGCTCGGCGTTTTTGCGCGCGTGCAGGCGGAAACCGTGCAAGCACAGCGCACCTTGGCCGAAGATCAGGGCCGCATCGCCGCCGCCACGCAGGCTGAGATTCAGGTGGCGTTGCGCCGGCAGCAGGAACGCACGCAGCAAATAACCAATACCATGGCGCGCATTGAAGCCGCGCTGCGGAGCCAAGCTGAAGGCCAGCCTGCGCGTGCCCAGGAATTGGTGGCAAGCTATCTGCGCAGCGTGCTTGCCGTTGGGCGAAGCGCGGACAGGCTACGCATCGCGGATGCCGGCAATGTGGTGCAGCAGGAAATGCAGGCGCAGAATGTGCAGTATTTGCCGGAACTCGCGCGCATTGCGGCGCGGCATATGGTCGCGGTGAGCAATGGCAATCCACCAAGCCGCGATCAGGCGATGGCTGATCTCAAGGCTGTCTTGGCACCTGCCACGCCCACGCCGCCAGCGCGGCGATAACCTGATCAAAAGGGCGGAAAGCCGCGCAGCAAGCATCATGCTGCCAGCCGATCCAACTCCAGGCTGGCATAAACATCGCCACTATTGGCGCTGGCCGGCAAAGCCGCGATCCATTCTTGCATGGCCGCCGCATCACAGGGCGCGGGCAGGGCGAAGGTAAGGCTCTCCCCCAGGCTTGCCTGGAAATGCTGATAGCCAAGCGCCGCCAGCAGCCCCAGGCATTCGCCCGCCACATCGCGCTGAATGGTGGTGAATTCGAAGGAAAGTGTGCGCGGCGGGCGGGAGAGTGCCTTCAGTGCCTCGGCCTCATAGCCTTCGATATCCAGCTTGATGAAATGCGGCATGCCATGCGCCGCGATCAGCGCATCCAGGGTCGTCACCGGCAGTGTTTCGGCCTGATCCCATGCCTGCCCTTCCCACCCCGGCGCGCCGGCGGCGGCGGCAATGAAGGCAGGGCTTGCGGTGGCAACAGTTGGGTTGGCGGTATTGAGTCGAAGCTCCGCCCGGCCCGCCCGCGCCCCCACCAATTGCGAAACGAGCGTCACGCCGGGATCGCGCCGCAGCAAAAGCCGCAATACGCGGGCGAGTGATGCTTGCGGTTCCACCGCCACCACGCGCGCGCCAAGGCGCCGAAAACACAGCATCCGGTCCCCCACATGCGCGCCGACATCAAAGGCCAAATCGCCAGGGCCAAGGAAGCGGCGATAAAAGCCATCCAAAGCCTCGGCCCGGCCCGGCGCGTGATAGGTCCGTAGGCTCCGGCTGATGGCAGCGCGGTTCACGTGAAAATAAGCGCCGCGCCGGCGGCGTATTCGGGCGGCACCATGATGCCTTCCGGCGCTTCCCGCGTTGGAATGCCGGCCAGGATGCGCCTGGCGGAGGCTGCGCCATCGGCGGTACGGACCACCATCCCCGCCATGAAGGGGGAGGCCGGGGGCACAACGCCCGGCAATACGCTGGAAAGGGCTTCGGGCGTCAGCACGCGCACGCGGGTTTCAAGCGCCGGCGCCTTGGGGCCAGCAGCGCGCGCCGCCCCTGGCAGGCGAAGCAGAAAGCCCCCCGCCGCATCGGGTTCCACCGGCAAGCCAGACAGGCGGGAAAGCCGCGCGGCGGTCTCGGCCGGGTTGTCGGCGCATAGGATGGCGGCTTCCAGAACCTCGGCCTTGTTGGTGTGATCCATCCAGCGATCCTGCCAGACCAATTCGGGCGTAAGGTGCCGGATCAGCTGCACGCGGCCCTCCGGCGGGTCCGGGAAGGGCAGGCGGGCAAAGCGCGCAATCGGCCCGCCCGCTTCCACAGGCCGTTCCAGATAGGCAACGCCTGGAATATCCACCCCTGCCGCGCGCAGCCGCGCAAGGTTCGCTTCTTCATCCAGCATGGCTAGGGCCAGGATATGCACCCCCGGATAGCGCGCCAGAAACGCGTTCAGGTTATTGTCGAATAGCGCGGGATCAAGGATCGCGATCAATTCGATATAGCCATGCTGTAGGAAAGCGCAGCGATTGCCTGATCCGTATTTCTCCACCGGCAAATCAGGCCGCCGCCGCCCGCTTTGCTGCGCGATGGGCGAAAGCGTGAAGCCGAGCCTTTCATAGGCCGCACACATCGGCGCCAGATCGCGCGCCGCGACGCCAAGATGGTCAAGGGCAAGGGCGGTATTCATGCGGGATTCTCGTAACGATCAAGCAACCATTCAGCGGGTTCAGCCGCGGCTTCATCATACCAGCGCGCCACAAGCGGATGCGCGCGGATTGCGGCCATGTAGCGCTGCGAAGTTGCGGAAACTTCCGGCTGCCAGGTGATGAAGCGTGCGACCACGGGCGCATACATCGCATCCACGGCGCCGAATTCAGCGCCCATCAGGAAAGGCCCGCCATGGGCGACGATGGCTTCCGCCCAAATCGCTTCCACCCGCGCGATATCAGCAAGCGCTTCTGGCGTGCCGCCCCGGCCCGGGAAGCTGCGGCCCAAATTCATTGGCATGGCGATGCGCAGATTGCGAAACCCGGCATGCATTTCAGCCGCGATAGAACGCGCATGGGCGCGAACAGCGCGTTCCGCCGGCCAAAGTTGCGGCGCGATTTCCGCGCAATATTCGCAGATGGCCAAGCTTTCCCAAATCCGCGCGCCACGATGTTCCAAATAGGGCACCATGCCGGCCGGCGTTGCGGTTCTGAGCGCCGAGGTGCCGCCCCCACCCGCAAGCGGGATCAGCACTTCTTCCACATCAAGCCCGGCCAGATGCACGGCCAGCCAGCCGCGCATGGACCAGGATGAATAACGCTTAGTGCCGATAACAAGGCGACCTTCGGGCATTCGGGCTTTCTCCTGCGGAAGAAAGCCCGACTATGGCCCGATATAACGCGAAGCGAAACTCACCCCTTGCGCCGGACCGGTTCCGCCGGCGCCAATTCCGCGGCGCGGAGCGCGATGCGCCCGTGGATTTCATCAAGCTTGAGGCCCTGGCGCAGCACCGGCAGGCAAGCCCGATGGTCATACTGCCCTTGTGAGCGCCCGGCTTCGAAATCCAGGAACAACCCGGTCATGGCTGCATTGTTGAAGGCATGGCGATTGCCATCATCCAAATAGCTTTCGGACCATGTGCCTTCGGACAGCAGCAAGCCATGCGCTTCCAGCTCCAAGTCGAAGTAGCGCACGCGCCGGCACCAGGTTTCCTGGATGATGCTTTCACCATTCACCAGATGCTTGGCGGGAATCAGATGGCCATCCACCTCCATCGCGTGATCCGGGCTGACGCGGAGATCACGCGCTGGCATGCCGGGCGCGATGGCGCCGGCCTTGATGCAGATAGGCGCTGACTTTGCCGCCATGGCCGCATTGCGCGGCACGGCCACATCCATGAAGCCAACCCAGCGGAGTGGTTCAAACCCGGCCTGACCATCCCGCATCGCCAAAACCATGTCACCAGCGCGGAGGTTTTCCACCGCGTCTTCACCATTGGGTGTTACAATGCGGGTGCCTTCAGCGAAGCAGACAATGCTTTCCCAGCCTTCGGAGTAAAGAGTTTGTGCCCCGCCATCCTGCGTCCAACGCGTAAAGTCCCCTACTGTATCCGCAAACCAGCCTGATCCCAGGTTCAGGAAGTCGTTGTCTCCGTCACCACCAATCAGCGTCAGGTTGCCGGTGGTAACACCTTCCTCAAAATTAAACTGGTCATCGCCAAGGCCGTAATCCAGTGCCCAGCACCGAGTCATTGCCGGTGTTGTCAAGATAAGAGCCACCCGGAAAAGTCTCATTACCAACCGTCAGGCTAACGGACACACTTTCACTCATGGCAGGACTTCCTTCTCAACATGACAAACAAGGCGGTTGGACCCATTGGATGCAAAACTCAGAAATCTCAGCGCCTTCAGGCCAGCCATCATGGTGACGTTGCTTTGACCCACAGAGAGATTTTTAAAGGGCTAAGATGAAAAAAAGTTCCACAACCCGTTATTGTTTTGTTAACAAATTTTTTCGCAAGACGCAACAAAAATTTTCGAATTTAGTGACAATCGGCGCTTTTTTGGCAAAAAACTACCAAAAGTAGAAAAAAATATCCAACACAACCAAGGGGTAGTTTTATGAATTTTCATTCTACCCTTCAATCAAGCGGGGTCGTCATCAACGCTTGGCCCGCCCCGCCTTTTGGCAGCATTCCCGCTGCGCCGTCGCCAGGATTCGCCAAACCTAGGCTTCCAGGCGGCGCCTTCTCCGCACCGCTGGCCATTTTGCTCATGGCCGGACGGCCTGGGCCTGCCTGCATTTTGCCTTCTGCGCGTGGCCTTCGGGCCCCCAACCAGCCTATCGGCCAGCAAATACTGCGCCCCGTTGTCGCATGACCGATAAGGGCATGTTAAGATTTTCATTCCATTCGGCAGTTATGCCGGATATAGTCTCGTTATGGACGATATAGACCGGAATATCCTGCTGGAACTGCAAGGCAATGGCGCAGCGGGTCTGGCAGAACTCGCGAAAGTTGCCGGGCTTTCCGTCTCGGCCACGGCGGAACGCGTCAAGCGGCTTGAAGAACGCGGCACCATTCGCGGCTGGCGGGCGGATTTGAACCCAGCGGCGGTGGGCTGCCCGCAGCTCGCCTGGGTTTTTGTCATGCTGCAATCAGGCGCGGAAGCGGGCTTCATTGCCGCCATGGCAGAAGATGAAGCTGTGCTGGAATGCCACGCCATTTCCGGGCGCTGGTCCTATCAGGTGAAGCTTCGCCTGCCGGATTTGGCGGCGGTGGATAGCTTTACCAATTCGCGCTTGCGCGCCCTGCCTGGCGTGATGCGGACAGAAACCTTGGTCGCGCTGGCCACCCATAAGGAAAGCAGCGCCCTGCCCATCGCGCCAGCGGATGAGGAAGAATAACGCCCAAGGCCCACCCGTTTGGCAAGGCCGCGCATGACCCGCCGGCCGCTTGAAATCACGCCTGAATTGATGCTGCGTGCCTATGGCGCCGGGCTATTCCCCATGGCGGAAGGCAGGGGCTGCCAGAAGCTCCATTGGCTGGACCCGGCCTTGCGCGGGATATTGCCGCTGGATCACGGGTTTCACCTGTCGCGGCGGCTGCGCCGCACCGTGCTTTCGGGGCGGTTCCACGTAACGGCGGATCAGGATTTCGCCGGCGTGATTGCGGGTTGCGCGGAACCCGCGCCAGGGCGCGCCGATACCTGGATCAATGCCGAAATCGAAACCCTGTTCACCGCGCTGCATCGCATGGGTGCCGCCCATTCCATTGAGGTCTGGCGGGATGGCGCGCTGGTCGGCGGGCTGTATGGCGTGCGGATCGGTGGTGCGTTTTTTGGGGAGAGCATGTTCTCCCGCAGCACGGATGCTTCCAAGGTCGCTTTGGTGGCGCTGGTGGCTCGCCTCAGGCTTGGTGGCTTCGCGCTATTGGATACGCAATTCCTGACGGCGCATCTGGCGCGATTTGGCGCAATTGAACTGCCAAAGGCCGAATACAAGCGCCGGCTGGAAGCGGCCATCACCTTGCCGGCGCGCTGGTGGGCCAATCCTGATCCCGCGCTGCTGGAAGCCGAAATCCGCGCAATGCGCGCTTCAACTGCGAATGAGGCCACTCATGGGGCTTGAAGCATCCGCGCTGTAATTGCGCGGCATACGCCCAGCCAGGTGCGCATGGCGCCCGGCTTCCACTGCGGCCTTCATGGCGCGGGCCATGATCACCGGATGCTTCGCGTGCGCGATGGCGGAATTGAGCAGCACGGCGTCGCAGCCAAGTTCCATCGCCAAAGCCGCATCGGAAGCCGTGCCAATGCCCGCATCCACCAGCACCGGCACCTTGGCTTCGCGCTTGATGGCGCTGATCATGTAGGGGTTCACGACACCCATGCCGGACCCGATGGGCGCGCCCAAAGGCATGATGGCAACGCAGCCCATATCTTCCAGCCGCTTCGCCGCCAGCGGGTCGTCCGCGCAATAGACCATGACCTGAAAGCCATCGGCGATCAGCGCTTCCGCCGCTTCAAAAGTCGCTGGCATATCGGGATAAAGGAAGGGCGCCGGGCCCAGCACTTCCAGCTTCACCAGGTTCCAGCCGCCAGCTTCCCGCGCGAGCCTGAGCGTGCGCACCGCATCCTTGGCGGTGTGGCAGCCGGCGGTATTGGGCAGATAGGTGTAGCGCTTGGGGGAGACATAATCCTGCAGCATCGGCGCTTTGGGGTCAGACAGGTTCACCCGGCGCACCGCCACCGTGACGATCTCGGCGCCTGAGGCTTCGATGGCGGCGGCGGTTTCCTCCAGATCCTTGTAGCGGCCGGTGCCGACAATCAGGCGGGATTGGAAGCGCTGGCCGGCCACCTGCCAGCTATCATCAACCGTGTCAGTCATGGTCAGCCGCCCCCGATGAAGTGAACGATTTCAAGCCTATCGCCATCGGCCAGGGCAAGGCTGCCATAAGTGGAACGCGGCACAATTTCCTCATTACGTTCCACCGCCACCTTGCGCGTATCAAGCCCAATCGCGGCCAAAAGCGCGGCTACAGTGGCGCCTTGGGGCATTTGGCGGGGTTCCCCGTTCACGGAAATGGCGATGGCAGACATGGGCTCAATGTGGCGGGGCAGGGGCGGAAGGGCAAGCCTGCCCGGCTTGCCGGTTTTGGACTCAGCGTGCTAGCGCAAAGCTTCTTGGAAAGCCGCAAGGAAAGCGTCGTGACCCCGCCTTTGATCGCCGTGCTGAACGGCCCGAATCTGAACATGCTGGGCGTGCGAGAGCCGGAGAAATACGGCACCGCAACGCTTGATGATGTGGAAGCGCTGTGTGCCGAGGTAGCCGATGGGCTTGGCCTGGCCATTGATTTCCGCCAGACCAATAGCGAAGGCGAATTGGTGACCTGGGTGCAGGAATGCCGCGGGCGTGCGGCTGGCATCATCATGAACCCGGCGGGCTATACCACAACGTCCATCGCCGTGATGGATGCGTTGTTGGCCGTGGGTGTGCCGGTGATTGAAGTGCATATCACGAATATTCACCGCCGGGAGGAATTCCGGCATCACAGCTTTATCTCCAAGGCCGCGACCGGCGTGATTTGCGGTCTTGGCGTTGAAGGCTATGCGCTCGCGATCCGCGCCATGGCGGGGCTGATCGCACAGGATGAGGAAGCATGACCAAAGACCTGCAATTCGACCCGGCGACGATCCGGGAATTGGCGCAGATCCTGCGTGAGAGCGACCTGACCGAGATTGAGCTTGTTGACAATGACATGCGGGTCAAGCTGGTCCGGCAGGTGACGGTGGCGCCGATGGCGATGCCCGTGGCCGCCGCCCCGGCACCCATGGCATCAGCCGCATCGCCAAGCGCCGCGCCTTCGGCCCCGGTTGCGGAGATTGACGCAGACCATCCCGGCGCGGTGAACAGCCCCATGGTGGGCGTTGCCTATCTGTCCTCAGAACCCACAGCCGCGCCCTTCGTGACGCTGGGCAGCAAGGTCACGCAGGGCCAGACCCTGATGCTGATTGAGGCGATGAAGACCTATAATCAGATCAAGGCGCCGCGCGCCGGCACGGTGACTCGCATTCTGGTTGAAAGCGGCACGCCGGTGGAATTCGGCGAACCGCTGATGATTGTTGAATGATGGCGCGGCAAGGCAGGGTCACGCGCCATGTTCGGTAAAGTTCTGATCGCCAATCGCGGTGAGATTGCGCTGCGCGTGCATCGCGCATGCCAGGAAATGGGCATTCGCACCGTGGCAGTCCATTCCACCGCCGATGCCACCGCCATGCATGTGCGCTTTGCCGATGAAAGCGTGTGTATTGGCCCGCCGCCCGCGCGTGATTCCTATTTGAACATGGCGGCGGTGATTTCAGCCGCCATGGTGACCGGCGCGGATGCGATCCATCCCGGCTATGGGTTTCTTTCAGAAAACGCGCGCTTTGCCGAAATGGTGGAAGCGCATGGGCTTAAATTTATCGGCCCCGCGCCCGAACACATCCGCATGATGGGCGACAAGATTGCGGCGAAGGACGCGATGCGGAGCCTTGGCGTGCCGCTGGTGCCTGGTTCCTTGGGCGCGCTGGAAACCCTGGAGCAGGCGCGCGACGTGGCCGAGACCGTCAAATACCCGGTGCTGATCAAAGCTGCTGCCGGCGGCGGTGGCCGCGGCATGAAGGTGGCCCGCAGCGCTGATGAGCTTGAGGAAGCCTGGAGTGTGGCGCGCACCGAAGCCAAGGCGGCTTTCGGTGATGACAGTGTCTATCTGGAAAAATACCTCGATCGGCCTCGGCATATTGAATTGCAGGTGCTGGCCGACACACACGGCAATGTGGTGCATTTCGGGGAGCGTGATTGTTCCTTGCAGCGGCGCCATCAGAAGCTGGTGGAAGAAGCGGGCAGCCCCGCTTTGGATGCCGCGGCGCGCGATGCTTTGGGGGCGACCGTGACGGCGGGCTTGAGCAAGCTTGGCTATCGCAATGCCGGCACTTTGGAATTCCTGTGGCAGGATGGGCAATTCGCCTTCATTGAGATGAATACGCGGCTACAGGTGGAACATCCGGTGACCGAGATGGTCTGCGGTATTGACCTGGTGAAGGAACAAATTCGCATCGCGGCGGGTGAGGCGCTTGGCTATGGCCAGAAGGACATCCGCTTCTATGGCCATGCGATTGAATGCCGCATCACGGCGGAAGACCCCGAAACCTTCGCGCCCAACCCCGGCAAGGTGACGACGTATCACGCGCCGGGCGGGCTTGGGGTGCGCGTGGATAGTGCGCTCTATTCCGGCTATGTGGTCCCGCCGCATTATGACAGCCTGGTCGCCAAGCTGATTGTCCATGCGCCAACGCGGGCCGAGGCGATTGGCCGCATGCGTCGCGCGCTTGGTGAAATGGTGGTGGCCGGCATCAAGACCACGCTGCCCTTGCATCAGGCCGTGATGGAAGCGCCCGAATTCCAGGATGGGGATTATACGATCCATTGGCTGGAGAGGTTTGTTTCGGACCGGAATACCGACGCGACGGGGTAACTATGTTATGGTTTTCAAAGGCCTCGGGCCTTTGGTGGGTGGGTTTCAGGGAGGGCAGAGCCCTCCCTGACCTTTTTAGTTGGCGGGCTTAACTGCCATGGCGGTGGTCCGTTCATCCATCCGCGGCGTGTAGACAAAGCCGCGCCGCGTCGCCCAGACATTGACCAATTGGAAAAGCGGGATCATCACCTGTTCATCCACGGTGACGATTTTCACAGCCTCCCGCAGCAGCTTTTCGCGTTCGGCATCATCCAGCGTCGCGGCGGCGCGTTCGGTGAGTGCATCAAGGCTTGGGTTGGAATAGCGCGATGAATTGGACGCGCCGCGCCGTTTTTCACGGTCGAAGGTGCCGAAGATATTGACCAGCATGTAGGAAGCCTCACCGGTCACGCTGCCCCAGCCGCCCATGCGCGCATTGAATTCCTGCCGGGCCGCGCGTGCGGCATAGGTTGTCCATGGCAGGGTTTGCACTTCGGTGCGCAGCCCAGCGCGGGTCCACATTTGTGCAACCGCTTGCGCGGTGCGGGCATCATTCGGGTAGCGGTCATTGGGGGCCATCAGGGTCAGGCGGAAGCCTTGCGGGAAGCCGGCTTCGGCCAAAAGGCGCCGCGCGCCGTCAGCGTCAAATCGTGGCACGACGACATCGGGGTTGTAGGAGAAGGCGCCAGGGGGCAGCCATTGGCCGGTCGGCTTGGCGGTGCCTTCCATGACACGTTCGGCGAGCGCATTGCGGTCTATCGCCATGGAAAGCGCGCGGCGGACGCGCACATCATGGAAGGGGTTGCGCGTGAAGGGCTTGCCTTCATTGTCGCTGACCAGCACGGGGTTTTCTGCGCGGGAATAATCAACGATCAGGTAAATCAGGCGCAGGCCCTGAATTTCATAAAGTGAAATCCGTTGATCGCGGCGCAGCCGTTCCAGATCGGAAGACGGCACCTGATCAATCACATCCACATCGCCGGCCAGCAAGGCCGCGGTGCGTGATGCATCATTGGCGATGAAGCGGTAGGAAACCCGCGCCCAGGGTTGCGGCCCGGCCCAGTAATTCTCGTTCCGCGTGAATTCGGTGCGGTCACCTTGGCGGTAATTCGCAAGCCTGTAGGGGCCGGTGCCAATCGTGGCGCGGCCGGCATTGTAATCTTCCGTCTCCGCCCCCGCGCCAGCGTGGCGGGAGACGATCTGAACTGCGGCCAATTCCGTGGGCAGCAGCGGATGGGGGGCGGCGGTATGGAAGCGGATGGTCAGCGGATCAATGATTTCCGTGCGCGTGATGGCGCGGATCATGCCAGCGAAGGTGCCGGGGCTATTGCGGATATTGGGCACGCGTTCGATGGTGAAAGCCACATCATCGGCGGTGAAATCCCGCCCATCATGCCATTTCACGCCTGAGCGAAGCTTGAATTCCCATAGGGTATCGGAAATGGGCCGCCAGCTTTGCGCCAGCATGGGTTGCAACCGCGCTTCCGCATCCTGTTCCACCAGGCGGTCGAACATGTGTTGCGTCAGGCTGATATTGGGGGAGGCATTGTAGAAATGCGGATCAAGCGAAGTGGGCGAACCGCCAATGCCGATGGTGAGGTTTTGCGCCAGCGCGCTGCTTGTGGCCATGCCCGCCAGCAGCAAGGCGGCCAAGGCAAACCGGGGGGGAGGGGATGAAAAAGGGGTCATGCCGGCAAGCTCCTTCCAAGGGTTGCGCCGATGCTAGCCGTGCCGCGTGCCGGCTGCTAGAAGGAAGTGAGATTTTGGTCAAAAACAACAGGGGGTCTGGGATGAGGGTTAATCTTCGCAAGTTGGCGTTGGCCGCCGGCACTGCTTTCATTGGATTTTCGGCGCATGGCGCGCTGGCGCAAAGTGTCACCATGGCGGTGGCGGCGCCGGTCACGTCGCTTGATCCGCATTACCATCAGCTTTCGCCCAACAATGCGGTCGCGGATACGATTTTCGACAAGCTGGTGAATACGGACGCGAAGTCGAACAGCTTGCCGGGCTTGGCGCTCAGCTGGCGCGCGGTTGAACCCAATGTCTGGGAATTCAAGCTGCGGCCCAATGTGCGCTTTCATAATGGCAACCCCTTCACGGCTGAAGATGTGGCTTTCACGCTGCGGCGCCTGCCCAATGTGCCCAATAGCCCGTCATCCTTCGCGGCCTATTCGCGGCCTATCCAGGCCATTGAAATTGTGGACCCGCTGACGATCCGCTTTCGCACCGCGGCGCCGCATCCGCTGATGCCGCTGGACATGACCAATGTCCGCATCCTGGATCAGGAAACGCACCAGAACGCGACGACCGAGGATTTCAACGCCGGCCGCGCGGCGATTGGCACTGGCCCTTATCGCGTTGTGTCGCATCGCAGCGGTGATCGGATCGAATTCGAACGCAATGATAACTACTGGGGGGACCGCGCGCCCTTCCAGCGCGTGCTTTACCGCATGATCACCAATGATGCGGCGCGCACTGCCGCGCTGCTGGCAGGCGATGTGGAATTCATTGACCAGGTGCCGACATCGGATCTGGCGAAGCTTCGGCAGGATAACCGGATTGCGCTTTCGGAAACTGTTGGTCTGCGCTTGATTTTCCTGGGGTTGGATCATCTGCGCAAAGCCAATGAGAATTCGCCCTTCATCACCGATAATGATGGCAAGCCGCTGGGCAAAAATCCGTTGCAGGATGTCCGTGTGCGGCGTGCGCTTTCGATCGCGATTGACCGCCGCGCAATTGTGGACCGCGTGATGGAAGGCGCTGCCGTGCCGGCGGGGCAATTCCTGCCGGAGGGGGTCTATACCCATGTGCCCGGCGTGGCCCCGCCTGCCTTTGACGCAGATGCGGCGCGTCGGCTGTTGGCGGAGGCGGGCTATCCGCAGGGTTTCCGAATTCAGTTGAATGGCCCCAATGATCGTTATGTGAATGATGCACGCATCATTCAGGCGGTGGGGCAGATGTGGACGCGGATTGGTGTGCGCACCACGGTGGAAGCGCAGCCCTGGACCACTTTTGTGGGCCGCGCGGGCCGCGCTGATTTCTCGGCGCATTTGATCGGCTGGGGGTCGAACCCGGATGGTTCGCATCCGCTCCGCAATGTTTTGGCGACGCAAACGCGTGAGAAGGGTTGGGGTTCTTCCAATCGCGGGCGCTATTCCAACCCGCAGCTTGATTCGCTGTTGGATCAGTCCCTGGTGGAGTTGGATGAAGCCAAGCGCGTGCAATTGGTCATTCAGGCGCAGCGCATTGCGGCTGATGATGTGGCGGTGATTCCGCTGCATATCCAAACCAATATCTGGGGCATGCGCCGGCATTTGGCGCATGATGCCCGTAATGATGAGCTGACGCGCGCGCAGGATGTGCGCCCGGCGGCGCGCTGAACCGGATAGGCGCACATGACCGTCTACCTTGTCAGGCGTATTTTGCAGGCACTGCTTGTTGTGCTGGCGATGTCGCTGATTGTCTTTATCGGCGTCTATGCCATCGGCGATCCGGTGGAAATCCTGATCAGCCCGGATGCGGACCAGATTGAGCGTGAGCGTGCCGTGCAGGCGCTTGGGCTCGATCTGCCGCTTTGGCAACAATATGCGGTGTTCCTGACCAAAGCCTTGCAGGGCGATTTGGGGCGGTCATTCGTCTATAATGAACCGGCGCTGAAATTGATCCTTCAGCGCATGCCGGCGACAATGGAATTGGCCTTTGGGGCCACAATACTTGCGCTGATTATCGGCCTGCCGCTCGGCCTTTATGCCGGGCTCCGGCCAGATGGCCGTTTCAGCCGCATGATCATGGCAGGGTCCATTTTGGGCTTTTCGCTACCCACCTTCTGGGTGGGGCTGATGCTGATCATGGTGTTTGCGGTTTATCTCGGTTGGTTGCCTTCCACCGGGCGCGGGGAAACCGGCACGCTGCTTGGCATGCAATGGTCCTTCCTGACCTGGGATGGCTTGCGGCATATGGCGATGCCCGCGATCAACCTCTCGCTTTTTAAAATCAGCCTGGTCATACGCCTGACGCGCGCCGGTGTGCGCGAAACCATGCTGATGGATTATGTGAAGTTCGCCCGCGCAAAGGGGCTTTCGCCGGCGCGGGTGACCTTTGTGCACGTGTTCAAGAATATCCTGATCCCGGTCGTGACCGTGGTGGGGCTTGAACTTGGCAGCACCATTGCGTTTTCGGTGGTGACGGAGAGTGTCTTTGCCTGGCCGGGCATGGGCAAGCTGATCATTGATTCGATCAATGTGCTGGATCGGCCGGTGATCGTCGCCTATCTGATGCTGATTGTGCTGATGTTCATCGCGATCAACCTGATTGTTGACTTGACGTATTCAATGCTTGACCCGCGCGTCCGGCTGGAGAGCAAAGGCACATGAGCGACGCTGTCATCGCCGCCAAACCGGCGGATAAGGTGGAAACTCCCTTCCGCCGCTTTGTGTCTGAATTTGCCGAAAGCAAAGTGGCGCTGGGTGGGCTGGTGGTTTTCGTCATCATTGCCTTGCTGGCCATTTTCGCACCCTGGATCACGCCGCAAAACCCCTATGATCTGGCCGAGCTCGACATCATGGATGGGCGGATGGAACCCGGCACGGTTGGGGGCGCGGGTTTCACCTATTGGCTTGGTACGGATGATCAGGGACGAGATATGCTTTCCGGCATCATCTATGGTTTGCGGATTTCGCTGACCGTTGGTGCGGGTTCGGCGCTGATCGCCTGTTTGATTGGCGCTTCGCTTGGTTTGCTCGCGGCCTATGCCGGTGGGCGGACCGATAGCGTGATCATGCGCCTTGTTGATTTGCAGCTTTCCTTCCCGACCATTTTGGCGGCGCTGATGATCCTCGCTTTTCTGGGCAAGGGCATCATGAATGTGGTGATCGCGCTCGTGCTGGTGGAATGGGCCTATTATGCGCGCACGGTGCGCGGCACGGCGCTGGTCGAAAGACGGCGCGAATATATCGAAGCGGCGCAGTGCCTCGCCTTGCCGACGCATCGCGTCTTGTTCCGCCATTTGCTGCCCAATTGCCTGCCGCCTTTGATTGTTGTCGGCACCATGCAGGTGGCGCGCGCCATTGCGCTGGAAGCAACCCTGTCCTTCCTGGGGCTTGGTGTGCCGATCACGGAACCATCGCTCGGCCTGTTGATTGCCAATGGCTATGAATACATGCTGTCCGGCAAATACTGGATTTCCTTCTATCCCGGCATTGCGCTGCTGATCACGATTGTGTCCATCAATCTGGTCGGTGATCAATTGCGGGATGTGCTGAACCCGCGGCTGAAGAAATAGGCTCATGACGGCACCTACCCTCGAAGTTCGCGATCTGCAGACGCATTTCTTCACCCGCGCTGGCGTGGTGAAGGCTGTGGATGGCGTTTCATTCTCCGTTGGCCGCGGCAAGGTGATGGGGCTGGTCGGCGAATCCGGCTCCGGCAAATCCGTCACGGGCTTTTCCATCATTGGCCTGGTTGACCCGCCGGGGCGGATTGCGGGCGGTTCCATCCTGTTTCAGGGGCGCGACCTGGCGAAACTGTCTGAGGAAGAAATGCGCGATTTGCGGGGCAACCGCATCGCCATGATCTTCCAAGACCCGATGATGACGCTGAACCCGGTACTGCGGATTGATACGCAGATGATCGAAACGGTGCAGGCGCATAAGAAGGTCTCGCATGAGGAAGCGCGTCAGCGCGCGCGCGATACGCTTGGCATGGTGGGCATTCCATCCCCGGATGAAAGGCTGAAAGCCTATCCGCATCAGTTTTCGGGCGGTATGCGCCAGCGTGTGGCGATTGCAATTGCATTGCTGCATGAACCGCAATTGATTGTGGCTGATGAACCGACCACGGCGCTTGACGTGACCATTCAAGGACAAATCCTGGCCGAGGTGCAAAAGCTTTGCGCCACCACCGGCACGTCCATGATCTGGATCACGCATGATCTTTCGGTGGTTGCTGGCCTCGCGGATGATATTGCGGTGATGTATGCCGGCCGTATCGTGGAAAAGGGCGCGGTGGGCGAAGTACTGGACAAGCCATTGCATCCCTATACTCATGGGCTGATCGGCTCCGTCCCCAGCCGCAACAAGCGCGGTGAGGCGCTTAGGCAAATTCCGGGCATGACACCATCATTGCTAAATTTACCTCAAGGCTGCGCCTTTCGCGCGCGCTGCCCGCGCGCTTCCGAAGCCTGCCTTGCGGAACCCATCATGGCCGAGATTGTGCCTGGGCGGGATGTGCGCTGCATCCATCCCCATCTTGAAGCGCCGGAGGCCGCATGACCGCCGCACCGATGCTGGAACTGCGCGGCATTACGCGCCGCTTTGAAAAGAAGCTTGATTTCGCCGGCCGCATCGCCCAGCGCCTGGGTGCGCCGGTGCGCGAAGAAGTGGTCCATGCGGTGGATGGCGTGGATTTGACTGTCCGCAAGGGTGAGGTTGTGGGCCTGGTTGGTGAATCCGGCTGCGGCAAATCCACACTCGGGCGCATGGTGGCCGGCATCTTGCCGCCGACGGAAGGCACTATTCTGCGCGATGGGCGCGACATCAAGGCGCTGACAGGGGCCGAGGCGCGGCAGATGAAGCTGCGCACCCAGATGATTTTCCAGGACCCCTATGCCTCGCTCAATCCACGCTTGCGCGTTTTGGATATTGTGGGTGAGGCGCCGCGTGTGCACGGTCTTTTGGGCGGCGCGATCTTTGATGATTATGTTGATGAACAAATGCGCCGCGCCGGCTTGGACCCAGCCTTCAAGCGGCGCTATCCGCATCAATTCTCAGGCGGGCAGCGCCAACGCATCGGCATTGCGCGCGCGCTCGCGGTAAAGCCTGACTTCATTGTTTGCGATGAAGCCGTGGCGGCGCTGGATGTTTCGATCCAGGCGCAAATCCTGAACCTGTTCATGCGGCTCAGGCAAGAACTTGATCTGACCTATCTGTTCATCAGCCATGATCTTGGCGTGGTGGAACATTTATCGGATCGCGTGGTGATCATGTATCTGGGCCGCGTGGTGGAAGAAGCGGATACGGAAACCGTCTTCCGTTGGCCCAATCACCCCTATACGCGTTCCTTGCTTGATTCCGTGCCACGGATTGAGAACCGCAAGCGCGCTTTCAGCGTGGTGAAGGGGGAAATCCCGTCACCGCTGAACCCGCCCGCCGGCTGCCATTTCCATCCGCGTTGCCCGCTGGCGATGGAACGCTGCCGGGTGGAAGTGCCGAAGCTGCGTGAAATTGCGCCTGGCCAACGGAGCGCCTGCCATTTGAATGATCAATGATCATGCGCTTCTTGATCGCCACGCTGCTGCTGATGGGGCTTGCTGCTTGTGAAGGCAGCGGCACGCGCGGCGGTTATGTTGGTGGCGGGGCGGGTGGCAATCGCACGTCAAATTGAGCCCGTGCTACTGACGCGCGGGCGTGACGCGGCGTAGAAACTCGCTGCCCCGAAAAGCGCAATCGTCAGCAGCAGCCAGGGCACCGGGCCATAGCCGCCGGCCGCATCCCACACCAAGGCCAGTGCCAAGGGCGCGGCAGTGCGCGGCAGCACGGCAAAGGCGGAAAGCGCGCCGGATGTGGCACCGAAACCATCGCGGCCCATAATCTCGGCCACGCCTGCCGCGCGCAGAATAGTGAGCAAACCATCCGCCACCGCCCAAGCGATGATGAAGGCAATGGTCAGCGCGAGGCTATCCGGCGCAAGCGCGAATAGCGCCATGCCAATCGGCAGCAGCAGCAGTGCAAAGCGCCCGACATGGCGCATGGCAACCCCGCGCCCAAGGGTGAACAACACCAGCCGCGCTGCAACCTGCCCCGGCCCATGTGCGGCGGCCAGCAGCAGGACCGTTGCTTCCGGCCAGCCGCGTTCGCGCAGCAGCAACACCAGATGTGCGCCAAGCCCCGTGCCGATAAAAGCGTGGGCAGCAAAGCAAAAGGCCAAACCCAGAAAAATCGGATCGCGCAGGCGTTGCAGCAATGAAATCGGCGCGGCGCTGTCTGCCATGCGTCGCGGGGGTCCTGCGCGGCGCAGCATGAAGCCCGTTAGTGCCGCCGATGCGGTTTGGATGACTGCCAGCACCAGCAGCGCATCGCGCCAGCCGAAAGCATTGATCAGCGCTTCCACCAACGGAATGAAGATGGTGCCGGTGAAGCCCGTGATCAGCGTGATGGCGGTGATGGCCCGCGTCACATCCCGCGCTTCGGCCACCACCACCGCCATGGCTGGCCCCCAAAGGCAGGTGGCCTGCGCGATACCGAGCAAAACCCAGATCGCGACAAAGGCGATGGGGTGAGAAACAAAACTCCAAGCCACCAACAAAAGCGCGCCCAATAACGCGCCGCCCGTCATCATGGCGCGCGGCCCGTGGCGATCCTGCCAACGCCCCGCCGGCACCGCGACCAGGCCAGAGATCAACAAGCCGCAGGTGAAAGCGCCCGAGATCAATACGCGGGACCAGCCAAGCTCGGCCTCCATCGGTGCGACCATCAATTGGAAGGGGGTGAAAAGGCAGCCCCAGCCGACAAGCTGCGTAATCGCCGTGCCCCAGAATAGCAGGCGCGGCGCAATGCGCGGCGCGTCGCTCACACCGTGAATTGCTCGGCGATGATGCGTTCCGAAAGCCCGTGATCCGGGTCGAACATCAGGGTCAGGGATACATCGCGGGCTTCGCGCACTTCAACCCGTGTCACATCGCGCACTTCGGTATAATCCGCGACCGCCGCGACCGGGCGCTTATCGGGTTCCAGAATTTCGAACACCACGGTCACATCGGCAGGCAGCAGCGCGCCGCGCCAGCGCCGGGGACGGAAGGCTGAAATCGGCGTCAACGGCAGCAAATTCGCGCCAAGCGGTACAATCGGCCCATGGGCGGAAAGGTTGTAGGCGGTGCTGCCGGCCGGTGTGCTGACCAGCACGCCATCGCAAATCAATTCCGGCAGCCGTGCCTTGCCATCCACCAGAATGCGAATCTTGGCGGCCTGGCGGCTTTCACGCAGCAGGGAAACCTCATTGATCGCCAGCGCCTCAATCGCCGGTGCATCCTGACGGAGAGCGACCATGCGCAAAGGATGCACAATGGCGGTTTGCGCGGCGGCCAGGCGGGCGGGCAGATCATCTTCCCGATAATCATTCATCAGAAAGCCGACGCTGCCCCTGTTCATGCCATAAACCGGCAGGCCACGACGCAGGAAGCGATGCAGTGTTTCCAGCATGAAGCCATCACCGCCAAGGGCGACAACCATATCCGCGTCTTCTTCCGCCGCACTGCCATAGCGCGCGACCAAAGCGGCGCGGGCCTTTTGTGCCTCGGTGCTTTGCCCGGCCAGGATGGCAACGCGGCGCGGCGCGAAGGCGTTCATGCGCGCGGCCAACCTTGCGCTGCGGCGCGATGTTCAAGCAAAGGCATGTCGCGCCGCACGCGTGCGGTCAGCGCCTGATCAATGCGTGCAGTTGCATGGCCTTTGCCGTCACTGGCCTTGGCGACCACATGGCCCCAGGGATCCGCGATCAATGAATGGCCATAGACGCTGCGTTGCGCGCCGCGTTCTTCATATTGGCCGAAGGAAGCGGCGGCGATGATCCAGCATTGTGTATCAATTGCGCGCGCCCGCAGCAGCGCTTCCCAATGATCCTTGCCGGTTTGCAGCGTGAAGTTGGATGGCACCAAAATAGCCTCGGCACCCATTTGCCTGAGCGCCAAATACAATTCGGGAAAGCGGATATCGTAGCAGATGGTGCAGGCAAAGCGGATGCCGCCGGCATCAAACAACGCCAGATCGCGCCCACCGCCATAAAGCGCGCTTTCCCGGTAGCCCGTGCCATCAGGCGCGGTAATGTCGAACAGATGAATCTTGCGATAGCGCGCAATCTCTGCCCCATCCGGGCCGAAAACCAGCGTGGTGTTGAACAGCTTCTCCCCGCCATTTTCGATGATGGAACCGCCATGCACGGTAATGCCATGCCGCCGCGCGAGGCCGCGCAGCAGCTCATAGGCTGGCCCGCCCTCGGCGCCCGACGCGGGAAGCACCTCAGCGGCTGCCATGCGGGCATCCCGCCCGCCGCCCAGATTGGTCCAGGTCTCTGGTAGGCTCACCATTCCGGGCCGGTCGGCCGCCATCGCGGCTTCGATCAGCGCTTCGGCCTGCGCGAGGTTCGCGGCCTTGTCGCTGCCCTGGTTCATCTGGATCACGCTGACGCGCATCCGCCTACTCCTGCTTTGTAAAGGCGCCCATCAAGCCGGGGAGGGGGCTTTCCCGCAAGGGGGCGTGTGATCAGCCGCGCGGAGAGCGCCAATCGAGCTTCGGTTCCGCGCGACGGTCCCGCAAGGGGGGTGGGCTATAGGCGGGTGGTGGCGGCACCGGCGCGCTGAGCCGCGGGCCGGCTTCAATATCCCGCCGCGTTAAGCCCGCGGGTTCGTCCCAATCCTGTTCAACCTGGGCGCGCGGGGCGGCGGCAGGCCCGGTGCGGCGCAATTCGGCGCGGAGTTCTGCCAATTGCAGTTCCAGCGCCTCCAGCCGCGATTTCACGCCATAAACGGCGAAGGGCATGCCAAGGAAGGCCAGCACCAAAAGCCCGATCAGCAAGGCCAGGATCAGCCCGGTCCAACCTGGCAGGCCAGGAAAGGTGAGCGCAGCAACGATGCTTTGCAGGGTTTCAGCCACCGGTCACACTCATGTGGCGCGCGACGGCGGGGCGGTTATGCCTGCGGTCAATCACGAAATCATGGCCCTTGGGCTTGCGCGCAATGGCGTCATGGATGGCTTGGACAAGCGCCGCGTCATCCACGCTGGGGTCGCGCAAAAGGCTACGGAATTCCGCGGCGTCATCCTGGCCCAGACACATGAAAAGCGTGCCCGTGCAGGTCAGCCGCACGCGATTGCAGCTTTCGCAGAAATTATGCGTCATGGGCGTGATAAAGCCGATGCGCTGGCCGGTTTCCTTCACGCGCATATAGCGTGCCGGGCCGCCTGTTGAATAATCCGTATCTTCCAGCGTCCAATTCTGCTTGAGGCGGGACCGCACCAGCGACAGCGGCAAATACTGATCCGTGCGATCGCCGGTGATATCGCCCATCGGCATGGTTTCAATCAGGCAAAGATCGAAGCCGTGCTCACCGCACCAGGCGATCATACGGTCATATTGATGCTCATTCACGCCCTTCAGCGCGACTGCATTGATCTTGATGGCAAGGCCTGCGGCTTTGGCGGCGAAAATGCCATCCAAGGTTTGTTCAATCTTGCCCCAGCGCGTGACGGCAGCGAAGGCATCCGCATCCAGCGTATCGAGGGATACATTGATGCGCCTGACGCCAGCGGCAAAAAGCTCATCCGCATAACGCACCAGCTGCGTGCCATTGGTGGTGAGCGTCAATTCACGCAAGCCACCGGGGCCGATCCGCTGGCCCAAGCCCCGGATCAGCGACATCACATTCTTGCGCACCAGGGGTTCGCCACCCGTCAGCCTGATCTTGTCAACGCCGGTTGCGATGAAGGCGGCGGAGAGGCGTTCCAATTCCTCAAGCGTCAGAATCTCCGCCTTTGGCAGGAAGGTCATGTCCTCCGCCATGCAATAGACGCAGCGCAGATCGCAGCGATCAGTGACCGAGACACGCAAATAGGACACATGGCGCCCGAAGGGGTCCATGAGAGACGCGGGTGGCGGAGAGACAGCGTTCATAACCGGGATTTGGGGGCGAAGCGGGTCCGGGTGCAAGACCCTTTGTTCATGCCAATAGCGCTATAGTCCCTGCCCCGATCAGCACAATCAGGGCAAAGGGCCGATACCAGCTTTGCGGCACCACGTGGAAAAGCCTGGCCCCGATGCGCGCACAAATGGCCAGGATCGGCAAAAGCACGGCCGCGCGCACCAGCGCTGCCACATCAAACAGCCCCAGGAATAGCGGCGGGAAGACGGAAATCAGCGAAATCACCGAAAAGAACAGGATCAGATTGGCCCGATGCGTCTTGGCCGCTTCCGGCCCCGCCAAAAGATAGAGAATGACCGGCGGCCCGGACATGCCGGTGGAGCCTTTCAGCAGGCCGGAAACCGCCCCCACGGCCATATTCAACGGCAAGGGGCGGGACCCATGATAGCGCCAGCCGGATAGCAGCAGCCCGCCAAAGATCAGCACAAAGGCGCCGATGGCGCGGCGCAGCACCTCTCCATCCGCCGTGATCAGGATATAGGCACCAAGGGGGGTCATCAGCGCCGCCGTGCCGCCAATGGGCAGAATGACGCGCCGATCCGCATCCTTCAGCGCGCTGGGGAGCAATTGGATGGAAACGATCAGTTCCATGAGCAGCATCACCGGCACGCCGGCTTTGGGCCCCCAAAGCACGGAATAGATTGGCGCCAGAATCACCGCCGTGCCGAAGCCGGCATAGCCGCGCATGAGGCCCGCAATGGCGGTGGCAAGGGCCGCGGCCAAAAGCCGCCAATCAGTCAGCACCGGCAAGGCGGTGTTCCAAAGCTCATTCATCGGGCGGGTGGGGCCTCAATAATCAGGTCAATCAGCCGGGCATTGATCAAAACCTTGCCGACATGTTCGAAATTGACGGTGACGCGATCACCCGCCACGGATTGCACCTGACCCAGGCCCCAATCGGCTTCGGTTGGGTGGCGCACACGCATGCCAGGTTCTATCAAGGCCATCACCATCCGCTGCCGCTGTTAATCACTTGCTAGGCTTGAGAGGATACTGTCCTAAACCATGTCGCAAGTAACCCCCGAGATTGATAGCGCCGAAGGCGCCGAGTTGCACCTGCGCCTGACCCGTTTGATCGGGCTTAGGCTTTGCCATGATCTGGGGGGGCTTGCCGGTACCATCGGTAATGCGCTGGAAATGCTGAATGATGCCGGGGCGGAAGCGGCGGATTTGGCGGGGGATGCGGCGGATATGCTGCGCCGACGCCTGCTGCTGTGGCGTTCCGTGCTCGGCAGCGGCGAAGCGCGCACCCTGGGCGCTGCGCTTGGCGTATTGAAGGGCCAAATCGCCGGCGGGCGGGCGCATCTTGAAATCGGTGATTTGCCGGAAGATATCGCGCTGTCTGAAGCCATGGTGCCATTGTTATTGAGCGGGCTTTTGGTGGCCGGAGAGGCCTTGCCGCGTGGTGGCCTGGTGCGGCTTTCGGGTGATTTGCGGCGCGAGATCATGATTTTGCCGATTGGCGCGGCTGCCGCCTGGAGTCCCGTTGTGGTCCGCCATGCGGCAGGCGCGGCGCTGCCTGCTGAAATTTCGGGCCGCGACGCTTTGGCAATGTGGCTTTGCGTCAGCGCGGGCGCTGCTGGTGTGTCACTAAGCCTTGCCCTACCGCCTGGTCAGGCTGCGGCTGCACTGATTATGACATTGCCTGCCTGAATCGGCGTTGGGCTTTACGCTTTATTCGCAAGCGGTGGCCCATAATCGTTTCATACCACATTCCCTGGGGATGGTTATGGACGATCTTCTTTCTGATTTTCTCACTGAAACCCACGAAGGCCTAAGTGCCGTGGATGAGGCGCTGCTGCGCCTTGAACGCGCGCCGGATGATGCGCCGACGCTCGCTGAAGTCTTCCGACAGGTGCACACCATCAAGGGAACCTGCGGTTTTCTTGGCCTGTCGCGGCTGGAAAAGGTGGCACATGCCGGTGAAACCATACTGGGCCTCTACCGCGATGGTAGCCTGAAGGTCACGCCGGAAGGCATCACGCTGATTTTCGCGGCGGTGGATGCGATCAGGCAGATCGTGCTGGGTCTGGAACAGCATGGCCAGGAACCTGAAGGCGATGATTCGGCGGTGATTGCGGCGCTTGATGCGGCATCACGCGGCGAATCGGTCGCGTTGCCCCAAATGCCCGCAGAAGCCGCCGCAGCGCCGGTTGACGTCGCGCCCACAGCCGCCGCCGCGCCGCGCGCCCCTGAAGCAACAGCCGAAGCCGTGCACACCGAATCGGCCGCGGCGCAGCAGACGATTCGCGTTTCCGTCGAAGTGCTTGAAGACCTTGTC
>Ga0194123_10002600_pt1 | contig 23278 bp, 22 predicted proteins | sample TA2MahsurfametaG_5_FD_155479 | JGI IMG/M metagenome (GOLD analysis project Ga0194123, IMG submission 155479) | Freshwater microbial communities from Lake Tanganyika, Tanzania - TA2015023 Mahale A surface | ecosystem: Environmental > Aquatic > Freshwater > Lake | place: Tanzania: Lake Tanganyika... | reverse complement strand
GGCGAATACATTCTGGCGGTCGATGGCCAGCGCACCGCGGACCTCGACAACCTTTACACCGCTCTGGTCGGCACCGCCGGCCAGCAGGTGGTGCTGCGGGTGAACTCGCGGCCCGTCGACGAGGGGGCGCGTGACGTCACCGTAGTGCCGATCGCGGATGAGGCCCCGCTCCATTACGAGAACTGGGTCCAGCGGAACATCGACCACGTCGCGGCAAAGACCGGCGGCAAGGTGGGCTACCTGCACATTCCCGATATGGGACCGGAGGGCCTCAACGAGTTCGTGCGCCGTTTCTACCCGCAGCTCAACCGCCAGGCCCTGATCATCGATGTGCGCGGGAACGGGGGCGGCAACGTCTCCCCGCAGATCATCGAACGCCTCCGGCGCGAACTGGCGATGGTGAGCGTACGCCGCGGCGGCACGCCTAGCACGAATCCGGCGCAGATGCTGCTCGGTCCCAAGGTTACCCTCCTTAACGAATACTCCGCTTCCGATGGGGATCTCTTTCCTTACCGCTTCCGCGAGCACGGCCTCGGCAAGCTCATCGGCAAGCGCTCTTGGGGCGGCGTCGTCGGCATCACCAATTCCCTGCCTTTCATCGACGGCGGCGAGCTGCGGAAGCCGGAATTCGCCCCGTATGCCAAGGATGGACGCAACTGGATCATCGAGGGCCTGGGCGTCGATCCGGATATCGTCGTGGACAACGACCCCGCCCGCGAATTCCGCGGCGAGGACCAGCAGCTCGACCAGGCGATCGAGGTGATGCTTGAGGAGCTCAAGACGAAGGGCCAGACCCTGCCGCCCCCGCCCCCGGGACCAATCAAGCGCTGAGCGCCGCCGAACCCCAAGGCCGTTGCCCCCTCAGCTGGACCCCAAACGCCAAGGGCTCAGGCCAGCGAAGGGCGCAGCTGCTGCCGGGATTTGGCCCCGCGGTCCTTTGGGCGGCAGACCGGGCCTTTCGGCGTCTTAGGGGATTATAGCCAAACGATACCATCGAAGGACTCAGCGGTTAGATCTCAGGCGGACTCCCAGCCTCGTGGAGGATCCGTCCAGCGTGTCACAGGCTGACCCCTTACCGGCCTCCCCGACCCGATCGCGCCCGAACCCTCCGGATCATCTCTTCGGTCGGCGGCCCACGCCCCAAATCAGCCAGCCGCCGAGCGCCAGCAGGAGAATGAGCCACCACAGGTAACGCAGCTCGCGAGCAGCCATTTCCACAAACCGGAAGGTGGCTGGAAACACGAGGAATAGCGTGGCGGCCACCCCGACTAGCACGCCGCACTGGAGGATCGCCCGCGTGCGGGGGGTCATCGGTTCGGGCGGGACGCCGGGGGCGGCGTCGCGGGGGGGCGGGCCGGAGTCGCCGGCGCGGGGGTGCCGGGCCGAGGGGCCGCGGCCGCGCCCGCCCGGCGCGACAACTCATCGAGCGAGAACATCACGCCGGAGCCGCCACCGCCCACCACCAGCGGCGAGCGACCATTCCAGCGCTGGAGGATCTCCAGCTTGATGAAGTCGGTGTTGGCCTTGAGCGCGGCGCCGCGGATCTGGATCGCCTCCGCCTCGCCCTTGGCGCGGATGATCGCGGTATCGGCCTCGATCTGCGCCTTGAGCTGGGTGAACTTGGCCTTTTCCGCCTCCTGCTCCTGCACCATCTTCATCTCGATTGCCGTCTCGAGCTCGTTGGAGAGCGCCAAGTTGTAGATCACCAGGTCGGCCACGTGCAGGAACTGCGCGCCGATCTTGCGCCGGGCCAGTTCGAGGGCGCGATTCTTGATTTCCTCGCGGCGCTTCACGATCTGCTCGGCGCTCTGCGTCGCGGCGACCTCCTTGAGCGCTTCCATCACGCGGGGGGCGATCAGGTTGTCGAAGGGCTCGCCTGCGTACTCCTGGAAGATCTTCACCACCGACTCCTCCGGCACGCGGTAGAGGACGTGCACCTCCATCTTCACCTGCTGCAGGTCGGAGGAGTAGCACTCCGCCGGCATCGCGCGGGACTGCTGGCGCACGGAGATCGGGTGGATGTGCGTCAGGAACGGCTGCTTGAAGCCAAAACCTTCCGGCCGGAATTCCGGGGCCACCGTGCCGAGCGTCACCGCGATCCCGCGAAAACCCGGCTGCACGATGGAGGTGGCCGCCGCGGCCAGCACTACGAGCGCGATCAGGACGAGCAGGATGCCGAACGCCCGCCGGATCCACGCCGGGTCGATCTCCACCACCTCCGCGTCGTGCACGCGCCGGCTCATCGCGCACCTCCCTTCGCCGCGGCGGGCGCGGCCACGTCGGCGGCGAGCTCCCCCAGAGGCAGCAGCATATTGGCCCCGGACACGCCGGGCCCGACCACCTGCGGCGCCACGCCGTCCCAGTGCTCGATGATTTGCAGGTCGAGCACGCCCGGATTTTCCCGCAGCGCCCGTCCGCGTAGGGTGATGGACTCGGCCTCGCCCCGGGCCTTGATGATGGCGGTGTTGGCCTCGGTCTGAGCTTGCTGCTGCGCGAACCGCGCCCGCGCCGCCTCCTGCTCCTGGACCATCTTGGCCTCGATGGCATTCTCCAGCGCCGAGGTCAGGTTGATGTCCTCGATCACCAGGTCCTCGATGGTGAGGATCGGGCCGATCTTCCGGCGCGCACTCTCGACCGCGAGGCTCTTCACCTCCTCCCGCTTCTGCACAATCACCTCCGCCGTGCGCGACGCCGTGACTTCGTTGATCGCCTCCGCGATCCGAGGGCGGATCAGCGAGTCGAAGGGGTTGCCGGCATAGTCGCGAAAGACCGTTACCACCGAAGCCTCCGGGACCCGGTAGAGCAGTCGCACCGACATCTTCACCTGCTGCAGGTCCGAGGAGTAGCAGTCCACCGTCATCTTCGAGGTCTGTTGCCGGATCAGCATCGGCGCGATGCGCGTCACGAAGGGGAGCTTCAGGCCGAAGCCCTCCGGTTTGAAGCCTGGCGACACCCGGCCGAGCATCACCTCGACCCCGCGGTGCCCCGGCTCGACCACGTAGGTGGCCGAGGTGCCGCCGATCACGAGGATAAAGATCACCAGCGCGCCTGTGATCAGGCCTGCCACAGTTTTGGGATTCAAGAGGGAGTTTACCTTTCTCGGGCAACTTTCCCTAGTCGCGCTCACAAACACAAGTGGAACCGGCCGAGTCTCCGGGGCGGGCCATCAGGTCCGGGCTGGAGGCGGTCGCGATTGCACTGTGGGCCGGAGAGACGGGGCAGGTTACGTGCTGGGAGGGGCCTAGGGGTCCTCGGGCGCGCCGCTCGCCGAACCTATCCGTGCCACGCGCGTCAGCCTACCCTGCCCGGTTACTTTCCACGCGGGATCCGCCCGCGACCGATCAACGGCTCCGGATCCAATCGACCTCGAGCGCGAAGGGCCCCGGATTGCCGTCGGAAAGCGAGAGGCCGAACTCTCGGATCCGCGCGCGATCCAGCGGTGGCCCGCGCAGCCGCTGGCCCCGGAAACGGGGCTCCAGAGACTCGAGCGGCACGGCGACCTCGATCCATTCCCCGCGCCGGGTCGCGAATGGCGCCTGGTAGGAGATGCGGGCCCCACGGAACGAGGCGTCGGTCGAGAGTTGCAGGCGGTAGGTGCGACCGTCCCCGCGGACGCGCAGTACGATCGCCGTCGCCGGGCCGAGATCGCGGGCCGGGCCGAAGGATCGCACCGACGAGAACCCGCCGTTGTTCTCCAAGGAAAGGGTGCCGCGAAAGTGCAGGGCTCCGTCGATGACTTTCGATCCCCCGCGGGAGACCCCGCCCATCACGCCGTCGTTCACGGCGCCCCAGGCCTCGTCCGCGGCGGCGCCGGAAAACTGAAACAGCAAAGTGCCGGCGGAAGAGTCCGTGCGGACCGCACCAGAGGCCGGCGGCAGTAGCCCAGCGAGCAGGGGCGCCAAGCGCAGCCAGGGCCAATGCCGGGCGAACGATCGTGCTTTAGGAGGCATTCGGGAGTTAAGCCGTTTACCCAGGCCGGTCAAATGGCAGGCGAATCTTCAGGGGGCCGGACCGGATGCCCCTCGCGGACGGCGGGCGTCCCAACCCTAGGAAGAGGTGGCGGCCCAAGCTCTGTGGCTGGCCTGACCCTGCGTCGGTGGTCCGTGCCCGCTACGGGCGCGCGAACTCCGGCCGCAGCCGGCGGCGCAGCAGGTCGACCGCGTGGGCCTCGTAGAGCCACTCGCCGTCAGGACTTAGGCGCACGTAGTTGTTGCGCGCGCGGCCTTGCGGCGGGGGCACGATGAGCATACCGCCGGCGCTGCCGGGTGTGGACCCTGGCGACACGATCTGCAGGCCGAGCGCGGTGCCGATCAGCAGGCGACCGTCGGGGAGGGTCATCAGGCCGTCGAGCTTGCCTTGCCCGTCGGCGGGCACCGCGACCCGGTAGGCGGGCCGCGCCGGGCCCGTGACCTTGCCGCCCGCATCGAGCGGGAAGCCGTGGATGGTGTCCCCATTGAACTCGGCAACGAGCAGCGTGCGCTGATCGGGGGAGACCCCGATGCCATTAGGGCCCCACGCGAGCCGGGCCGCCACTTCGCGGTCGAAGGTGCGCGGCGCGAGGCGCCACACGAGCATCGCGCCCGGCTCAGTGTAGAAGATCGCGCCGTCGCGCAGGATCACGAGGTCGTTGGACTGCGTGCCCTCGTTGACCTTGGTTTTCTGCCACGTTTTGGGATCCCACGCGTAGATGCAGCGGTCTCCGCTCGCGCAGCCGTAGAGTCGGCCGTCGGGACCGAAGGCGATGCCGTTGGCGCGGCCGGAGGCGGCATCGACGAGCGTCTTCACGCCGGTGGCGCGGTCCACCCTGAAGAGGTGCGCGCGCGGCACGTCGGTGAAATAGAAGTGCCCGCCCGCATCCCACGCCATGCCCTCCGCGAACTGGTGGCCGGAGGAGACGACCTCCCAGTCGGAGGAGGAGGCGAAGACTAGGTCGGGGGCGGGGGCGGCGGCGCGTGCGAGGCCGAACGCGAGCATTAGGGCGAGCGGGACCGGGGGGAGTCGAGACGGCATGGAGGCAGCGAAGCAAGCGGGTCGAGAAAGGGGATCACTTTCCGCCGGGAGCCGCTATTTCACGAGCACTTCGGGCGTCTCGCGCGCGATCTCGGCTTCCCAAGCCGCGAGGCGGGACTTCAGGTCGGCAAAAACCTCCGGATGCCGGAAGAAAAGATCGCGGCGCTCCCCCGGGTCGGCGACCACGTCGAAGAGCAGCTCGACGTTGCCGTCCTGCAGGTACTTCCACGGGCCGTGGCGGACGGCCTTCTGCAGGCGGCCGTGGCGGTCGATGCGCCAGAAGAGGGAGCGCGTCTCCGTTGGCCGCTGGCCAGTTAGGATCGGCACGAGATTGATGCCGTCCCACGGGCGGCCGGGGTGCGGCCGGGCGCCCGCGATCGCGGCAAAGGTGGCCGACAGGTCCATCGTGATGGCGACCTGCGGGGTGACGACGCCGCGCGGCAGGCGCGCGGGCCAGCGCATCAGGCAGGGCACGCGGATGCCGCCTTCCCAGAGCGTGGATTTCTTGTGGGCGAGCGGCGAGTTGTCGGAGTAGCGCTCGCCGCCGTTGTCGCTGCTGAGCACCACGAGCGTGTGGTCGAGCACGCCGGCGCGCTCAAGCTCCGCGAGGATCAGGCCAAGGCCCTCGTCGATCTTTTCGACCATCGAGGCGTAGATGCGGCGGTCGCCGTCATACATGTTGGCCTTGGTCACGCTGGGCTTCGGCCGGCCGGGTGGCTGGAAGGGCGCGTGGACCGCGAGGTGCGGCACATAAAGGAAGAACGGCTTGCGGGCGTGCCGGCGCACGAAGTCCGCCGCGCGGCGGTTGATGAGGTCGGTGAGGTAGCCCTCGGCCTGCACGGGCTCGAGGCCGTCGCGGAGGGCATAGGTGCCGTCGAAGTAGGCGTGGAGGTAGTAATCCGCGTGGCCGAGCAGCTCGCCGAAGTACTCGTCGAAGCCGCGGCGCACGGGGTTGTATTCGTCGCGGTAGCCGAGGTGCCACTTGCCGAAGGCGCCGGTGGCGTAGCCGGCAGCCTGGAGCGCCTGCGGCAGCGTGGGGATCGAGGTGGGTAGGCCGAGCGCGTGCATGTCGGGCTCGCGCACCCACTCGCCACCAACGCGCCGGAATGACTCCGCCGTGAAGCCCAACGCCCATTCGAGCCCCGCACGCTGCTGCCAGCGGCCGGTGATGAAGCCCGCACGCGTCGGCGTGCAGACGGGGGAGTTGGCGTAGAAGTCCGAGAAGCGCACACCTTCGCGCGCGAGCCGGTCCATGTGCGGCGTCCGGATGTCCTTCGCGCCGTAAGGACCGGAGTCGGCGTAGCCGAAGTCATCCACAAGGATAAAGATGATGTTGGGTTGGCGTGCTGCGGGCGCGTCGGCACCGTAGGCGATCGACGCGGCCAGAATGCACCCGAGAAGGGTTAATCGCGGGGGTAAGCGCATGGCAAAAGGGGCCGCGATTAGCCAAGCGCGAGCGATGCCGCGCCGCAAGCGCTCGCTCCGCTTGCAAGCGACGAATCCGGGGCTGAGGGATCGGGTCACCTGAGTCAAAGGGCCGAACCAAGGGCTCAGTCTCTCGTTCCTTGACGCGCGTCGACTTTCGGGCACGCGTGATTTTGGCGTTGGACCGCGGGGGCGGGTTGGACTTGGTACCCTGATGAACTTCCGCTCCCTTGCCGCCGCCCTGCTGTTGCTGACCCCGCTGGCCGCCGCCGAGGGCGGCCGCCGCGCCGTCACTCACGAGGACGTCTGGTTGATGCGCAGGGTGGGAGCGCCGGTGCCCAGCCCGGACGGCCAGCGGCTGGTCTTCCCGGTCGCGATGCCCGCCTACGAGGCCAAGGTGCAGGCCTCAGACCTCTGGCTGGCGCCCGTGGACGGGTCCGCGGATCCGCGGCAGATTACCCACGACAAGGCGGCCGAGAGCGGTGTGGCGTGGAGCCCCGACTCGACGCGGATCGCGTTTTCCGCTCAGCGTCAGGGGGATGAGGCCGCGCAGATCTATGTGATCGACCTCGCGGCTGGGGGCGAGGCGCGGCGGATCACGGATGTGGTGACCGGCGCCCGCCAGCCGCGGTGGAGCCCGGACGGTACGAAATTGCTCTTCGTGAGCGAGGTCCACCCGGGCGCCGCAGACGAGGAGGCCAACCGCAAAGCCGCCCAGGCGGTCAAGGACCGGAAGCACACGGCGCGCGTCCACGACTCGTTTCCGATCAAGTATTGGGACCGCTGGCTGGACGGCCGGAGGGGCCACCTGTTGGTGCAGGAGGCCAAGCCGGGGGCCGAGGCGCGCGACCTGCTGGCGGGCACGAGGCTGGCGGCGGAACCGGGTTTCGGGGGAAGGCAGGGGGATGCCGGCGAGTACCTGCCCGCGGCGTGGACGCCCGACGGCGGGGCGGTGGTCTTTGTCGCGACAACGGCGCGCCACCGGGGCGCCTATGCCGGCGTGCCGGCGCAGTTGTTCCAAGTGGACCTCCAGGGCGGGGAGCCGCGGGCCCTGACGCGCGATGGGGACTCCTACGACGAGCCCGAGTTTTCGGCGGACGGGCGGACGTTGCGCGTGGCCCTGACCCCGGGCGGGGACGGCAGGACGTACCATCATTACCGGGTGGCGGTCTTCCCGTGGCCGTTTGAGGCAGCCCGGCGGGAGGTGCTCACGCGGGAGTTGGACCTTTCCGTTACTCGCGCGGTTCAGGCGGGCAATCAGTTGTTTCTGACAGCGGAGGACGGGCATCAGGTGCGGTTGTATGCGATGCCGGCTGGGGGCGGCGCGGCGCGGGCGACGGGCCTCCCGGCGCGTGGTGGCTTCAGCGGGCTGGGGCGGGCGGGCCGGTTCCTCGTCGCGAACTTGGATCACGCCGGGCAACCGCCGGAGGTGGTGCGGATCGATCCGACGGCGGGGACGGTCACCCCGCTCACCCGCTTCAACGCCGGGCGACTCCAGCCGCTCGATCTCGCGGTGCCGGAGCACTTTACGTTCCGGAGCCGGGAGGGGCGCACCATCCACAACCTGCTCGTACGGCCGCCGGGTTTCTCGCCGGACCGGAAGTACCCGCTCCTTGTCGTGATCCACGGCGGCCCCGCGCCGCAGTTCAAGGACGCTTGGGGCATCCGTTGGAATTACCACTTGCTGGCGTCGCCCGGGTACGTGCTCCTGCTCACGAACTACAAGGGTTCCAGCGGGTACAGCGAGGAGTTCGGGCAGGCGATCCAGGGCGACCCGTTGCGGGGACCCGCGGAGGAGATCCTGCAGGGGGTGGACGAGGCCCTCGCGCGCTACCCCTTCGTCGACGGCGCCCGCCTCGCGGCGGCCGGCGCGAGCTATGGCGGACATCTGGCCAACTGGCTGCAGGCCACCACCACGCGGTTCCGCTGCCTGATCAGCCACGCCGGCCTCATCAACCTCGAGACCCAGTGGGCGACGAGCGACACGGTGTACCCGCGGGAGCTGAACAACGGCGGACCGGTGTGGGAGCAGGGGTCGGTGTGGCGGGAGCAGAACCCGATCCGGCTCGCGGGCAACCACGCGAAGGGCACCGGTTGGCGTACGCCCGTGCTCCTGACCGTGGGGGACCTCGATTACCGGGTGCCGTCCAACAATACTTACGAGTACTGGACTTACCTGCAGCGCCTGCAGGTGCCGTCGCGGCTGATTTCCTTCCCGGACGAGAACCACTGGATCCTGAAGGGGGAGAACAGCCGTTTCTGGTTCGGCGAGGTGCACGCCTGGCTGGCGCGCTGGCTGCAGTGACCGGCGGGGCGGTTAGCACGGCGCGGCCCGAGTGGGCAGGTCGTGCGGCGCCGCCCTGACCTGCACCGTTGCTCGCTTGGTCCGAAGAGTGACGGAGAGCCGCAAAAGGCTGGTATGCGGTCAATCAAGGGGAAAGTTGGATGGTTTTGATTTGAGCGGTGACGAAGGCTTCGCGGTCGGCGAAGCCGAGGGCTTTGAGGCTGTCCTTGCCGATCGCGGTGGCCAGACGCAGCAGCTTGGCGCGCAGGTGGTCGGTCGCTTCGACCAGCGGCGTGAAGTGGCCCATCAGCAGGTGCCAGACCGCGGCGGTGATCTTGCGCGCGATCGCGGCGGCGGCCTCGTGGCGGTGTTTCCTCGTCAGCAGCTTCCAGCCCTATTTGTGCTAGGGGCTTTCGCGTTGGTTCAGGGCATTTTGGGCGCTCTGGATGAGCAGGCTTTGCACGTCGCTCCGGCCAAAGCGGCCGACGCCGTGATCGCGGCCGACGGCGTTGTTGACGGATTGGGTCTTACGGGGTGCGAGCCCAAAGTAGCCGGCCAGTTGCTTGGCGGTGGGGAAGCGATGCACGTCGCCGAGCATCGCCATCAGCGCGAAGGCCACGCGGTGGCGGATGCCCATCATCCGCCACAGGCTGGCCCAGCGGGGCTCGGCGATGAGGGCCTGCACGTTGACCCGTTCTAGTTTCCGGCGGCGGGTCTCGACCTGGCGCAGTTGCGCAGAGGCCGTAGCCGCAGTTCGGGTCGTGCGTGGCGTCCGAGGCGGCTAGAGACGCCCTAACAGGCATCGTCCGCGCCCTGCGCCCCTTGCGCCTTGTGTGGCATCCTCTCTCCGGCCGGGCTGGCCGAGGCGAATACCCTGCTGCGCGCGTGGATCGGGCCGAAATGGTGGAGGTGGCGGGAATTGAACCCGCGTGCCTCCGGCCTTTGCACGCCACATCTACCTGTATAGTGCGACTTTGATCTCGCCCGGGTCATGCCGCCGCACGCGCTCGAACCCCGGCCAGTCCCCGGATGAAGGTACAACGCGCAGTCCGCGGACCGCTCCACGCGCTATGCCTGCTGTCGTCGTCAGTACCGGTTAGCAGGTGTCACCGGACCAACGTGGCTGATTTAAGCAGCCAGGGGCATTTCTTCAGTCTTGCCGTTTGTTTTTTTCGCAGGGGGATTAACGAGAGACCCACGACTCTCGACAGGCAGCAACGCACTTCAACCGGAAGTAGAATCCAGAACACCCCCGAAAAGGGTCTGGGCCCGGTCCACGCGCAGCAGAATCAAGGAACGACTGGAGATTGCCTCCGCCCCGCCGGGATTGCAAGCGCCGCGGCGCGGGCACTGCAGGCTCGCCTTGCCGCCACCCTCTGGCTTGCCTGCAACCGCCCCTTATGAAGACGTCCGCCGTTCGGTCGCTCCCCCTCGTCCTGTTCCCGCTCGTGCTCGCCGCGGCCACGCCGCCCGCTTCGCCCCCGCCCGATCCGGCCACGCTCCCACCCCCCGCCCGCGCGGTCGTGCCGCGGCTCGAGGGCAAGGTCACGTTCGACGGCGAACTCACGGAGCCGGTGTGGGCGCGAGCCGCCCGCCTTGGCCCCTTCCGCCCCGCCAACGCCCAAGGCGAGTCCCGCGAGGCCACCTCTGTCCGCGTTTGGCACGACGGCGAGGCGCTCTACCTTGGCTGGGAATGCGTCGATGCCGACATCCAGGCCACGTTCACGGCCCGCGACAGCCGCTTCTGGGAGGAGGAGGTGGTCGAGTTCTTCGTCACCCGAGAAGAACTGACCCGTTACTACGAGCTGCAATGGAACCCGCTGGGCGGAGAGTTCGACGCGATCATCACCAACGACCTCGATGCCCGCGGGGTTTCCCGTTCCTTCAAGGGCGACTGGAGTTATACCGCCAAGGGAATGCGCAGTGCGGTGAAGGTCCGCGGCACCGTGCAGCAGTCGGGCGACCGCGATCAGGACTGGCGGGTGGAGGTGCGGATCCCGTTCACCGATCTCGGCGGCCCCGCGCCGCGTGCCGGCGAGGTCTGGCGGGCCAACTTCTACCGTTTCAACCGCGAGCAGGGTCGCAAGGAAGAGATGCTCAGCTGGTCCCCGCCGATGCTCCCCGGTTTCCACCAGCCCACCCGCTTCGGCTTCCTCGAGTTCGGCCGCTGAAGCCGGCCCGCTGCCCGCTCCTCGCGGGCTTCGATCGTGACACCGCCGCGCCGCCCCGCACGGTGAACGGGATGGTAACCTCGCTGACCTCCGCGCGCCTCGCCGCGGGTCGCATCCTCCGCGAACCACCTGGCGCCTCCCTTGGTTACTGGGCCGGCTGCCCCGGCGTGTCCTTCGACCCCGCCGAGCAGGTCTGGTATCTCACCTACCGCCTGCGTCGCCCCCGCGGGGTCGCCCTAGACCGCGGCGGCGAGGTCCGCATCGCCCGTTCCGCCGACCTCGAACGCTGGGAGGATGTGCTGGCCATCACCAAGGACCGCTACGCGTCCGCCTCCATCGAACGCAGCTGCCTCCACCGCGGGCCGGACGGCCAGTGGCACTACTTCACCAGCTACGTCCACTCGGACGATGGCCGCTGGTGCACCGCCGTGCTCCGCGCCCCCACGGTCGCCGGGTTGGACCCGGCCCGCCGGGAAATCGTCTTCACCGGCCCGCCGCTCGGCCTCGAGGGCGTCAAGGATCCGTGGATTCTCGCGATCGATGGCGTTTACCATTTGTTCCTGAGCATCGCCAATCCCACGCCGGCCACGGGCTCCGGGTCGCACGCGAGCCTGGACATCTTCAACACGGGCGAATGCACGTCGGCGACGGCGCTCGCGACCTCGCGGGACCTGCGGCGCTGGGACTGGCAGGGGCTGGTACTCGCGCCGGGCGCGGGAGGGTGGGACCGCTATTGCCGCCGGATCAATTCCGTCGCGGCGCTGCGGGGGGCCGATGGCCGGCGCCGTTACCTGGGCTTTTATGACGGCAGCGCGAGCCACCTCGAGAACTACGAGGAGAAGTGCGCCTTGGCGGCTTCGGATGACCTGCGGCGCTGGACGTCCCTCTCGCCGGCGGGCCCGGCCTTCACCAGCCCGCACGCCTCGACCTCCCTGCGCTACCTGGATGCGCAGCCCGGGCCCGATGGCCGGTGGCATTTGTTCTATGAGTTCGCGCGGGTGGACGGGGCCCACGACCTGCGTTACCTCCCGTGCACCGAGGCGGAGTTGGCGGCTTTGCCAAGCTAATCAGTCCAGCCCTCCGCCGGTGGCCCTTTTGGGGGTTGCCTCGCGGGCGGGCGGTGGTCGTTTTCTCCCCACCCCGATGCCCCGCTTGTTCCCCTTCAGTCCCGCCGCATGGCTCCGTTTGGCCGTGGGCCTGGCCTGCGTTGGGTTGGCCACCGGCGCGGAGGTCCCGGCGGACGCGAAGGCGGCGGTGAGCGCGCGGGTGGATGCGGAGTTTCCCGCCTTGGAGGCGATCTTCCACCGCTTGCACGCCAACCCGGAGCTTTCGTTCCAGGAGTTCGAGACGGCGGCCCTCGTGGCAGGGGAGCTGCGGGCGCTGGGGTTCGAGGTGACCGAGAAAGTGGGCAATACCGGGGTGGTCGGCGTCCTCCGCAACGGTCCCGGCCTGACCGTCCTGCTGCGGGCGGATATGGACGGCCTGCCAGTGAAGGAGCGCACGGGCCTCCCGTGGGCCAGCCGCGCCGTGGTGCGCGATTTGGCGGGGCGGGAACAGCCGGCGATGCACGCCTGCGGCCACGACCTGCACGTGACCGGGCTCATTGGCGCGGCGCGGATTCTCGCCGCCGAACGGGCGCGCTGGGCCGGCACCCTCGTCTGCGTGGCCCAGCCGGCGGAGGAGATCGTGGCGGGTGCCCGGGCGATGCTGCTGGACGGCCTCTATACCCGGTTTCCGCGGCCGAACTTTGCGCTGGCGCTGCACGTGTCCTCCTCGCGCTTGGCGGGCGAGATCGGCTACGTCGACGGCACTCCCTACGCCAGCGTAAGCTCGGTGGATATCGTGGTGCGGGGCGTGGGCGGGCACGGGTCGCAGCCGCACACGGCGAAGGATCCCATTTTGCTGGCGGCGCAGATCATCACGGCGCTGCAGGGCATCGTGAGCCGGGAGGTCAGGCCGGGGACGCCGGCGGTGGTGACCGTGGGCACGATCCAGGGCGGGACCAAGCGGAACATCATCCCGGACGAGGTGCGGCTGGAGCTGACCCTGCGGAGCTTTGACCAGAAGGTGATGGCGCAGTTGGTGGCGGCGATCCGCCGGATCTGCGCGGGGACGGCGGCCGCGGCTGGCGTGCCGGAGGATCGGTTGCCGGTGGTGACCGTGTCGCCGGAGTCGGCGCCCGTGACGACCAATGATTCCGCGCTGGTGCAGCGCTTGGTGGGAGTGTTCCGGACCTGGTTCGGGCCGGAGCGGGTCATAGCGGCGTCGCCGTCCACTGGTGCGGAGGACTTTGCCCAATACGGCCGCACTCAGCCGGCGGTGCCGATCTTCATCTGGAACGTCGGGGCCGCGGATCCGGCCCGGTATGCGGCGGCGGCGAGCGGGGGTCCGTCCGTGCCCGCGAACCATTCGCCCGAGGCGGTGTTTGTTGCTGATCCGACCTTGCGCACGAGTGTCGCCTCCCTGGTCGCCGCGGTCTTAGAGTTGGCGCCTCGCCGCTGAACCTCATCTTTTTTCCCTATGCCCTCCGCCCCCCTCAGTCGCCGTCGCTTCCTCCAGCGCGCCGCGCTCGCCAGCGCCCCGTTGCTCCTGCCCGCCCGCGTTTGGGCCCAGGCCACCACCCCGAGCCGGCGTTATACCGTGGGCTGCATCGGGATGGGCAAGCAGATGGGCAGCCACCTCCGCAACCTGCTCCAGCGCGATGATCTTCAGGTGCTGGCAGTGTGCGACGTCGACACGACCCGCCGCGAGGACGCGAAGCGCCGGGTCGACGCCGCCCACGCCAAGCGGGCCGGCACCGGCACCGCGGCGACCTGCGCCGCCTACAATGACTTCCGGGAGGTGCTCGCGCGGAAGGACATTGACCTCGTGGTGATCGGGACACCCGACCACTGGCACGCCTACATCGCCATTGCGGCGGTCAAGGCCGGCAAGGACGTCTATTGCGAGAAGCCGCTCACCCATAATGTCCGCGAGGCGGTTGAGCTGGTGAAGGCGGTACGCGCTACCGGCCGGGTGTTTCAGGTGGGCTCGCAGCAGCGGTCCGCGAAAGAGTTTCGGGTCGCGGCGGAACTGGTCCGCAATGGCGTCATCGGGCGGGTGCACGCGGTGGGCGTTTCCTTTGGGGATCCGGCCAAGCCCTACACGATGCCGGCGGAGACCCTGGAGCCTGGGCTCGACTGGAACCTGTGGTGCGGTCCGGGCCCGTTGGTGAACTATAACCCGATGCTGTCCCCGCGGGGCCTGCACAATCACTTCCCCGATTGGCGCAAAACCTGGGAGTTCGGCGGCGGGATGATCACCGATTGGGGCGCCCACCACATCGATATCGCCCAGTGGGGCCTCGGGATGGACGAGAGCGGCCCGGTCGAGGTGCGGGCGCCGCGCGACTGGCAGGACGCGAAGCGCGGGGCGCAGCTGGTCTATGCCGACGGCACCGTCCTGACCCACATCCGCGGCAAGGGCGTGTCCTTCTTTGGCACCGAGGGGGAGGTGCATGTGAACCGGGGCAAGTTCGAGTTCATCCGCGACGGCAAGGTGCTGCGGAAGTTCTGGGACAAGGAGGTCGACAAGGGCACCTCAATGGAGCGGGAGGTGACTCTGACCGAGCGCGAGTATCTGGCCGACGCGAAGGTGCGCCTGTACAACAGCAAGAGCCACTTCGAGGACTTCATCGAGGCGGTGGGCAAGCGGAGCCGGCCGATCTGCGATGTCGCGGTCGGGGCAAGCACGGTCATTGCCTGCCACGTGATGAACTTCGCTTACCAGTACGGGGCGAACGCGCGCTGGGACCCGGCGCGCAGCCGGTTCGCGGGCTGGAACAGCGGCGGCGACTCCCGCTGGCTCACCCGCCGCTTCCGCGACGGCTGGGCGGTCTGAGTTGCCCCGGCGCCGCTTCGCGCCTTACTTGCAGCCATGTTAATTCGCATCCCTCCCGCTTGGGAATTGCCCGAGTCCGCCTGCACCCCGGAGCGCGACTACCACCTGCGGCCGCGCCGGGACTTCCTGCGGACCCTGGGCGGCGCCGTCGCCGGGGGCCTCGCCGCGCCCACGCTGCTGTCGGGTGCGACCGCGGGTTTCCCCTCGCGGGTGAACCCGGATCACCGCGATCCCGCGCTGCAGCCGACGCCGTACGAGCTCATCACCAGTTACTGCAACTTCTACGAGTTCGGGACCGGCAAGGGCGACCCCAAGGTCAACGCGAACCGCGGCTGGAAGACCGAACCGTGGACCGTCGAGATCTCCGGCCTGATCCGCAATCCCCTCCAGATTGACGCCAACGAGCTGGTGACGCGGATGGGCGGGGCGGAGCAGCGTGTTTACCGTTTCCGCTGCGTCGAGGCGTGGTCGATGGTGATCCCATGGGACGGTTTCCCGCTGGCGAAGCTCATTGCCCTGGCGGATCCGTTGCCGGAGGCGAAGTTCGTCACCTTCACGACCTTCAATGATCCGAAGAACGTCCCGGGCCAGCGGAGTTCGGCGCTGGAGTGGCCGTATTTCGAGGGCCTGCGGTTGGACGAGGCGAACCATCCCCTGGCGTTCATCGCGACGGGCATCTATGGCCGGGCAATCCCGAACCAGAATGGCGCGCCCCTACGGCTGGTGGTGCCGTGGAAGTACGGGTTCAAGTACGGCAAATCGATCGTGAAGATCGATTTCGTGGCCCAGCAGCCGCGGAACACGTGGCAGGTGATGACGCCCCACGAGTACGGCTTTTACGCCAACGTGAACCCGAAGGTGGATCATCCCCGCTGGTCGCAGGCGAGTGAGCGAGTGATCGGCGCTGGCGGGGCGTTGGGGCAGCGGCAGCGGACCCTGATGTTCAATGGCTACGAGGGGCAGGTCGCGCCGCTGTACGCCGGGCTGGACCTGCGCCGCAATTACTAGGCCCCGGGTGCAGCTGCTGGCCCGTATCCTGCGCCATTCGGCGACCGCGTGGTCGCTGGTGATCCTGCCGGGCCTCTGGCCGGCGTGGCCGCTGTTCGTGGTACCCGACTTCACCGTCCTCACCGACCCGCTCAAGTACATCCTCCTCTATTGGGGTCTGGTCGCGTGCGTGCTGCTGGCGGTGGCACTAACCTTTTCCCCGCTGCGGGTGCTGTGGCCGGGAGCGGCGGTGCCCTTGGCCCTGAACCGGCATCGGCGTTTGGTGGGCGTCGCCGCCTGCGCTTATGCGCTGCTGCACTTGGCCGCCCATACCCGGCACGTGTACGATGGTTCGTTCGACACGTTCCTGAGCGAGGTGGGGAAGCCGTTTCAGCTGAAGGGCCTCGCCGCCCTGGGGCTGCTGCTCGTGCTGAGCGTGACCAGTCTGCATTGGGCGGTCCGGCGCCTCGGCGCGCGGCGCTGGAAGGCGTTGCACCGTCTGGCGTATGTGGCGGCCGCCTTGGCGGCGTGGCACCAGATCGAGGCCCGGAAGGTGTTCCCGCCTCAGGTGCTGCTCATCTTCGCCCCGGTGGTGGTCCTGCAGGCCGCGCGCTGGTGGCGCGAGCGCGGGTCGCGGGCGCCGGCGGCCTGACTCCCGGGCGCTGGTTCGCAGTCCGCTTACCGCGGCAGGAAGAGCGGGGCGCCCGGGCCCATCGGGATGCCGGCCCAGATCCAGAGGGCCAGCAGCACCGTCCAGACGACGAGAAAGACTGCCGAATAGGGCAGCATCGTGGCGATGAGCGTGCCGATGCCGGCGTCCGGCTCGTACTTCAGGGCGAAGGTCAGGATCAAGGGAAAATAGCTCATCAAGGGCGTGATGATGTTGGTCACGCTGTCCCCGACGCGGAACGCCCCCTGCACCAGCTCCGGCGAATAGCCGAGCAGCATGAACATCGGGACGAACACCGGCGCGAGCAGGGCCCATTTGGCGGAGGCGCTGGAGATCAGCAGGTTCACAAACGCCGCGAACAGCACCAGGGCGATCATCAGCAGAATCGGCAGTTGCTGCAGGCCGAGGGCCGAGACCAGTCCCGCGCCCTTCACGGCCAAAATCACTCCAAGGTTCGTCCAAGTGAAGTAGGAAATGAATTGGGCGGCGAAGAAAGCTAGGACGATAAAGGAGGCCATCGCCTTCATCGTGCCGGTCATCCCGGCCATAATGTCGTGGTCGTTGCGGAGTGTCCCGGCGGCGAGGCCGTAGGCGATGCCGGGGAGGAGCCCGAAGAGGAAGATCACCGCGCCGAGGCCGCGCATGAAAACCGATTGTTCGAACGACGGGTTGCCGGGCGTGCGGAGGAAGCCGTCGGCGGGCAGCAGGCCCCAGAGGGCTAGGCCGGTGAGGGCAACGGCGGTGGCGGTGGCCGCGAGGAGCCCGCGACGTTCCGCGGGGGAGAGCGGCTTCAGTTCATCGCGGGGCGTCTTGCCCCGGTACTCGCCCAGCCGCGGTACGACCACGCGATCGGTCACCCAAGTGCCGGCAACCGTGAGCGCGAAGGTGGAGACCGCCATAAAGTAGAAGTTGGCGGTAGCGGCGACGGAGTAGCCCGGGTTGACCACGCGGGCCGCGGCCTCGGAGAGGCCGGCGAGGAGGACATCGACCGAGCCGACCAGCAGGTTGGCGCTGTAGCCACCGGAAACCCCGGCGAAGGCGGCGGCGAGGCCCGCCAAGGGGTGGCGGCCGACCGCATGGAAGGTGGCCGCGGCCAGCGGGATCAGCAGCACGTAGCCGACCTCGCTGCCAGCGTTGGACATGACCCCCGCGAAGACGATCATCGGCGTGACCAGCCGTCGCGGGGTGGCCAGCACGGCGAGGCGCAGGGCCGCGCCCATCAGGCCCGAGTGTTCCGCGATCCCGATGCCCAGCAGGCAGACGAGGGAGATGCCCAAGGGGGGATAAGCGAGAAAGTTGCGGATCGGCTCCAGCAGCATCCGGTGCACGCCCTCCAGGGAGAGCAGATTGACTACGGCCACGGTCTTGCCGGTGCCGGGGTGGACGGCGGAGACGCCGGCGAGGTGGAGGAGCCACGAGAGGACGACCACCGCCGCGGCGAGCGCCAGGAATAGGGTGGCCGGGTGGGGGAGGGCGTTGCCGGCCCGCTCCACGGCATTGAGGAATCGGGGCAGCAGGGCGGGGCGGGACGGGGTGGTTTCCAGCGGAGGCATTGCGAGGAGAAAGCGGAGACGCCCGCTCACGGCAAGCTGAGCGCGCACTTCCGCGGCGCGAGGAGGCGACCCACGGAAAGCGCGAGGCGCGCGATTTTGCCCGAGCGGAAGCCTGCAACCGCCGGGCGGGTAGGCGACCCATCGAGCGTTGGGGTGGGTGTAAGGACAGAAACGCCAGCGAGCCCGGGAAAGAGAGCCGGTCTGGATTCCTTGAGCGTGCAGCGGGTCAGGATGCCGCAGAGGCCTCTCGTGACCAAGGGCGAGGCCTAGAAGATCGAGATGGCACGGACGCTCTCAAAGACGACCCAGAAGATGCCGCCCAGGAGCGTGCAGCGGAGGGCCCGCTTCACCAGGGCGCGGCTGCGCAGTACGGCGGAGAGGAGGTCCGCGCGCATGCGCGAGCGGTTCGCCCCAGCCATGAAGCTCACGAAGTGCGGATTGCGGAAGCGGGCCGCATCGCGGGAGCGCGACGCGGCGGCGGTCGCGCTTGGGCGCGGGCCAGAATGGAAGCGAGCTCTCCGCACGCGGTGACTCACGAAGTTTGGGGTGGTGATTTCAAGCGGAAAGCCCCTACGGTCCCGGTTTTTCCGCGAGTTTTCCGCCGATGCATCACTTCCGTTATTCCGGTCCCGACCTCCACTGCGAATCCGTTGACCTGGCCGCTGTCGCGCGCCTCTACGGCACGCCGACCTACGTCTACAGCGCGACGACCATGGAGGATAATTACCGTCGCCTGCAGCGCGGGCTGGAGGGGCTCGATGCCCACCTCTGCTACGCGATGAAGGCCAATTCGAATTTGGCCGTGCTGCGGAACTTCGCGAACCTCGGGGCGGGCTTCGACCTGGTCTCGGGCGGCGAGATCCGCCGGGTGCTAGCGGCCGGCGGCAAGGTCCGCGGGAGCGTGTTCGCCGGGGTGGGCAAGACGGAGGGCGAGATCGCCCTGGCCCTGGAGCACGGGATCTTCTCGTTTCACGTCGAGAGTGAACCGGAACTGGCGCGCATCAACCACGTGGCGGGCCGGCTCGGGGTGAAGGCGCCGGTGGCGATCCGGGTGAACCCGGACGTCGACGCGCACACGCACGCCAAGATCACGACCGGGAAGAGCGACAACAAGTTCGGCATCCCCCTGACGCACGCGGCCGCGGCCTATGAAGCGGCCGCTCAGTACCCGCACCTACAGATCCGGGGCGTACAGATGCACATCGGTTCGCAGCTCACCTCCGTCGCCCCGTTCGTCGAGGCGGTGAAGAAGGTGGCCCCCTTCGCGGCCGAACTGAAGCAGCGTTACGGCATCCAGTACTTCTCGATCGGCGGCGGGATGGGCATCATTTACCGGGATGCCTTGGCGAGCGGAGCCACCCAGTGGTGGGAGGCGCAGCCGGCCGATCAACGGCCCCTGACGCCCGAGAGCTACGGCGCGGCCCTCGTGCCGCTGCTGCGGCCGCTCGGCCTGAAGATTCTGCTGGAGCACGGGCGCTTTATGGTCGGCAACGCCGGGGCTCTCATCTCGCGGGTCGAGCACCTCAAGCGCGGAGCGAATCGAAACTTCCTCGTGGTGGATGCGGCGATGAACGACCTCGTCCGGCCCGCGATGTACGACAGTTACCACGAGATCGTGCCGCTGCACCGGGACTCGTCCCGCCGGGCGCTGGTAGCGGACATCGTCGGCCCGATCTGCGAGAGCGGTGACTGTTTCGCCAAGGAGCGGCAGCTGCAGGAGTTGGGTGAGGGGGAGTTGCTGGCCTTCCTCAGTGCCGGCGCCTACGGCTACACGATGGCGAGCCGCTACAACACCCGCGGGATGGCCGCCGAGGTGATGGTCCGGGGCAGCGCCTTCGAACTGGTGAACGCCCGCGAGACCTTCGAGCAGATCATCGCTGGGGAGAAGGTGCCCGCCTTCCTGGAGTAGTTCCGCGATGCGCTTCGTCGTGGCCGGCGCCGGTGCCTGGGGAACCGCCTTCGCGGTCCATCTGGTGCGCCTCGGCCACGCGGTGGTGCTTGTGCCGCGCCGGCCGGAGCAGGCCCGGGCGCTGGCCGCGGCGCGGGAGAATGACGAGTACCTTCCGGGCGTGGCCCTGCCCGCCGGCGTTGAACTGGCCGGGGATCTCACCGCGGCCGCCGCCGGCGCCGCGGCCGTGCTGCTGGCCTGCCCGGCGCAGTCACTGCGAGAAACCGCCGCGCTGGCCGGGTCCGCTCCTTGGCTTATCAGCCTAGCCAAGGGCCTCGAGGCCGGCACCCACGCTCGGCCGTCGGAGGTCATCGCCGCCGCCCGCCCGGGCGCCCGGGTTGCGGCCCTGAGCGGCCCGACCAATGCCATGGGCGTCGCCCGCGCCGATCCTTCGGCGATGGTGCTCGCGGCCGAGCGCTGCGACGCGGAGCTCACCGCCCTGCAAATGGCCCTGAGCGGCCCGGCCCTGCGCGTCTACGCGTCCGAGGACCTGCCCGGCGTGGAGTATGGCGGTTGCCTGAAGAACATCTATGCGATCGCGGCCGGCTGCTGTGACGGGCTGCGCTTGGGCGACAACACCAAGGCCGCCTTGCTGACGCGCGCGCTGGCGGAGATGGTCCGGGTGGGCGGGTCCTTGGGCGCGCGGACGGAGACCTTTTACGGCCTGAGCGGCTTCGGGGATCTGGTGGCGACCTGCTATGGCGGCTGGAGCCGCAACCGGGAGTTCGGGCAGCGGATCGGCGAGGGCCGGCCGGTGGCCGAGCTGCTCGCGGGGCGCCGCACGGTGGTCGAGGGCTACCGGACGACGGAGGCCTTCGCCGCTCTGGTGCGGGAACGTGGGATCGAGGCGCCCATCTTGACGGAGACGCGCGCCTTGCTCTTCGCGGGCAAGCCGCCTGCGGCCGCGCTGGATTCCCTGATGCGCCGCGGCCTGCGGCGGGAATAGGGACCACCCGGCCGGGGCCGGGCTTCAGCCCAGCTCCCGCACCGCGGCGGTCAGGCGTTCCGGGGCCTCGCGCAGGGCCTCTGCCAGCGGCAGCCCCGGGGGCGAGATCGAACGCGCCACGAGGCCCGGGGGAGGGTCCGGCACCGTGGCTTGGCCGGCCAGCACCACGACCCGCTTGCCCTGAGCCAAGGCCCGCGCCGCCACCGCGCCCGGACCCTTCCCTTGCAGCGAACTGGCGTCGAAACGTCCCTCTCCGGTAAGGACCAGATCCGCCGCCGCCAGTCGCGCCTCGAGGTCGAGCCACGCCGCGACTAGGTCGAAGCCGGGCAAGAGGCGCGCCCCGGCCGCCGCCATCAGGCCGAAGGCAATGCCCCCCGCCGCCCCCGCCCCCGGGACCTCCGCGAGGTGCTCGGGTTGCCCGCAATGGACGCACAGGGCCCGGGCGAGCCGGACGCTCGCCGTATCCAGTTGCGCCCAATCCTCCGCTCGCAAGCCCTTCTGGGGCCCGTAGGTCGCCGCGGCCCCGTGGGGGCCTGCCAGAGGGTTGGTCACGTCGCAGGCGATCCGCAGCGGCGGCAGGGCAGGGTCGACGGCGCCCGCGAAGCCCGAGGCGTGCGCCCAATGCCGCGGGATGGGGTTCGCCAAGGGAGCGCCCTGCGCGTCCACCGTCCGCAGGCCCCAAGCGGTAAGTGCGCCCAGTCCGAGATCGTGGGTCGCGCTGCCGCCCACCCCGAGCAGCACGGCGCCCGCCCCGGCCGCGGCGGCGGCGCGGATCAGTTCCCCGGTGCCCGCGGTGCTGGTTTCCCACGGGTCCCGGGCGGCCGCCGCCAGCAGCGCCAGGCCGGAGGCGGAGGCCATTTCGAGCACGGCGACCGGCCGGCCCGCGGCGCCGGCGGGCAAATCCAGCAGGGTGCGGGCGCCGGCCGGGATGCTGGCCCAAGGCACCAGACCGAAGGCCGCGGTCACCGGCTGGCCCCGGGGCCCGGTCACCGTTTCCGTTTGGAGGGTGCCGCCAGCGGCGCGCGTGAGGATGTCGGCGAAGCCCTCGCCCCCGTCCGCGAGGGGGCAGGCGTCCAGTTCCCAGGCGGGGTGGCGTTCGCGCAGGGCGGCCGCGGCGAGGGCGCAGGCCGCGGGGGCGGTCAGGCAGTCCTTGAACTTGTCGAACGCGAGGAGGACGCGCATCGCTCAGGCCTCCGGCAGGCGGCGGAAGCGGGGTTGGCGGACGCCCGCGAAGGTCACCTCCTCGGTGAACATCGCGGCCGGGCGGACCCAGAGGCCGCCTGCGCCATAGAGGGCCTCGTACACGACGAGGGGCTCGAGGGTCTCCGAGTGCCGGGCGAGGCCGACGACGCGGTACCGGCCGCCCTTGTAGTGCACGTAATGGCCCGGGGTGGGCGCGGCCGGGAGGGGAGGCAGCGGGTCGTTCATCGGCGGCCCGTACTTGGGCGGGCCGGGCCGGCGCGGCGATGCTTTTCTCGGGGCCTCGACGCCACCCGCTGGCGGGCGGGGCCGTGGGGCGGTTTCCGGGCTGGCCTTCGCGTCTCCACGGGGGAGCGTAGCAATGGCTTCTCGCGGGAGCATCCGCTTCCGGGCGTCCACCTCGGCCGGAATGCCTTGATGGTGGGCGACCTCGCCTCCGTTCCGATCGTGCTCGCGGACGGCGGCGAGTTTTATTCCCCGGGCTCCTATTCGCAGCTGTTGCCCCATTCCTCGGGCCGGCTGGATTGGATCTGCTTCCTAACGCTGCGAATCCCGGCGGGAACCGGCTGCTTTACCCCGGTGAGGTTGACCGGTGGTCGGGCCTGCTGTGGCGGGAGACTAGGCGGACCGTAAACTCCTGGAGTCTAAGAGACAGTGCGCAGCTTACCTTGTCCCATTTCGCGGTGCGGGAGGACCGGAGACCAGCGAGTTGGTGATCAACCTGAGCCGCCTGTTCCAGCGTTCGCCGCCCGAGGGCATCGACCGGACCTCCGACGCGTATTTGTACCGCGTGCCCGTGCCATGAGCGGGCGGTCACGGGGCGGAAAGCATCTGCGCCGCCAGTCCGCAAGCGCGCCACGCGGGGCTTGTCCTGAGCGGGGGCTTGCGCAAGGCTCCGCGGCGATGACCCCTCCTCGGGCCGCCCCGACCCCTTGGGCGCGCCTGGCGCGCCTTTCCCTTGCCCAATGGATGCTGCTCGCGGCGGCCGGCGGCGTCGCCTGCGGGCTCCTTGCCCCCGGCTTGGCCTCCTCGCTGGGGATCGTGACCGACATCTTTCTCCGCCTGATCCGCGCCATCGTCGCGCCGGTGCTGGTCGGGGTGCTGATCCGTGCCGTGGGTGGCGCGGGCAGCTTGGGCGACCTGGGGCGGCTCGGCTGGAAGTCGCTGCTCCTCTTCGAACTGTTCACCACCGTGGCTCTGCTGCT
>Ga0194123_10002592_pt1 | contig 23323 bp, 18 predicted proteins | sample TA2MahsurfametaG_5_FD_155479 | JGI IMG/M metagenome (GOLD analysis project Ga0194123, IMG submission 155479) | Freshwater microbial communities from Lake Tanganyika, Tanzania - TA2015023 Mahale A surface | ecosystem: Environmental > Aquatic > Freshwater > Lake | place: Tanzania: Lake Tanganyika... | reverse complement strand
TTCGGTGGTGGGGAGATAGGTGATATCCCAGCTCCACACTTGATTCGGGCCTGATGCACACAGTCTCGGTACTGGACATCGCTCCTGTCTTGGCCTCGCTCTTCCCCGCCGGTGAACCTGCCCATGGGCATGGAGCACCCGGTAGAAGCTGCGCTCGGAACCGATATAGAGCCCCCGATCCGCCTACACCGGCACGATCTGCCCTGGCGGCAGCAACACAGATTCCGGCTCGTTGCAGGTGAGCAAGATCCGCTGGCGTTCTTGTTCGCTCAAGCGGTGCGCCACATGGCGGTGGCTGCCCTTGCGACGGTCGACGCCATCACCGTCACCAACAAACTGACAGCGCCAGCGCTGCAGCGTGGTGAGCCCAACGCCGAGCAGCAAGGCAAGCTCACGGGCTCGGGGACCATTGCCCACACCCTCATCAAGGATCTCCAGGGCCTTCCGGCGATCGTCGGGTGACGTCAATCGTCCCCGTCCTCTCCCCAGAAGGCCTGAATCTTTTTTGAGGCAATCAGCAGTGATGCCGCCTCGGCCAGGGCTTTCTCCTTGCGGCGCAGGTACTGATTGAGCCGCTTGATTTCCTTTTGGTCCTGGGCGCAGAGGCGTTCAAGCTCCTTCTGCTCTTTCAATGTGAGCACTGGCTTTTCGTTGGCATCCTGGGATGCTTGCCGCCAACGCTCCACCTGCTCTGGGTACAGGCCCCGCTCTCGGCAGTACGCGCTTACTTCGGTGGCGTTTAAGCCAGCGGTCTCCAGCACCACCGTGAACTTATAGGTGGCGCCCCAGCCCTCAGGATCCTTCTCGTATGCCGACAACACCTCTCCCAGCAACCGCCAGGCCTTCCTCCAGTTGTAGAGGGTCACCACGTGAATGCCGGCTCTGCTGAGATCTGGACCACATCTGGCGCATTGGCGGAATCATCCGCCTTCTCACGTCAGCTTGGACGGCTTCGCTGTAGCGACGCATGGCTCTGCTCCATCAAGCACCCTGGTGACAGACGTGATCGCGATGGAGAAGCGTCATCTTTGCTGGGAGAGGGGGGACGTAATCGATGAGCACCGCCGTGTCATTCTGGCGATCCGGGTCGGAAGGCGCTGCAAGGCCAAGGACGCCATGGCCGTGCTGGAAGAGCTGACTAGCGTCTACCCGGCGCCGACGTTCATTCGGTCTGACAACGGGCCGGAACTGATCGCTCAGTCTCTACGGGACTGGTGTGAGGTCAGCGACACCACCAGCACCGCCTACATCGAGCCGGGATGCCCATGGGAGAACGGCTTTGCGGAATCGTTCAACGGACGATTCCGGGATGAGTTCCTCAACACCGAGCTGTTCGCGACAGCTCCCGAGGCTCAACTCCTGGCTGATCGCTGGCACTGGAAGTAAAACACCTTTAGGCTACATTCGGCCCTCCAGGGACGTACGCCCCTGGAGACAGTTCAACAAGGTGCTGCAGCATGACTAGGACCAACCACTGTCATAAGCACTGGACCGGTGAAGGGGGTCACGTTACTGAGAAATAATAAATATCGAGATCAAGCAGCTGGCCTACCTTGAATGCGTGGGCAAACGGATAAAAGGATCGAAGGGGGATAGGCTCTAAACGATATGGGCTACGAAATACAGAAATCGCCATCGAAAATACAACGCGGCTTGGGTACAGCAAGGCCCGGAAGCCTCATAAGGCTACCACTGTCAACCTTCTAATCAGAGCAATGGCGCTGTTTGGCAACCAAACTATCACGTGCCGAGTGATGCTCTCTGAGAATGGAAGATCATTCTGCTCAACACGCGGCGATGCCTGTGAGACCTTGGGCTGACACTCAAGGGCACAAGGCTCTACAAGCTGCGCACAAGCGGGCAGCAAAACAGTTCATCAAGGTCATGCTGTAAGAGTGGGCCTAAGGGATGAGGTTCGAAAACTCAACAGAACGCAACTCCAGGTTGGTGTTTCCTGGCTATATAGTACTAACGAGGGTGCCGCAGGTAATTGTCTGGTTTAAGACCATTCAGATGCCCGAGCTTCTGCGCGCTGCTGAATGGTCTAATGAGAAAAACAAGCATCCGATCAAATCGTCAGAAATATAGCTCGTGCAGCGAGCACTGCGCGAATGTAGGGACAAAGGGACCTCTCGCTTGTCGTTGATACGCCGAAAGACGTAGCCGAGAACCTATTAAGATTATGTCAAGATTGTACGCGTACTTAAGGGGCAAGAGGGATTGAGCGATGCAGTACCGAAAATTGAGTGCACAAAGCGGAACGCTAAAGTGAATCTAATAGAGATACAGTAAGGAGAAACTATCCTATAAATAGAAAGCGAAGTGCTGGCAGAGCTAAAATGAATAGAGGAAAATCAACAACCGGCCGTATGACCTTAAAGAAAATAGTGGTGAAGTCCTTGGTAGGACAGAACAAGAATCTAGGGTAGGGACTGGTGGTACTGCCGGAAAGAGTGTCAGTGGGACACGAGTCGGATCAAGGATATACCAAGGGGTGACCCCAAAACCGGCACTTTGCCGGTCAGAGTAGGCAATATGCAATGTAGAAGACTAAGTTGTATATACAAAAGTGTGGTGTGAGTCTCCAGTTTCCAGCAGTTAGTCATTGGTTATCATAAATCAGGAAGAGAGGTAAGGCGAACCGTGAGACCGACTACACAATTGGCGAGGAGGACTCAGTGGATGACGTAGAATCCAGGCACAGGGATGATGGGTTGAGTGGATAAAACAGGGGATACGCCGCTAGTGCTCCGACTCCAGCCAAATAACTTATATACCCCTAGAATCGTGCAAAGACTAAAGTCGGGGTCTTACAGCTCCTAGCAATAGAAAAAATGAATCGCAGAAACTGAAGGAACTTCAGGAGGAAGCCTGAACGCGGGGTTGGAGAATTGCAAGTTTGATAAAAAAGAAAGAAGAAATACCAATGGGTCGTAAAATAATAAGATTATAGAGAGGCCATCGGAGTATGATAATCCCAAGACTGTATATGTTGGGTGGGCAAAAGGCGAGAGGTTAAGTAGACTTCGATAGAAAGGGCAGGCTAGGTAGGAAGCCTATGAGGAATATTAATGCATGAGTAGATCTAGTAGCAAATGTCCGACAGCTTCAGCACTGTAGTAGGTCGTAAGATGGTGAAGAGGGATAAAAGTACTTTGAGAATTTAGGAAGTCCGTAGAGAGGTTGCAGAGCAACTGAATCAAATCAGAAAGCTGATTGTACATAATGATGGATTTATCTGCCATAAGAATATGGTTACGCTCGCGTGATGATGCCCATGTAATTATGGGCTTTGAGCGAATAAGGAATTCTGAACATGCCAAACCAAAAGTCTCACCTTCCCATCGCGCATGTAACATTGCATCTGAGGCGGCAAGTAGTTGAGACACAAAAAGGAAATCGTGAGTTCCATCAAAAAAATGTATCTTCGGATGGTCGGAAAATCTTGGGGTATTTAAGAATATGTAAGTGAGGTCATTACGGTATTTAAGCGATTCAACCACAGCATGAGACGCAAAGGATAAATTCCATGTATCCAAACCACCATGACGCATTAGCACGATCTCATTAGGGTGGATACCGAGGAGCTGTCGTGCTATTTCCTTAGTGGGTTCAGCTGGGGAAGGGGGATGAATAATGTACGGTAAGACATGCGCTTGATTGGCAGAGAAGAAATAACTTTGCCAATAACTGGTGTAAGCAAAATTGGTGGGACTGATGAAGTCAGGTGCTTGATAACCGACCTGATGAAGAAGGGTCTGGTAAGGTAGGGTTGATAGCCATTCAGTACGATCGGGCGAGGAGCTTGAAACATGATAAAGGTAATCTAAAGAAATCTGATACAAGTCAAGATGATCGTCAATAGGTTGAGGCAAAATTCCTCTGTTGAGCATATGCTTACATATTTTTATATTATTAGATGATAGATTTTTTCTAAAGAAGAAAAGTGGTTCAGCAGTGGGGCAAAGCTGCTGGAGCAACTCACAATAAGCAATGATGGCACGGGTAGTACCGCGAAAACCAACTCCATTGTCATAAAAACCAATTTTCATGTAGTAATACCGTGAGATGATAATGTATCATGAACTAAGAGCCCAGGTAATCGTAAAAGCTGTGAGGAATTGTCGACATGGACAGGTACCATACTATACTTAAGGTTACAGAGGGAAGATAAATACCAATATAGAGGATGAATAGAGTTTGAGGGCATTATTTCAATTATGGAAGCAAAACTGGGAAGATGAATGCAATGAGTAAGACCTGCACCATGAGGTGCCAATACAACCTTAGCTGAAGACATGATTTCGATCTGACTAGCTAGATCATAGTTTTCAAGCTGTATCGGAGCAAAATGAAAACGATCTACCAAATCAAACAAAATCTGATTAGGGACAAATGAACGAGGGGATCCAGGCTTTCTACAAATTAGTATACGTTCAAACTTAGTTAATTGACGTGGATTACTGCGTAATTTCATAACCTTGTTGGTAAGAGCTTTTGCCCTTGTAATCTGGTCAGTATTGAAGCTACCTGGATGACAAAAAGTACAATGGAGAAGTCGCTCAACTGAGATACACCCATTGATAATATCTATATCCTGGGGATATATGCCTAGACTTTGGAGGGATGCGATGTGATACTCGGAGGGCTTATGCGGTCCGAGCCAGAGAAGATGAAAAGAATTAAAATTAGTGAAATGTTCGAGGAGAATCTGAAGACGGGGTAAACTCTCATGGATCCAGTGGTAAAAATTGTGTGACGACCATCTGGTGTTTAGCACAAGAGCATATGGCTTGCTATGGCATATAAAGTTCTTTGACCCTGAGGAATATATCGATAATGCATACTGAATTGCATCCTTGATTCCGTTTCTGAAAAGTATCCAGGAATAGACGCTTTCATTATGGTGACTTGCAGGTAAAAGTTTGGGTTGACCGAAAGAATTAACGACTATGTCAAGATTGGGCGACAGGCATGAAATACCAGGGAGGTGAATAATCTGTGTGGGAGTACTATAGAAACATTGATCGGCTGATAGGATGATGGATGTGTCTGTATGTCGATTAATCCATCCGATCATAGTTGAGCGATCTTCAGAGACATAGGCGTTAGAGTTAAAGTGCTGAATCGCCGCAGGCAATATTTCGGAGCATGGGTAGTAGTATGTATAGTGATGTAAAAACGCCTCGTAGTTGTGCTCTCTCCATTGGGTCAGTCCACCATGTGAGTCTTGAATAAACATCAGTCAAGAATTGGGGGGACAAGCGAAGTGGTTGTTATAATATACAGTATCTAATAAAAAAGATTGGGAGGGATGGCTTAGCTAATTTAAATTTTACCGGATGGAGAAAGTTGTAACTCATCAAATATTGATAAATTCAAGTAACTGCTCACTGGTCATTGTGTCTAGACGGTCGAACCATGGCAAGGATGCAATGCGCTGATGGTGCGTGTCAGAATAGATCTGATTAGCAGTATTAAGTACCGGTGGATTTTCCGGGAATACATTGATGAGATTTGAATAAGGCCTTAGTGCAGCACTAAGAGGAGTGGTAACATTTATAGACCTCTGGAGGCAAAGGGACTCAAACACAAACGAGGATGAAGCACAATATATATAATATGATCCATTATGCAACCAAGTAGAAGAGCGCATAGGGGGCAAATAAAAAACATTCGGAAGTTCTTGTAGTACATCAAAGAAACTGGAACCTCGATGTACAATACAGCCAATTTGCTCCTGTGAATTAACATGAGTTCTATGATTAGGAATAAATGCCAAGGGATGATCCTTAATATATATAGGCTGGTCTAAAGGAATATTCATACGCAAGAAACTGAGTGTTTGAAGATTACCTAGCAATGGCGCTGATAATGGAAAGAGAACAGCTTCGGGATCGACGCTCATGAGAAATATATGTGATTGATCGATTGGCTTTGTGTATGTGGATGCGGAGAGAGCAGATTCTAAAGTCTGATAATATTCGGAGATATTCATGTTTTGGCCGAATCGTGAAATGTAGTCTTCCCAGCTTATATTTGGAAGATTGTGAATGTAATCCTTTGTATATGACCCAGCCAACCAAGAGTTTACATTAGTGTAGGGATTAAACTCACAAAGGTCAAGTAATTCATGAGTTTTCCGTGAAAATGTACTTAGTTTTTCATGTACTTGTAGAGTGTTAGTGTATCGTGTTGGAGGTTCAAGAATCTTAAGGTTGTGGCCGAAGCAACCTGAGTAGTGAAGGTCAAGACCACCTGAAAAAGGATATATCCACCTTGTTGCCAAACAATAGATATTGGAAACTTCGTAAAGCAGATAGTCGGATAGTTGATGAGGTATTTTTGCACATATATAATGGGAAATGTCATTCTCAAGTATATATCCTTTCCAGAATTGGTAAAGTTCTAGACAAAGTATATAGATATCGTAGCTTGGATTAAGAAGACGTAGTCGCTTGCTCTGTGCAACCGCGTTTGGCATGATTCTGTAGAGGTATTTGATGTCATGTTGAGACAGGGGATATTTATGGGAATAATGGTATCTTTGAGCCCTGGCAAAGGAATACAAAGGAGGTTCGGTGCTCAGGAAATGACTATTTTGTTTAGTAATTTGTATTACAGGGTCTTCTACATTTCCAAACTCATTGATGAGAAACAGTTTCTCCTTAAATGCACGATAGAGTTGCATGTTCAGATCCGTGCTTAGATAAGGATGACTGACCAAAATATTGCTAGACATGAGTCTAATGCGGATATCAAGAAATATCTATAATAACACGAAGGTAGTCTCTGCGAAAGAAATGTGATTTGGTGAAAAAATTATATATAAATTAAATATAGGAAAGAGGGCTGTGCTAAGGTTACACTATTGAGAGGATTATATTGACTTGAGAGTGCAGACATAGGGCCCTTAAAACATATAGCGTGGGGATACGTAAAACGCGGGACTATAGGTTTAGAAGGTGCTAATGCAAACAAAACTGCTTTATTTTGGATTAGATATAAGTAAAATCTGAATGCATCTAAAGGAGATACTATAAATAGTTGTTGACACTTGGAGGTATGAGCAGGAAGTTTTCGATGGTAAGTGTCTATAAACGAGTTTGTGGGACATGCTGTGTAAAAAGCTTTTATTTATATTTTGGAGCGACCTGTTTGGATAATGTGAGTGTACGGTAGAAGAGTTGATGGAGAGGAAATGAAGGGAAGCAATCCCCCGGGGTAAGTGTCTTGGTAAATAGGATCGGTATTATGGATATAGACTGAATACTAAGATAGAGAAAACAAGCAAAGAAGTTCGCAAATGGAAAAAATGATTTGAGGTAGGTATAAGTGGGGTAAAATGTTTTAAATGTAGCAATTAGGACTTTAAACAAGATCTGCCTATTTAATAGATGGAGCACAGAGAATATAGTCGATAGGAGTATTCATTAAATGATTGCCACAGAGTAGAGGAACTCGGTCAACAGCCTTATGCTTAAAGGATAAATAAAAAACGAAGGGTAATGCTAGATCAACACAGATAGCGAATTCTCTATTGATAAGTGCTCAACAAATAGAAGTCTGAGAATGTAATTTAGGTTCGAACAATCTTGGAATTGTTGAAATGCATGGTGAACCGCATAACACGGCGTTTCTAAAACAATTCATATATCATAAATCGTGTATTAGACTGGAGGATAAAGCACAAATTAATTTATTAAGTATCTAAATAACTAAGAAAGCAGTCGGCCATGTTGTGAAGAATTAGATTGACTGGATAGCACAGTATTAAGCTATAAAAGAGGAATATACAATAATTGTATCGCAAAGTCCAGGTAAGCCTAAGCGATGAAAATCTACGTGGGACGAGGAAATAGTACTCAGTTTGTCCTTGCTTTTATATTCATGTGATCCCCATGATATGCTAAAGTTGGGGTTGTTACACAAAGGTAATGGAAGAACCAAACTGGCATATTGATAAGTCAGAGCTCTTAAACTACATTAGGGCACAATGGGGTGGAATAGATGCCTTCCTTGCATGCGAGCCCACTTTCCTTGATAATGCTCCGACTATAATCCGGGTTGAGCTAAACCTGTACAGGGCATATTTACTGAGGGAGCGATTCCATAGGCGGCTCGCCAAAAGCATTCGGCGATCATTAATATATCCAAACATATTAGACTTTAATGGATCATTAGCAATAGATGGATATATTTGCATAAATGAATTTTTACCGTCTGAGATGCTCAGACATGTACAGATTGCTATGATATCGTCTCTGCTATCAGAAGATAAATCTGAGAGAACATGGCACTGTAGGAATGACCCAGACTCAGCCAACACTGCTCGAGGTTCATCATTTACCAATATGCCCACATATATTGAACAACCTATATCGCAAGAAATTAGGAAGATTATAGAAAGACATTTGTACATCAGACCTGAAGAACAAGTGCATGTCCTTCGATGCCTTCATATACACTACTCGAACGATCGCGACACACAGTTCCACATGGATAATTATGGAGCACCTACTCTTAAATGGTTTTACTTCCCTTTTGGGACGTCTAATTGCGACCAAGGGTTTATGTTTTGCCAAGGTAGTCATACAATGAACTCTAGAAATGCAGATTATATTAGGGAAATATCTCCCTTTAATCTCAGACGCTGTGAGCTTCAAAGGCGAATTCCACCGAATGAAATTGGGCTTGTAGCGAACGACATCAAACACTTTAATAAGGAAAATTCATTGGTTATCGCCGATACATCAGCATTTCACGCACGCTCAATAGCTACTGATGGCATGCTGAGAGTTACTATTCAGGGTGGATTAGACAGCAAGGTGCTCGTGCATGAATAGTTTTAGTTCAGTTCTGGATAGTGTGGAAATGCTTGCTCTCGACATGGGTGCTAGAGGGGGTGCGCCCGATACCTGGCAATTTACAGCTATACCAATGAGAGCAATAAGATTTGACATTGAAGGGTGTGAGATCTCTAGGTCTAATAATCAGAAGTTGATTGAAGAATTTAGGCCAATTATTCTCAGCGGATGCTCTGGCCCAAGAAAGATGTATATACTCAACGGTAGAAGCGGATCTTCATTGTTCAAACCAAATGCAGAATGGATAGATTATTGGGTCGATGGTTACAGCGAGATTGTAAACGAAATTGAAGTAGATACTTTTTCAGTGGCTGATCTCGGCCTGCAAGAGTTTCATTTAATTAAAGCTGACATTCAAGGGGCAGAGCTTGAAGTGTTTAAAGGTATACCACAAAACAGGTGGGATAAGGTATTGGCGGTTGAAGTCGAATCTTCATTTTGTGAAGGTTATGAAGGGATTTGCCTTTTTCCAGAGATTCATAACTTTATGACTCAGCAGGGCTTCACGCTTATGGGCCTTAGGCCGAGTTATAGATTCCTCTCTGATCAGAACTCTAGGCTACCACTTCTAAATAGTAAGTTTGGCAGACCTGCACCGTTTACATTTATGGGGCAAACAAATCAGGCAGACTGCTTTTATTTAAAAATTCACAACTTCTCGGCATTTAGTATATCCGATATAGTACGTTATTTAAATATCTGCCTTATGTATAGGTTTCCCGATGGAATCGAATTGTTGCGTAGATTTGCCTGGGAGAGGATACCTGGGGAATACGTTTGCAGGATATCAATGTATTTTGAGGCTCTACTGAAGGAAGTGGCATCCATCAGTATACTAGGAATTCATTCGGCACCATCAATATCATAGAATGTCATACCATTTGATGAAAGGCCGAACAAATGTGCCAATTCCTAGTTCGTTAAGGTCTGTTAAGTCCCTACTAGCACTGTCTTCTATATATAAGAGCAAGGGAAAAAGGCCATACTGGTATCATGATTCATATCAAGCGTACGTACTTAGGCCGGCTGGACGTGCAAATTTTCTAGCTATTTATCTTTATATTTGGCTTGCACGAGAACAAGGCTATATTAAGTCAAAAGACAGTTTTAAAGCAAATCTGATATCACTTGATTTGGTCAATCAAGCAAGAAGTGAAGATGTACTTTCCGTTCTTAACTCGGCTGACGAAGGTCCTCTCAGTTTGGTACATTATCTAAGTTCATACCTGACGATAGGTTCGAGGAATGTAGACCTATTTGTGAAAAATCATGAATTATATCAAGATTGGCCCCGCTTTTCACTTGAAGCACTGCGGTACCTAGACAGAACAGAAGAATATACTGTAGACGAACAAGATTTACTAATTTGTACCGGTCTGTGGGAATTTCTAACCAATAAGGAGTTTCTGGCTATTTTTGATAGCTACTGGACATTTTCAGTTGGGCATATGTCGCATGCTGTAAATATATGCTCATATGCAGAGCTAATTCAGAGAAGGGTCTTTTACATTAAGGATGGTGATTCGGAAATACTGAATTCTTTCGATATAGGCATTTCTAAGGTGTTTCCCTTACTTACTTGCGAAGCACCAGCATTTCCCATATACCTTGGAGGTTGTATTTATAGACATGTTAGCGCGCTTTCATGGTGGACACCAAGTGAAATCTCATGCTTCTTTGAAAAGCAGAGAGCACTCTCCTCAATACAGTACTATAATTGCAACATTAGTAATTTAAATGGTCAGCATAATAGTCGTGATAAGTCAACGTCAATTAAACATAATTCCCCAATCAAGAAGCATATTGGACACAAGGAGTATGTTATTTTTGCGCCAAGATTTCCCTTTTTCAGGGGTGGACGAGATAAGAAGGCACGTGACATGACGCCAAAGATTGGAAATGCTTGCATTTCAGTGTTAGTCAATATGGGTTATGCGGTAATTGTAACCGGTATTGAAAACGATTGGGCGTCAACCGAACAGTCCGAATATGTTTTCTTCGCAAAAGATCTACATCTTAATGGTCATTTCGAATTTGTCAGAATACTTAGAGATGCCATAGCATGTGTAGGTTCTGTGTCTGGGCCAGTTCATCTCGCAGCTACGCTTTCAGTACCATGCCTATACCTTGGAGTTCCATGGCCGTTAGCAGACTTTTCAAACAGGTATTGCTTCTATCATCGCAAAAATGCCTTAGACGTCCGTAGTGATCAAAGTGACATCGCCGAGTTTTATACATCATTGGTGCACACACCACCTGGGTTTATTAGTAATGATAGAACAGTACTTTCCTCAAATCCTGTCGAACTCGAGAGTTCAGAAAATGCAGTCCGAAGTTTCATGTCAGTCATACATGAACTGCAATTGATAGGCGACGGTATAGATCCTGCAAATGTAATGAAACGGAAGGTAGATGAGAGTGTGCAGAAGGCTTACGATGCGGCAGTACTAGCTACAAATAGCGAGCTGATATTGCCTAGCTATTTAATAGATTACTATTAAGAATGCGCCAAAGCATCTACTGCTTCAGCCAGATCGCGCAACCTAGAAAGGTCGACATAGTAGTCTGAGCCAACTTTTGGATAATAGTAGCATCTTATGCTTTCTTCTAAAGAATGGTAATGTTGAGACTGAGCAAGAGTACCAGCAAAGTTGTGACCCAAAGATTGAGAAACCCTGAAGTAATAGTCATCCAAATGAGTATGGGGATAGATAATACCCAAACCAAGACTGCACTCGCGTGCAGCGAGGATATTGCAGAGAGCAGCGCCATTACCACCTATAATTGAGCTAGAGTGGTGCATTAAGAAAGCAATGTCGGAAAAAGAATATAGTTCTGGACAGATCGCGATATAATCATATGATTTAAGTATGCTTTCAACCTCTGGCCCATTTAGGAACTTCCTTCTTGCTACCTGTTGGCGAGAAAGATATATCTTGCTCTTCTTTCCACATTGAACTAGATCAATTATGTCTTGGCTCACGACCTGTTTTCCTGCTATGAACTCTTTGACAAATCTATTGGCGTGGATACAGCGTTCTTCAAAACTACTTACAACGGGAACGTGGAGAAACCTTGCCCTTATCACTGACGTTGGAAGTGTTGTAATTACCGATTTTGGAGAAAAATAACCGAGTGAATCCCTACTTAGAGAATTCGGGTTGGAGTCAATAATTATTGAAAGCTCTCGGAGGTCTACTTTATGAACAACTGCATATAATCTAGAGAGACTATCTATGAACCAGTGACCGAGGTTGAATGACTGCTGAGTATTTATTAAAATAGCTTTATCGATTTCATGTAAGTTCTGATGTAACCCATTATATCGATACCAAGCCAAAAGAGTTTCTGGGGCATTATGTGAGCATCTCTTGATGATCTTACCTTCTGAATCGAGAACTGCTATTGATATTGGTGTGGATATTACAGTTGCATTTTCAATGGTATAATGTTCTATTCCATGGCTGTGCCGCAAATTTGAATCTGAATATGGCTTTAAAATATCCTGTTTTGAGAGGGAATGCCACAGAAATTCCTCCAGAACACGGTCATTTTGAGGAAAATGGACACGACTACTGGACCTTTTATCGAGTGATGAAGGATAAACACGTGGTTCAATTTGGGAGTATATTCTGTTACTTAGATCTAAAGCAGAGAGTCTGATATCTGTATCGCATCTGTAAGCCCACTTCTGGGGGTCTAACGTCTGTAAGTACCTAAATCCCTCAAGGGAGTCCGGATTTTGTATAAATAGCTGCTTCGCAATCATAGGTGGAAAGGATCGGTAGAATAGTAGTCACCGGGTATAAAGAGTTTCTTTTGAGTCAAAGATCTCTGACAATTTCCATGATTACTTATAATATATTCAGAAGCAAGTATAAAGCGAAAATCTAGTGAGATAAGTGTATATTCTTCGCGATTTAATATGCATCCATGCTTGCAATTTATATGATCGATAAAAGTAAACTGGCCAATCTTATGTTCAAGAGGAATGTATATTTCAGATCCGGGTGCATTCTCAATTTGCAATGCAGCACTACCGAACGAATCAGTGATTGGAATATTAACATTATATTCGTTATTTGGATGCTTATATTCTGAGTCTCTATGAAACTTAGTCAGCCATGTCTTGTTTGGAAAACCGAATCTAACATTAGGGATTTGCTGATAATAAAAGTCTTGTTGAACAATCGAGTGCAACTCCTTAAGAAATAAAAGGTAGTGAGACTGGAAATAATTGTTGAAATTGCTATAGTAGATTTTGTGCAGTAGGGAGGAAGAGTCATTTGGCATGCTGGACAATGAAGGCATATCTATATATCTGTGCATCTGCTCTAACTTGTCAATACCATAAAGTCTTTTAAAGGAAGATTGGAAATCAATGCCAGGGTCTCGCAGGTCATACTTCTTTAGATGCTGCATAAGTGAAGGCTCAGCCTCTTGCTGTGCACCAATATAATATCATAATAGAAACTCAGCTGAATTTGATCAGCTTCAATTATGAAAAATCTAAACCGAACCTAGCTCTCTACATTTTTTCATTTGCGTAATGGCTCTATTGTCTTTGGTAATGTATCTACACATCACAACCAAGCCGCTAGGGAACAAGAAGCAATACCCGCGTGTCACAACAGTCCTTGACCATCGTTGAGGTGACGTGACCCCCTTTGTCGGTCCAGTTCTTATGAGAGGGGTGGTCGTGGTCATGTTGCAGCTCCTTGTTGAGCTTCTTCCAGGGGCGTACGCCCCTGGAAGGGCGAATGTGGCCTGAACGAGTTGTACTCCCAGCGCCAGCGATTAGCCAGGAGTTGAGCCTCGGGAGCCGTGGTGAACAGCTCGGTGTTGAGGAACTCATCCCGGAAGCGTCTGTTGAACGATTCTGCAAAGCCGTTCTCCCATGGGGATCCCGGCTCGATATAGGCAGTGCTGGTGGTGTCGCTGGCCACGCACCAGTCCCGTAGTGCCTGGGCGATGAATTCCGGACAATTGTCAGACCGGATGAACGTCGGCGCCGGATAGACGGTGGTCAGCTCTTCCAGAACGGCCACGACGTCCTTCGCCTTGCAGCACCTGCCGACTCGGATGGCCAGACAGAGGCGTCTGTGCTCATCGATCACGTTCAGGAATTTGAGTCTGCGGCCGTCGGCTGTGGCATCGAACTGGAAATCCATGGCTGACACATGGTGGGGATGTTCAGCCCGGTGATGCCGCACGGAGCCATCTGCTGGCCTGGCCCGCTTGCGCTTCCTGGAGATGGACCGCTGCAAGCCCTCCTCTCTCCAGAGCTGTTGCACCCGTTTGTGGTTCACGCTCTAGCCCTCTCGCCGCAGCAGTCGGTAAGCCATCCGCCGGCCTCAGCGGATGTGCTAAGCTGCGATCTCGCGGAGACGATGCCGAAACTTTCCCTCCTCGATCGAGACGACCTTGATTGGATTGCGCTGGGTGCTGCGGTGTTGACCCACCACACGGCACACCCTCTGCTCAGATGTCCGGTAACGCTCCTGCAGGACCGTGACGGCCCTGCGCCTGCGTTCCGGGCTCAGAAGTTTCCCTCGGCAAGGTATTTGAGCATCGCTTTCTCCAACTCGGCTTCTGCCAAAAGCTTCTTGAGCCGGGCGCTCTCCTTCTCCAGCTGGGTCAGCCGCATAGCCCCCTCCGCTTGCATCCCCCCGTATTGCTGCCGCAGACGGTGATAAGTCGGCTGCGTCACCTCGATCACTCGGCAGACGTCGGCGACGGTCTTGCCTTGGGCAATCAACTGCTCGGCAGTTTTGAGCTTGCGGATGATCTGCTCGGCTGTATGCCTGGTGCGTTTCATGGTGAAGTCCCCGGCCCACTCTGGCCGTCTGATTTAAGGTGATATAATGAAATGGGAAAAGCATTCCAACGCAATGCCTGGAGACAAAAATGGCCTCAAATCTTAGCTATGATCAAAGATTACACCTTGACCGAAAAATAGAAGGGTCTAAAACAGAAGAGTATTTAAATTTATTTAAGCAAAATGTTGCGCTGAATGGTGTCAATCCATTTCGGGAAGATGCCCATTGCACTGTATGCGGAAGTGTTGGAAGAAAATTATTTGATAAGCGACTTGGAACATACTCTTACTGTGAGAGCTGTCAGCATATTTACTTGTCAAAAGTATTAAGTGATAAATATTTGCATGAATGGTACAAAAACCACCCATCGAACACACTTTCATGGCATCATCGAGAAAAGCAGTTTTATGCTGATATATATAATTCCGGAATACAGAAGATTAAAAATGGTCTAAATACATCCATGGGCATTAAAACCTATAAACTGCTGGATATAGGTTGTTCAAGCGGGTATTTTATGAGGCTAGCAGAAAAGTCTTCATTCGAAGCATTCGGCTTAGAAATTAATACTCTTGAGGCAGAACATGCGATTAAGTCAGGCTGTAAAATAATAGGAGAAACATTAGATATGCTTGGAAGGGAAGACTTTTTTGATGTAATTACTATGTGGGACGTACTGGAGCACATCACAATACCGGTCGACTATCTACGATCTATAAAAAATCATTTGATCGACGGCGGTATGATATTTTTCCAAGTGCCGTCATCAGATTCAATAGCTGCACGATTGCTACACGAGCATTGCAAGATGTTTGACGGAATCGAACACATCACATTATTCAGTCAAAAAAGCATACATACTTTACTGACTCTTGCAGGATACCAACTGATTAGCATTACATCTGTGATCCCTGAAATTCATTGCCTGTCCAACCGTGTATCATATGCTGAGGATCTGTACACGTCCTCGCCTCAAACAGATTTTCTTGAACTTATGAGCCTAACACCTCAAAATATACTAGATCATGGGATGGGATATAAATACCAAGTCTGCGCGATCGCGGCTTAGCTATTCAGAAACTTGATCAAAGACAATCAAATGAAGTACTGCATTAAATGTTATTATCCGGAGACGAAGCCCGATCTACGATTTGATGATAATGGTCTATGTGGAGCCTGCCAATCGTATGAGAAAAATTATAATCGTGATTGGAATGTATTAGAAGAAGATTTCGTTAACTATATTAATTCTAATAAAACACATGAGTACTACGATTGTATTATTCCAGTATCGGGTGGCAAAGATAGCACATACCAAGTTCTTAAAGTCTTAGAATATGGCTTCAAGCCTCTATGCGTATCAGCTCCAACAGATTATATGACAGAGCTTGGGAAGAAAAATCTTCAGAACTTGATCAATTTAGGTATTGATCACATCTATGTCACCGTCAACCCGCGAGTACGAAAGGCAATAAATAGACATAGTTTTTTTAGTGTTGGCGATCTCCAATGGCCTGAACACTTGCTAATCAATACAATACCATTACATATAGCATCTTATTTTGGGATATCAGTAATCATACGTGGGGAATGTGCAATAAGAGAGTATGGAGCCGGTCGCTTAGAGGATGAGAATCTATCATACTACTCAAAGCGAATACTAAATGAGTATGGTGGTTTGAACGGGCAAAGAATCAGTGATCTTGAAACGGTATTAAAGATTGACAAAAAAGATCTCCATTTCTACCAATATCCCGATCTGAAAAAGCATTCACACATACAGATTAGGCCATTATGGTTGGATACATATTTTAAGTGGTCAGGTATACAGAATCAAATCGTGGCTCAAGCGTATGGATTTGAAGTTAACCCATCTAACATAGTTGGTACGATATCAAATTCCGAAAATCTGGACAATTATATTCATGGAATCCATGACTACTTCAAATACCTAAAGTTTGGGTATGGTCGAGCTACAGACTACGCAAATAATTTATTGAGAAGGGGATTGATTACACGTCGTCAGGCACGGAATGTAATTACAGCTCATGATGGTAGATTTCCCGAATCATACATGGACAAATCACTAGAACAAGTTCTCCAAATGTTTGATATTAGTCTTAAAGAGTTTAAAGAAGTTGCAGATGATTACACAAACTATGATATCTTCGAAAAAGATACTAATGGAAATTTGTTGTTAAGAGGTGATGGATCACCCAAGTTACTACAGCCGTTGCCGGCTTGATACTATGAATCTAGGCATATTTAACTTTCCATTTTCTAATGCGGGTTCTGTTGAAACTTATGCCAAGACGCGAGGACTTACGTACGAATTTATAGATTCAGAAGCAGCCCTAGGACAGTACGAGATCCTTATTTTACCTGGTGTTGGTACCTTCGGTAATGCAATGGACTATCTAAAGATAAATAGTTTTGATATTAAGATTAAAAGTTTATATAACTCAAAAGGTAAGACACCTATTCTGATTGGGATTTGTCTTGGGATGCAGCTTTTATTTAATTCAAGTGAAGAGTCCCCAGGTGTAGAAGGTCTAATGTTGGTTAATGGTGTATGTAAGCAGTTGCCGAGTTATAGCGGCTATTTACTTCCTCATATTGGGTGGAATAGTATTAGCTCTCCCAAGAATCAACATATACAATTTCCTGATATGTATTTTGTACACTCATACCACTGCATCCCAGATAAAAATGATGACATTTTATTCACATCTACATATTCAACAGAATTTGTATCGGCAGTTAAACGTGATAACATATTCGGATTTCAGTTTCACCCTGAAAAAAGTGGGGCCCCAGGATATCAGATGTTAGATAAGATCTTGCGACTATGCTGAAAAAACGTATTATACCATCTATCCTGGTGTGCAAAGGTAGAGTTGTAACGAGTCAACAGTTCAATCCATGGAGAACCGTGGGTTCTATTGCTCAGTACATTAGGTTACAAGTTCAGCGCGAATGCGATGAACTAATGGTATGCTCAATTGGCTCCAGTGATGATAGCATTTCACAAAGAATGATGCACACCATTGCTAGTAATGCCAATATTCCTATTACTGTGATAGGAAACATTAATAGCCTTGACAAGGCTGAATCATTGCTTAAAAATGGAGCCGACCGAATTGGAATATGTTCTAGTATCTACAATAATATAAATCTTTTGACAGGGATGGTATCAAAGCTTGGCCGGCAAAGCGTGGTGGTGGATGTGCCATTTATTTATAATAAATCGCGGAGCGCATATATGGTTTGGGACTGGAAATCTAAGCAGTGTATCTCTGATCTTGGACCGTATCTTGACCTAATATCATCAAAAAGACCCGGAGAAATTATATTAACTTCAGTAGAAAACGATGGTAGCATGGCTGGGATGTGTATTGACGTGATTAAAGCCATCACTACTGACATTCCACTCGTACTCCGAGGCGGGGCAGGTTCAAGTCAACATCTGTTAGAAGCCTTGAAGGGCACAAATATCGCTGCAGTGGCCGCATCAAGTATCTTTTCATTCTCAGATGTTACACCCGCGACCATGAGAAATTATCTCCAAGAAAATAAGATTCCCGTGAGAGACACTCGTCCTTTTAGCTCAATTTCTTCACAAGAACTGCATCTTTGAAAATGAGTAATAATTCTACTTGTGGCTGTATTGCGGTAATTGACCATGGATTTGCAAACATAGCCTCAATTACAAACATGTTAGCTGCGTTGGGTATCGAATATAGGGTATTTACAGGCAATCACTATGGAGATGAAGGATTGCATGGATTTATACTTCCAGGGGTTGGATCATTTGGACCGGCAATGAAGAACATGAGGAAAACAGGGACTGATCTACTTGTTAAGAGGTATGTGCAAAAGGGCCTTAAGGGGCTCGGAATTTGTTTGGGAATGCAATTGCTTGCAGCGAATAGTGAAGAGGATGATTTCTCAGAACGTGGGCTTGGTATTTTTAGGGGATCTATACGGAAATTAGACTCAGGCATTGATAAAGTTCCAAATATCGGCTGGCACAATACTGAATCAGTTAATAACGCCCCAAAACCTCTGAATACACTTCTTGATGGAACATTTTATTATGCTCATTCATTTGTCTACGACAATGTCGATGGCGATTCTGTTATAGCAACTCATAGACATGGTAACTCTATGGTGGCTTCATCGATATACATGCCCAATCTTCTGGGTGTCCAGTTTCATCCGGAGAAGTCACAGTATGATGGCCTTAACCTGATTCATTCTTGGTTCACAAGCGACTTACTGTAGTCACATGATGCTAAAACGAATCATCCCTGTAATTCTAGTTAAGGATGGCCTTCTTGTTAGAAGCCAAGTCTTTAGATTCTTTCAGGCAATCGGAGATCCAATACCAACCATAAAGAGACTATCTGATTGGAATATAGATGAATTGATTCTATTAAATATTGGATCAACGTCATGCATGGATTCAAGAAGAGACGATAAGTGGCACAGCCTTGGCTCAGGCTCGTTCCCCGATCTAGTTCATCAGGCTTCAAAATTTTGTTTTTGCCCGCTCGCAGCTGGCGGTAATATAAACACGTTAGATGATTTCTCTAACTTATTTAAGAGTGGTGCCGATAAATGTGTTATAAACACACTATGCTTTTCTAGGCCTGAACTTGTCTGTAAAGCTGTAGCGCTCTATGGCTCTCAGTCTATAGTTGCCTCAATTGATGTGAAACAAGATGATGCCGGGATGCATAGTATATATATTAACAAGGGGAAAAGATCAATCATAGATGATCTTCATGCGGCTGTGAAGCATGTTTTATCTTTGGGCGTCGGTGAAATCATGCTCAATTCGATTAATAATGATGGATTAGGCCTAGGATATAATGATATTCTATATGACATTGCATCGTATATAAAGGAAGTTCCTGTCATTATTAATGGTGGTGCGGCCAAGGTAGAACACTTTAAGAGTGGACTTGTCAACAGTAATATATCTGGTGTAGCGGCATCTAATTTCTTTTATTTCAGAGAGCTTTCATATCCCCTACTTAAAAAACAACTTATTGAATCCGGGCTTGACTGTCTACGTCAAACGGATATTGGCAACGAGTTTATAACACGTGAGCCATTATTTGATTCTGAGAAGAAAGCCACCCTTCTCAGAAAACTTGACCCTAAGAATAAAGTAGACCCTAAAAAATATGATGGGCATCAAAAATGTTCTATTAGGTATTGTACCCGATGTCTATACCCATCACTTAGCGCTACGCCAATGGAATTTGATGAATCTGGCGTATGCATGGGTTGTCGCGTGAGCGATATCAGACTTAACCAAGACGGTGAACGATATAGATCTTTAGAAAATGAATTATTAGATATCGTCAATGTCTCAAAGCGGAAGAATTCAGAATATGATTGTATCGTCTCTGTAAGTGGAGGCAAAGACTCATATTATCAAGTTCACTATGTGGTAAATGTATTAAAACTGAAGCCACTTCTCGTAACTTACAATGGCAATAATTATTCTCAAATCGGTTGGCGAAATCTTTGGCGAATGCGTGAGGTGTTTGATTGTGATCACATAATCATTAGCCCTTCTGTGAATGTCATCAAGAAGTTAAATAGAATTGCTTTCGTAGTTATGGGCGATATGAGTTGGCATGCACATGTAGGAATCTTCACGACTGCTCCTAGGATTGCTATTCAGCAAAATATCCCGCTTATTTTTTGGGGAGAGCACGGTTATACAGATCTTTGTGGACAATTTTCCATGTCTGACTTTCCTGAGATGAACTACAGGGAACGTACTGAGCACGCTGGTCGGGGTTTTGACTGGCCCTTCTTTGTAGGACTTGAGAATCTATCGGACTCCGATCTTAATCCGTGGAAATATCCTAATGATGCTGAACTTATGAAACTAGGACTACGTCAGGTCTATCTCGGGAACTACATTCCTTGGGAGTCAAACGAACACCTCGAGCTTGTCACTTCCAAATATCAGTTTGAAGTGAGCAGTGTCCCGTTTGAAAGGACTTATCGCATTGGCTCAAATCTGGATGATATTCACGAAAACGGGGTTCACGACTATCTAAAGTATATAAAATTTGGATACGGCCGTTGCACTGACCATGCCTCAAAAGACATCAGAGCAGGCTTGCTTTCAAGACAAGAAGGGATTCGACTTGTTAACCGAATGGACCCTGTCAAGCCTTCCGATCTCAATAGATGGCTTGACTACGTCGGCATGTCAGAGTCTGAATTTGATAGAATAGCAGATCATTTCCGCGATCCAAGGGTATGGAGTTTAGACAGCGATGGTAGATGGCAGCGTGACCTTCTAAAGCACTAACTATCTCTAATTCAATGAAGATTGCGTCAAATTCAGATTTAGCTCTCTGGAAAACCTCGAGCAGCATAGAACTCGCCTTCTTTGGGTCTGGCTATATCTGCGAAAAAACAATTGAAAAAGCCTGCACAAGTCCTGATCTAATTATAGACAACAATCCAGACGCCCAGGGTACGATACATCGTGGTATTTCCATCACAAGCCTATCAGAGTCATTAGGCAGAGGGATTGATATAGTTTATATCATAACTAGTACTTCTATATCGGAAATAACTTCCCAACTTCTAGAAGCCAAAGTTCCCCTTGCAAGAATCTACGTTTCACCGGTTCTACGCGATCATTGCAAAATAACTGATTTCGAGAGTCAAAAGTTTGATTTACTATTCTCTTCTGGGCTTCAGAATCGGTCTCAAGATCTAAGCATAAGCGGCGGCGGGCTATATAGAATCCATGGGGGGTTTGAAGACAATGTATTGGATAAATTTTTAGATGGGGCATCACATGGCATAAAAATAGTTGATGAGTGTCTTTATGTAATCAATGAGGTCGATGGCATTGTAAAATTAGATCGCCGTCTTCAGGTATTAGATAAATTCAGCTTGCCAAAGGGTCTTAGGCCTCATGGCATTGATTTCTGCTCCAACCGTCGTGAATGGATTGTTGCATGCTCATATGGAGACGGCTTGCTAATCTTGGACGATGATTTCAAAAAAAAGGGGTTTGTATCTTTTAGTAAGATGTCAAATTTCTTTGATGGCAAAGCTCAGCATCATGTGAATGATGTTTGTGTTATAGGTTCCTTTGCATATGCCTCTATGTTCTCTTTAAACGGCCAGTATAAGCGTGGAGTATATGATGGTGGTGTAATTATTGTTGATCTTGAATCGCATGAACAAGTTGGTTCACTGTACGGAGATCTTTCCAACCCTCACAACATTTCATTTCACAACGGCGATTTATGGATTTTAGATTCGTTCGATAAGGTCATCTACAGAGGTTCTTCTATCGTTGCAGATGGCTTTCCGTCTTTCCTTCGTGGTTTTGATATAATGCCTAACGGTACAATGCTTCTAGGGCAGAGCAAAAACCGAAACCTCTCGATTAAGCCTAATAAAACGTTATCTCCGACTTATTTAGATACTTCAATAATTGTTTTTGATGCTGAAAATAACGTAGCCAAGACTATTCCGCTCGCATCATCCGTCTCAGAAATACACGCTATCGCAAACATTGCCGAATTTGTCAAGAATTAGCTGCGGTTTTCTCTTGTTTTATCGAATACACAGGCAATATTTCTCCTTAATGCGCCAAAAACATTATTAGCTAGGGTTCCATCAATATTCTTGCCATCCAGCTCTATATTTTGTCTCTGGGATTCCTCGCTACTCTTTCAGGAAACCAGTGTGCTTCTGTGAGAACAGATTTCCTGTAAAGACGTCCCTATCGCTTCCAACCACCTCCAACACCGTCAAGACACAACCAGCACTAACGTCACATATAGGTCATGGCTCCAAGTAGCCATTCCACTCCTTGCCCTATGCCTCTCTAAACACCGTCAATTGCCTTCGCAAGCCGCCGCCACCACTGGCGGATGCTGCTTTAACACCTGCTTGAGATAGCGCCCCGTGTGAGACGTGGGATGCTCCGCCACCTCTTCTGGGGTTCCCATCACCATGATCTGACCACCCTTGTCGCCACCTTCGGGTCCGAGGTCGATGGTCCAGTCGGAGCAACGGATCACGTCGAGGTTGTGCTCGATCACGAGCACCGAATTGCCCTTATCCACCAGACGCTGAATCACGTCCATCAGCTTGTGCACGTCGTAGAAGCTCAGACCCGTGGTGGGTTCGTCAATCAGATACAGCGTTTTGCCGGTGGCTCGTTTGGAGAGTTCGGTGGCGAGCTTCACCCGCTGCGCCTCACCACCGGAGAGAGTGGGGGCCGGCTGGCCCAGCTTCACGTAGCCGAGGCCCACATCCACCAGAGTGCGCAGGCGGTCCGCCGCCTGGGGAATGGCGGAGAACACCTCACAGGCCTGCTCCACCGTCATCTCCAGCACGTCGGCGATGGTGAAGCCCTTGTACTTCACCTGCAACGTCTCGCGGTTGTAGCGGGCGCCTTTGCACACGTCGCACTGCACGTAGACATCGGGCAGGAAGTTCATCTCAATCACGTTCACCCCCTGGCCGCTGCAGGCCTCGCAGCGGCCCCCCTTCACGTTGAAGCTGAACTGGCCCACCTGATAGCCCCGGGCCTTGGCCTCCACCGTTGCGGCGAACACCTGGCGGATGGGGTCGAAG
>Ga0194123_10002589_pt1 | contig 23332 bp, 15 predicted proteins | sample TA2MahsurfametaG_5_FD_155479 | JGI IMG/M metagenome (GOLD analysis project Ga0194123, IMG submission 155479) | Freshwater microbial communities from Lake Tanganyika, Tanzania - TA2015023 Mahale A surface | ecosystem: Environmental > Aquatic > Freshwater > Lake | place: Tanzania: Lake Tanganyika... | reverse complement strand
AAGGTACATTCAAAGAAGAGATCAAGTGCAAGAGTAACAGCTCGCAGAAGATCAGTAGCTAAGAAACACCATAGAAAGTCAAGCAAAAAAGGCTTCAGACCAATGGGTATGGCTCTCATGCATCGTCATAACCCAGCTGGTGTGAATTTCATTGGTAACTATACTAGACAAAACCCAGAGGGTGAAGTTGGTATGGGTACAAAGCTTGGCTATGGTGCTCTCGGCTTTACCACATCTTGGATTGCAGGTAATGCAATTGCTGGTATCGTTGATAACTTAGCATTCAAGGCTGAAGATTTCCAATCATCAGGTAAGATTGCTACTGATGTTGCAACACATGCAGCTCTCGGTATCGGTTCTTACTTACTCTACCAAAACTCATCAAAGAATGAAGAAATGAATTCATTGTTTGTGGGTGTTGCATCAGGTTTGATCGGTTCTGCTATTGCTAGAAATGTTTCTGGTATCAGTAGCTTTATCGGTAAGATTCCTGGTATCGGTGCTGCTATGAGATTCATCGGTGGTGACAATTCTTATGTTGCCAAAGAAGAAAGCAAATCTCTAAGTGGTTTTGGCAGATTCCTTAGCGAAAATCCTTTAGAAACCATGAGTGGTTATATTGGGTCTGATGCTTTGGATGGCTATGATTTTGAAACATCAAGCTACATGGTAGATCGCTATGCAGGCATGGGTAAATATGTACCTATGGATGTTGATTCAAAAACAGATGTTGAGTTCGTAGACGACTATGGCTTAGGCGACACCTTTGAAGATGCAAATCTATACAATTCAGGCTATGATTCTGAAGACTATGATTTTGACGAAGGTGGCTTAGGCAAATATGTTCGAGATGCAGGTAATCCTGAAGATAGAACATCAACCGATGCAACTCGTATCGCACAAGCTCAAGTTTCTTTAACAAACAATCAAATTTTAACAGAAGGTCTAGGTAGTACTATGAGACATCATCATCGTAATCCAATGGGTGCTATTCTCGTTGGTGGTCAAGGTGCAGAAGAACTCGTTCAACAAACTGCTGTATCAGGTTTTCATGGTGTAAATCCAATGCTCGGTGCTTATGGTGTAAATCCAATGCTCGGTGCTTATGGTGTAAATCCAATGCTCGGTGCTTATGGCAATGCCGCACCAGTTCAAGCTGCTGAAATCATGTCAAATCAAGCTGCAGCTTCAATCGCTCCTACCCGTACAACTGCTACTGGTGTAGATATCAAATCTTTAGTTTCCGAACTCAAAGATATTGACTCTCTCGACAATGAAGAACTTCGTCAAGAAGGTATTCCTGATGTTGCTAGCTTAGATGTTGCTGTTGTTCGTGCAACACCATTCTTTGCTCGTCAAATCGCTGAATCAAATCTTGGCTATATGCTCGCTCCATCCAGTGTTGTTAAGGGTACTTACTTAGTAGGTCTCTATGTTGGTCCAGAATCTCTCTTAGCAAACACCGGTATGGGTGCTAGAGATGTAAGTGTACCAATGGGTGTTCGTAATGCAAGACCTGCAGGTATCTTTACATCTACCGTATTTTCTTCTATCATCCCATCAGCTGATGGAGGTCCTATTTGGAGTGGTGGTGAATTCGGAGATATGTAATCTCTAGAACAATTTCACCCCTTCGTCAGAAACCTTATAGGAGAAAAAAAATATGGCTAGATTAAAACATTCAACGAGAAAAGCGAAATCAGTAGCTACTCTTGATGCCGAAAGAAAAATTGCAAGCTCTAAAAGAACTCTGCAAGATGTTCAACGCATCATCGACCAAGCGAAGAGAGATGAACGCTCAAGACGTGGGGGTGAACTTGTTGGTAAGATTCCCTCCATGTTTTTGAATGTTCCTACTTCCGTCATCGGTGGAGCAGAACAGTATTTCCAAGAAATTCTTGCATCCGTACCAAAAGCTTTCAACTATCTTTTTGGTAGAAACAAGGGTGCTAGACAAATCCAGATCGAAATGTTCCGAGCCTTTGAAAGAAATCGTGACATTGAAACACAAGACCAAATTGATTACATTACTTTAGCATCCTCTGTAGGTGTTTTAGTAGCATATCACTTGAGTCAAGCAGTTTCTGGTCTTTCTTCTGCTGATGTTCTGTTAGCAGTCAAGGAAGCAATTGCTGATTACCAAGCTGAGTTTTGTTCAGCAAATGGCACAATCAAAAGTGCTTTAGACAAGGTAATCAACTACAATAGAACTCCAGCAGGTGGATCAGCTCCAGTCAAAATTTCTGTTGCTACAGGCATTAGTAGACTTGATGGTTTGATTTATCCTTTAAATCCTGGATTCATCTCTGCTCGTGACAAGATGCAAGCTAAGAATTTGGTAAGTGCAACTGCTAAAACTGATTTCTTGCTCAAGACAGAAACCTTGAATGCTTATCGTCGTTATGCAATCAAGCATTTACCAGGTGATAGTGTAGCACTCCCATCACAAATTGTAGGCAACAAGACAACTCTCGTGAATTGGTTCAAGAATTCTCCTCAATATTCACTTGAAGATACTTTCAAGTATTATAAGGAAGCTTTCAATGCCCAATCAGGTAGCAGAAGTGCTCATCGTCAACAAGCAATCAAGGAAGGCATTCGTGTCCTCAAAAAATCCTTTGACAAATTTGTCGAAGCTTTGAGAGATTCCTTGTATGGTAGTGATTCTGTTTCTGAAGCAATCGAACTCAAGACCAATTTCTTTGATGTTGTTACCGAGAGTGCAGTAGCTGATGATTTCGTAATTGCTAACTTGTTGCTCCAACAAGCTAAGTCTGCGTCCCCACTAGGTCCCGCAGGTACAATCGATCTTGCGGCTATGGGTTACAACACTCTTAGCAACTTAGATCTCATCGACCTTTTAGCTGAAACCAATGCATCTAATGTATCTGCTGCAGATCGTGATGTTTGGGATGCATTCAAAAAGATTGAAGATCTAACTAATGATCTCAATACTGAAGTGCTTTCAACCAGCGAAAAAGATCGTCTTGAAACTGCTCTTGCCGATGCTCGTGCGGAAATTGCTGCAAGTCCTTTAGACAATGTGACCACAGAATTCAAGAAATCTGCAAATGATGCTCTTGACGATCTGTTAAGTAACATTGTCAATACCTTTAACACAGGTTTTGCAACTGAATTATCTTCTGGTGGTCAGCTCAATGATCAACCTAAAGTAGGGAAATTAATTGCTGATTCCTTGAATGAGGTTTTTGCTCCTTACTTAAAGACTGGTAGAGCTTTTACTGCTCAAACTACAGCAACAAATTTCACTAGGCTTGGACAAGGTTCAGTGCAATTCTCTGATGCATCAATTCTTAGCTTAGCTGAAGATGATTCTTTAGATTTCTTCAATGAAGCTACAGATGAATTTGCAAGCAGAGATGCTGAATTGAATGTTGAAGAACTTAGAGCAGAAATGATCAAAGCAAAATTAGGATCTCTCTTTAGTGAAATTGAGAATTACATTGTTGATTCAGCAATTGAAGCACAAGTAATTTTTGATGCATTCCATTTCGAAATGGAAAGAGATCCAGATGTTGCGATTTTCAACAATCCAGCTCTTAGTATGGGTATGCAAGCAGGTCTTGGTGTTGGTGCTCTCGTGGGTACTCATGCTGTAACTGCTTTGGCTCAAAGACTTGCTAACTCCGAGGGTAAAATCTCTGGTGGTGCATTCTATGCAGCTGAATCAATTCCTGCCTTGCTCGCAATTGGTGCTGGTGCTTATCATTGGCATCAAAATCGTCAAGACATTGCAATCCCTGTAATTGGTGGTGCGATTGGTAGTATTCTTCTTAGAGTACTTACTCGCAAGTTCAACTCAAGTGCTTTAAGATACATTGGTGCAGGTCCTGCCGCTATTATTGGCGATAAGACCTTTGGCTATGATTCTTGGAGTGAAGTGTCCAAAGGCGAACCTAAAGCTTTAAGTGGCTTTGGCGATTACCTTGATACTGGTTTGATCCATCAAACAGACTCAGCATTTAGTGGCTACATTGGCGATGATGGTCTTAGTGGCTACATTGGCGATGATGGTCTTAGTGGCTACATTGGCGATGATGGTCTTAGTGGAATTACCTTTAGTGGTGATGACAGCTTGATTGGTACTGTAAATGTGGGTTCAATCCCAACACAGAATTGGTCTATGCAAGGACTTGATCGTGGGGATGATCTCCATGGTTTAGGTCGTTATGTAGACACACCAATCCATGACCCTTTCTATACCTACACACCTCCAACACAAACATCATTTGAACAAGCAAGTGCTGGTATGCGTGTGCCACAAATGTATGCAGCTCCTGCTGGCTATGATGCAGGTCTTGCAGGGTATGTAGAATCCCCCATTCATGACCCATTTTTTACTTACAATGCACCCACAGAAGTATCATTTGATCAAGCAAGTAGAATGATGCAACAAGGTGGTGGTCCAAATGCAGCATATGCAGGTTATGCAGGTTATGATGAAGATGTTGCTGATATCTTGGCTGATGCTCAACCTTTGACATCACAAGAAATCATGCAAGAAGGTCTACATGGTTATGTAACCGATATGATTCTCAAGGTTTCTCCAGCATCAGCATCTAAGCTCCAAAATGCAAGTGCTGGTAATGTAGTTGGTCAATCTAGAACTACTCCAGGTGCTTTACTTATGCGTATTGCAGCTGGTGGTGAAGAAGGACCAATTAGACCTGAGTACAATCCAAGTTTGCCATCTGGTATCTTTAGACCACAACAAATCGAACCTGCTCATGACGAAGAAATCGTGACATCAGGTTTGTTTAGTCGTGGTGCCTTTGCAAGTAGATTACCATCTTCTGAAGAAGGCTATGATTACTAAAAAGTGGTCAAAACAAAGTGAAAAAACTTTTTTGTAAAAAAATAAAAAAAAATGCAAAAAAAGTTTGACTCATTTTAAAAAAGTCTTACATTTTAAAACAAAAGATCAAAAGTCTTTATAAACAAAAAACTTTCATGGTAGCGTGTCGTTACCAAGGAGATTAAAAATGGCCAAAGTTCTCGGTCTTAGACAACAGCGTGTTCAATTCTTCTATGACACAGACTTCAAGTGTCATGGTGTTACTGCTCAAAGCTCTCCTGACTTTGCAAAACCCGAAAAGATCCTTTTCGCTACTGCAACTGGTCAAGGTGACCTTTCTCGTACCAACATCGTCACTCCAGGGCAACTTAGCTCAGATCAAACCTTTTTGACCTTTGCTGTTCGTCATGAAATGAATTTCTATTCTGTCAATGCAGAATCTACTCAAATTGTTGATGTTGCAACTGGTCTTGTTAGCACTCAAGAATTAGCAGTATGGGTACTCGCAAACTCAGCTTTCCAATACAAAGTATCTGAAAAGGTTGAATTTGAAGGTCCTCTCAGCATGACACCTGCTGGTGGTGGTTCTTGGGGTTTAGCTGATACAGGTATTCTCTCAGCTGCAACCTTTGGTGGCACCATCTCTAGAAGTCCATTGATCACCAATGGTGAACCTTCTGCTCCCTCAATCTATGTATTGCCTTTACCAATCGCTGTAACCAAGCGTCAAGCAATCCAAATGATCGAAAAGAAGGCTACTTTCAACAACATCAATATCATCGGCTCTATCAACAATTTCCGTGGTGGTAAGATGTTGCGTGCTTATATTGATGGCTACAATACTCGTGATGTTCTCTAAGAGTCAAAAACTCAAAGCTACAAAGCAGTATTGCAAGACTCTGTAAAAAGAGTCTACAAATCTTGGCAACTCACAATTGCTAAAGTCTTAAACAAAAAAACTTTCATGGTAGCGTGTCGTTACCAAGGAGATTAAAAATGGCCAAAGTTCTCGGTCTTAGACAACAACGTGTTCAATTCTTCTATGACACAGATTTCAAAACCCAAGGTGTTACTGTAGCATCTTCTCCTGATTTTGCAAAGCCAGAAAAGATTCTTTTCGCTACTGTATCAGGTCAAGGCGATCTTTCTCGTACAAATCTCGTAACTCCTGGTCAACTCAGCTCAGATCAAACCTTTTTGACCTTTGCTGTTCGTCACGAACTCAATTTCTTTGCTGCTAGTGGTTCTGCTACCAACTCTGGTTCTGTATATCTTCGCAATGTACAAGAACTCTCAGTATGGGTACTTGCAAATTCAGCTTTCCAATACAAGGTATCTGAAAAGGTTGAATTCGAAGGTCCTCTCAGCATGACTCCTGCTGGTGGTGGTTCTTATGGTTTCATCCAAGACAGTGTTTCTCCTTTAATCCTTAATGGTGAACCTGCTGCTCCATCAATCTATGTATTGCCTTTACCAATCGCTGTAACCAAGCGTCAAGCAATCCAAATGATTGAAAAGAAAGCTACCTTTAACTCAGGTGGTGCTACTGGCTTTGCAACCGACATCAATATCGTAAATGACATCAACAACTTCACTGGTGGTAAGATGTTGCGTGCTTATATTGATGGCTACAATACTCGTGATGTTCTCTAAGATTTACGAAACTCAAAAGGTTTCAAGAATTTAGTGATTGTGGAAAGCAATTTCCTACATCACAAGTGTGAGCTTGAAAAAGTGGTACATTCCTAAAAATAGCAATGTCTATGTGCTACACAAGGCAAGTGCAAATTTTGAAAGGCAACTGTAAAAGGTTGCCTTTTTTTATTTTTGCTTTCGTCTTCTGTGAGTTCAAACAAAAGCTTTGATATTTACATTCCTAAAATATTTTCAAAAAATGAGAAAAAATGTTTCCATAGTTTTTTTGAAAACCTTAGAATGTAAACAAAACAGAAACCCCAAACAAAAAGAAAGAGAAAAAAAATGGCAAAAGTTCTTGGCATTAGACAACAAAGAGTTCAATTTTTTTATGACACAGATTTTAAAACAGAAGGATTAACCATTGTGGGTAATCCAAATTTCGCATACCCAGAAAAGACTCTGTTTACCACTGCAAATCTCCAAAGAGATTTGTCTAGAACAAACTTGGTCACACCTGGTCAGCTTGCATCCGATCAAACCTTTTTAACCTTTGCAGTAAGACATGAATTGTGCTTTTTCTCTGCATCAGGTAATGCAACTACAATCGGTGGTGTTTTACAAAATGCACAAGAACTTTCAGTATGGGTACTTACAAATTCCGCCTTTCAGTATCAAGTATCTGAAAAGGTTGAATTTGAAGGTCCTCTCAGCATGACTCCTGCTGGTGGTGGTTCTTATGGTTTCATCCAAGACAGTGTTTCTCCTTTAATCCTTAATGGTGAACCTGCTGCTCCATCAATCTATGTATTGCCTTTACCAATCGCTGTAACTAAGCGTCAAGCAATCCAAATGATTGAAAAGAAATCTATATTTATGGCTGGTGGTGGTACAGGTTTCACAGTAGATATCAACATTCCCACAGAAATCAACAATTTCCCTGGTGGTAAAATGCTTCGTGCATACATCGATGGCTACAACACAAGAGATGTTCTCTAAAATTCTTTGTTTTGAAAAGATTTTAAGGAACAACATAAAATATTTTTTAGCTTGCAAAATGAGAATTATGTACATATAATTCGGTAAAACATTTCGCTAAACTTAGATAGGTTTTGAACATGGCTGATACAAATGCTCCAAAAACACAGACACCTGAAAGTCCAAAAATAGAAACAGCAATGAAGCTCAATGAAATTGAGAGCCATTTAAATTCGCTCATGGACAATATTCAAAGGCAAAACCTAAATCATTCCCAAATCCAAAATACCTTGTTTTCACTACAGCAACAAATGGAGCTTGTGAAATCTAAAGTTGAACTTGATAAGCAAAAAAACGAAACCTTACTCAAACATATGAGTGTTGTACTTGCTGATTTAAAGAACACAGTCAAAACTAAGTATCGCACAGTAGAAGATATCCCAGGTATTCGTGTACCAAGATGGTATCAAGTAACAATTTTATTTGATTTGAACACAGTGCTTGGAAATCCATATCAAGCACAACAAATCTTAGAGTTTGAGGGCTCTATTGGTATTAGTCCTGATGGCCCATTCGTTGCAACACAAGTCACTCCTTTATGGCAACCCTTAGATTTAGATTATACTGTATATGCGAATACAGATTTGAATACTACACCTCAAACAAGAATTGAAAATGTTGTGGTAGGTAGATATTTACCGGCAACTCTTTATGGTAATATTGCAAAAAATCTAGGGAGAGTCAATTCTCGAAGTATAGGGTACAATTCTCCATCTTTGACACAGCTAGATGCAGCATTTCAAGCTACTGCACCCCTAATACCATTACCCTATGACCAAAAAGGTGTATTCAGTGATTTACCAGAGTTTGATATCGATGTAAAAATTACTGGTAATGGTCGCCTTTGGACAGATATCCCAATTGCAGCACAAGCCTTTTTCGGCAATAAAGGAAACCCTGTCTTTCTAGGCACACTTGGTATTTTTGAGAAAAATGATCGTATTACTGTGATTGCAAAGATGTCTAAAAAAACAGAAATTTATGGGAGACTAAAGCTAGTTTTTCATGGATATCAAATCCTAAACCCCATCATTTTAGCAGATCTTCTTGGATATTAGAAAGGAAAAAAAATGTCACTTACAATTAACGAACTAGAATCTCATTTAAAAAAAATAGGCGATTCCTTGCAAAGACAAAATGCAAGTCATTCTCAGCTACAAGGCTCAGTTTCAAATTTACAGCAACAGATATTAGCTTATAAGAATCAAGCAGAATCCGAGCTTAAACAATTTGATACAGATTTAAAAAAGGTTACAGATCAGCTTAGACTTCTTGCTGAAGATTTAACTCCTCGATTCAAAGAGATTGAAGACATTCCTGGTATTCGAACTCCAAAGTGGTACGAAGTAATTGTTCCCTTTGAGCAAGGAGATGATGTTGAAAGAATGAAATCAGTTGAAATCAACCCTGAAGGTCCTTTCATCATGACTCAAATCAGTCCTGTTTGGCAGATTTCTAGTGATAATCAGACAAATTACTTTGCAAATACAACCTCTGCAACGATCACTACAAATGTCCAACCACCACTCAATCGTATTATTCCTTGTACTGCATTCCCAATGATTGTCAATAATCTTGGCTATACAAACACAACATCTCTCGGCTATAACACACCATCTCTCACTCAGCTTTGCTCTACACTTTCAGGTGGAGCAGGTAATCCCTCAAGTGGACCACTGAGAGATATTCCAGAAATTGAAATACAAATTGAAATTGCTGGATCTGGTAGATATTGGACAACAGGCTCAATACCCTCTGCAGCCTTTTACACCTATGGTGGTCAGCCTTTGTATCTAGCTACTCAAGGTTGGGTAGAAAGAACGGATCGTATCATTGTGCATGCTAAACCTCTCGTTCCGATCCCACACAATGGCTATGTACGATTTATCATGCATGGATATCAAATTCTTGGGCATATTTCTATTTCGGAAGCTCTTGGCTACTAAATAGAAAGTAAAAGGATTAAAAAATGTCTAAAGATTTAGAACTGACAAAAAATTTGCAAGCCACCTTGGACTCTACACAACAACAAAATGCAAATCTTTCACAATTACAGAAATTGATATTTGATTTGCAAAAGGAAATTGTAAGTTGTAGAGAGAATGCTTTGCAAAACATAGATGCTCAAAAACAAAAGCTTTCACATCTCTCAACAGATTTGAAACAAATCGCAGATAGCGTTTCCATCAATACGAAAGACATTGAAGCAATTCCTGGTGTAAGAACACCCAAATGGTATGATGTTTACATTGATTTTGATTATTTGGATGCATCCTTAAAATTCAATTCTGTACAGATCAATCCTGAAGGCCCATTTGTAATCACACAAATCACACCGATTTGGGAATATGGTCCATTACCTTCAACTGTGGTTGCACAACCTGGATCTATCACGATTGGTAGAACTGTACCTTGTAGTGCATTCCCCATGATCGTGAACAATTTCGGTATCACAAACACAATAGGTCATGGTAATAATACACCTAGTTATGCTCAATTATTCAATACCTATCGTAGTGCAAGTGGTGGTGTGGATGGGGTACTCGCAGCAATCCCAGAGTTCGATTTCCAAATTGAAATAGCAGGCTCTGGTCGGTTTTTCACAAATCAACCAATCCCCGCCCCAGCATTTTATGGATATTTTGAAACTCCTAATTTTCTAGGTGTGCAAGGTTGGGCTGAGAGAGGTGACAAAATTGTGATCCACGCAACACCAACTGTTCCTGTTCCCACACAAGGTAGGGTCCATTTTGTATTGCATGGCTATCAAATTTTGGGTAATGTAAACATTTCTGAGTCTTTAAGCTACCCTAGTGTATAGAAAGTATTTGAGGTTAGATGATGTCTAATATAGATCATTCAAAATATGAAGAAACATTAAAGAATCTTGCAAAAAATATTCAAGATTTGTCAGTTAACCAAACACAAATGACAACTGCAATTAATTCCTTGCAAGAACTATTGAATCTTCAAAAAATGCAAGTGGATGCATCATCTAATGCTCTTAAAAAAGAAATTGATGATGTGTGCAAAAACCTAGAAAGTTTTAGGAAAAAATTCAAAAGCAAAGTCAAAAGGCTTGAAGATATCCCTTGTGTTAAAGAACCAAAATGGTATGAAATTCAAATACCTTACGAACCCATTTATTCGGAATTCACTATGGCAAGTGAAAAGATAGAACTACAAGATTTATCAGGCTATGTAAACATTAATCCTGAAGGTCCATTTGTGGTTACTCAAATCACACCTTTGTGGGAAATTACAGATACTGAGGTTCTCACAACGATAGATGGTGTGACAAGTAGATATGAAAGGTTTGCAAATCCCAACAGCCCTTCTGGTGTAGCTTTAGCGAATCTCTCAGCACCAACTGGTCGCATTCTACCCTGCACAGCATTTGATTTACTTGTGAATAGCTTGGGAAAAACAAATACAGAAGCTTTGGGTTTGGGGTATGGACTCCCATCTCTGCCTAATTTGTTCAGTCGGTTTGTAGCATCTAATGGGGTACTTTTAGACATTCCCGAATTTCAATTTCAAATCGAAATTGGTGGGAGTGGTCGCTTTTGGACGAACAATTATGTACCTGCTCATGCTTTTTATGGTGTGAAAGGCTCTCCACTCTACTTAGGCACACAGGGTTGGGTAAAGGGGGGCGATCGTGTGATTCTCCATGCTAAAACATCATCTCCCATTTTCTACAAAGGGAGGATTCGTTTCATTATGCATGGGTATCAAATGCTTGGTAAGATTGACATTAGTAAAGCTCTTGGATACTAAGAAAGTAGGATAACATGAGTAAGAATCAGCTTTTTGGCATCAAGGGCAATGAGCTCAAATCAAATGAGAGATTGTCTAAGAGCAAGCAACAATTAACAGGTCTGCTAGAGGGTTTGACAAATCCTGAAGCAGATGCTCGTAAACTTTTGAACTCTCTTTCCGAGCAAGTTCAAGTTCTCAAAGAGAATAATATACAAGCACAAAAAAGACCGAAATTCGATGCGATCATCCCCGTAAAAACCGAAAACACCTATTTCAGTAGCTTTGCCCCAACATCAGCAGTACCCTTTCAAAAAGAAGCAATTTATGTGAATTTAGATGGTGGTGCAGACCCAACAGTACCTGGGAACATTAATTTCAGTTTTTTTGAAGTACCAGATAAACGGGTTTTGTTTTTGACAAGCTTGGTATGTCGTATTACTACAGGTGCATCAACTAGCTATCAAAGATTTACAAACTTTTCCAACGATGACGAATTTGCAGCATATGGTTTCGGTTTTTCACTTACAGCAAACAAAACAAACAGTACATTCCTAGCACAAGATTCTGGCACATTGCTAGGTGGTACTGTACCTGTCATTCCTTTGTTTGGTTCTTATTATACCTTTAATCAAAATGTACTTGCAAGTGGTTCGCCAACTCCCGCATATTCGGTATTTCTTGAAAATTTGAATGTTCGTGTTCAATTCGCATGGCGATTTTTCCCAATAGGCTTGGGTACAGATCCTTTGGTTTCAAATTATACAGCAATTGTAAAAGCATCGGGATTTCTCATGAATTTGAATGAATATTATCGTTTTGTAGATTCAACTCGCTCAAACGATGTAACAGATGTGGAATATTCAAAGAAACCATAAGACTTGTTTCAATTTGACTTGACAATTAACACAAACAAGCATTAAAAATACTTTTACATTACAAGCAATTTTGCACATTTCCTTTATTAGAAAGTTTCAAACGAATGAAATCTTTTTTACCCAGCTACGAAGATGCCGATTTTCTAAGCTCCTCGAAAACAGAACATATCGCAATTCATACCCACGAAGAAAATAAAGAACCAAAGATATTGATTTCCGATGTGTACCTTTGGACTGCTCCTGATGGCACTACGATTTGTACATCCATCATTCTACCTTGCCCACAATGTGAATATCCGATTGTTGTCAAACCAGATCAGCTTGCACTGACAATGTCTAGGAGCAATGGTCTAACTCTCAATCAAAAAATCGCTTGCCCATCAAGGTGGAAAAAAATGGATGAAAATTTGATTGAAACTGATGAAGATGGTAATCCAATCACACATCGTTGTGGGTGGTCTTGTAAAGGCATTGAAAATTCGAAAGTGAGAAACCAAAAAAATGGCTAGAACAGATACTTGGAGCTTAGACAAACAGCTCAAAAAGCATGATCCTACCAAGCAAGCAATTGCACAAAAGGGTCAATTGGCAACCAACCATTTCGGCAGACCTGAAGGCTTATTCTTTTATGGGTCAGATCAAACATCTCAATGGGAATGCTCTGTTGATTTGGATTTGAGAAAAGTAAATATCGGCACCAACGAAAAACCAAATTATGAGGTTCAAGTTGTTGGTATGCAAATGCTTTGTCCAAGATGTAGCAGTCCACTTTACATCAAGGGTAAAATGCTCCCAGGTGGCAGAGAAATCGTTGTTCATTGGGATAAGATTATGAGAGCAGAGGCTGATGGTTTGTTTAGACCTTTGATCAGTGTAGATGGTCCAGTGGGTTGTGATTACTATGATTCGGAAATCTCGAACATTGGTAAGGCAAGTGCATCCGAAGTTATCATGCGATGTGGTTGGAAAGGTGGCATTATCAATGGTCATTGCTTTGACCACTTTGTACCAAGTGCCACATCCGAAACCAAGTCCTTTACCAATGATGCAAATAATCAAATTTCCAAATTCCTAACAGAAGCCGATATGGATGAATGGAAAAAGAAATCTAAGGAAGCATCAAATGCAGCAATCGCAGATTTCAAGGAAGATGTAGTTGAATCTACCAAAATTGAAAGCTCTGTATTATTGGATGAAAACGAATCTCTAGGCTTTAAAATTGTAGATGGGGGTAATCCTACCGAGTCTCAAGCTCCTAGTGATCCTACAATTTCTTTGATTTCAGCAACACTTAGCACTCAAAATTAAGCTTGTCCTATCCTATTCAAAGCTAAGTTTTTACAACATGATTTTCACTATTTTTTTCAAATACTGATAGAAAGAGATAAGCAATGGCAACCTTTGTTTCTAGATTAGATGATATTACCTATGGGTATGTTCAAGCATCCTTAAATTACTTGATGGCACTTGGCACTGTTGAAGAACCCTTATCTGTGATGCCTTTATCACAAATTGTCAATTGGCAACAGATGCCTAAGTGGACAAGTCAGCTTGCATATTGGACTGGGCAAGTAGGTGTTCCAAGAGATGTTGGCTTTTTACACCAAACACCAGATGCACTCCCAATGATGCCTAGATTGTCCGAGAAAAGCATTGGGATCACAACACTCGAAACCAGTGCGGTACCCACTTGGATCATTTCAGCCTTGAATGATGCCAAATTCATTGATGCTTTGGTAGTACCATCCGAGTTTAATAAGAAAACATTTTCCGAATCTGGGTATGAAAAGCCAATTTATGTAGTACCCCACACAATTGGGGATTGGTGGTGGAAAGCTCCCAAACCCCCACAGATTGATGATGATCGCCCATTTACTTTTTATTATGTTGGTGGGTGGAACAATCGTAAAAATCCTGAAGCAGTCCTTAGAGCATACATCAAGGCATTCCCAACCCCACAAGACAATGTTGCCCTTGCACTCAAAATTACGGGTGGTGCAAATATCCAATCCTACATTGCTCAAATCCTTAAGGAAGAAATTGGTGTATCTACAAGAGATGATATTTGGGTATGGGTGGAAAAGTGGGGAGAAGATCAAGTGAGATGGCTACATCATTATGGAGATGTATTTGTATCTACCCATCGTGGAGAAGGCTTTGCTCTTGGACCACTAATGGCAAAGCTTGTGGGTAATGCTGTGATTGCTACAAACTGGTCAGCACCAATTGAATACTTATCTGAAAGCAAAGGAGACATTCTACTCCCTTATGAGCTAGTTGAAGTAAATGGGATGGATCAACAGCACCATCATTTTAGGGTAACCAAAGATCAAGAGCTATTGTGGGCAGAGCCAGATGTTGAAGCTTGTGCAAAGGCGATGCTAGAAAAAGCAAGTGTTGGCAGACAAAACAAAAGCTTTGATGGTCTTGATACGATGAGAAATCGCTATGGTTGGGAATTTGTGGGGAATGAACTGAAGAATATCCTTGACAAATATCGCTAAGGTAAGAATATATCTCCTATGTACTAATTAGTAGATAGGAGTTCTAAATGAGTGATGAAAATATCATATTATCGGAAAGAGATGAGCTCAGTACCTTATTACCTGAAAAGCCAACTCAAGCACTTTATGCCATCATGAGTGTACATGGTTTTGTAGAAGGTAAAACAGATTTCACAGAGCAACAGATTTATGAGTTTTTATGCCAAGTAGTACGATCTAGTTGGTTTGAACAAGATAAACCTAAAATCGCCTTTATTGAACGAATACAAATTTTCCCAGTAGAGAAGAAATACAAGCATTTGTTTCTAATGACAGAGAATGGTACAATTATTGATTTGTTGAATTGGACAAGTGATTTACCGATCAATTATACTCGTTGGCAATACTATGACCCAAAAATTGTGCTACAAAACCCTTTTGAATTTGATAATACTGCATTTGCTGTTGAACCTTTAATTTTATGGTTTAGTGTAATCATATCCTTTTGTCATGGCTTTCAAAGATCAGCCTATGAGTCTAATCAAGCCTTTATTGATCGCTTGTACCAAGAGTACAAGAAAAAAAAGCAAACTCGTAAGGATGCATTATCCAAAAGCTATGACATTGCACTAGGAATTCTTTATGAAAAGGGCTTATTAGTTCAGCACACAAGATTAATTACGGAATTAGGTAGGAAAAAGGAGAATCATTTGATAAAATCCTTAGGCGATGACGAGCTACAAAATAGATATCTACTTTTCAAAGAAATTGTAAGTGGTGCAATGGGAGGGTCAAATGCCTGAGCTAAGAAAGATTAGAGAAAGCTTTACCAAAAAGGTAGCACAAGATATTTTTGATATTTTAACACCAACATCTGCATCTGGGCGATCTACTCACCAAGACATAGAGCATCTTGTGAAAGTAGACAAGGATGCATTGGGTACAGAAATACCATTTTTTATTGGCTCAAAAGGGCGATCTAATTTAGATGAAATTGCAAGCTTTAATCGTATTCCTAGCGATAGGGCACAGGATGCGATTGTTTATTTTATTGAAGAAATTTTAAGATTAAAGGAACTTAAATCAAATCTCAAGATTTCTGAACAGAAAAAGAAAACAACATCCAAAGAGCCTACTAGAGATGAAGATGAAGAAGTTTTCCAAAAGCAATACATTCTCACAGCAGATGAAAATGGAATACTACATCGCCTAACAATCAGTCATACATTTCTCAAAATTGAAGAAAGATCCTTTAGACCTAGTGCAACAAAAACTAAAAAAACACGAAAGCCTGTATATCAATTATGCTGGAAACCAATTCGTGCATCAAAAGTTCTTGGGCAATTCAAGCTGATTTCATACCCCACAGAAACAGTAATGTACAATAATCGCACAAATACAATTGATAAAATCCCCTTTAAGGATGATTCACTAGACAAATGGACAAATGCAGTTGAAATAGGCAAGAGTAATTTGATTTCAATGGCATCTGATTTAAGAAACACTTGCTATTTAGTGTTATTTGAGGGGCAAGAACCCTACCAAGCACTACTTGAATCCGATATTCTAAAATATTTTAAAATTGTAAGTGATTTGGTTTATAACGAAACTAAGCTAGACCCTTTTGGTTTTAGAAAGCTTGGGGAAGAAATTAGGATTCGTAAGCACCCAAAACCTAAAAAAGAAATTCAAGAAAAGAGTGAGGATCTAGTAGAAGAAGATGACACAAGTAGTGTGGATAATGATGAAGATGGGGAAATAGACACTGACTTTTCTACCAAAATCAAAGGTAGTCCATTCGGCGAATCCTTTATCTTTACGAAGGCTGAATTTTTACCAGACTTAATTGGAGATGTACCGAGTCCCGCATTTAGAATTGACATTGTGGATGAAAAATCGGTTGCAACTTTGTTATTTGAAAAACCACAGGACAACTCTCAAATCGGCGATCAAAAAGAGTTGTTTCGACATTTGTCTGAGATAGCTCTCAAAAACCCATTACCCAATCTTGAATCTGCAACAAAACCTTTTAGGAGCTTATGGTTTTTAAATGGCTCTTGCAATTTTGAAATCAATTACCAAAGTGCAGAGGATCATTTTGAAAAAGAAAAAACAAAAATCAAACAGCTTAGTCAAGATATCAGTGTTGGATCTAGAACGAAAGCACATACAAGATCCTTTAAGGTTGAAAATAGATTTGTTTTGCATCTCAAATTTCTAGAAAGAAATAGTGTTGCATTTATTCTAGGCCCAGCATCTGCAAGTAAGAAGCTAAAGGATTTTGTACTTGGTGCAGATTTAGGGGAAAATCCAAATATAGAAGCTCAAGGCTTGGTTGTTGTAGGAACAATCAGCTATGGAGAAACGATAGAAAACATCGATCGGAACAAGCTATCTTTAGAGATTATTAAGGTCTGGTGTGCTGAAAAAGAGAAAGACACAAAGGGTCATATTTCTCAAAATGTTTTACAAGAATATGGCTCTATGTATTTTGAGTTTCTATGTGATTTTGCTGAGCTTTATGCACAACCAAAGCAGAAATCTTATTTGTATATGGACTTAGAAATCAAAAACACAGCTAGCTCAAACGATACTAATCTTTCAACTGATGATTTTGAATATTTACTAGATTCCATCATTTTCACAAATCCTAAACAAATATCTTTCAGTGGAAATGACAATGATCATCCTATTCTCTTTATCAAACAAGAACTGTCTCTTGATGAAATACAAGAAGAATCCCAACAAGTTAAGGGTAGGGGGGGAATTCAAAGGTCTAGCACACCTAAAGATGACACTAGACAAAAAACCCCAAAACAAAAGACTGTTTCATTACAGCTTAAAACCCAACCAGCTTTAGTAGAGAACATTAAGGTAGTGAATGTTTTAGATGCAGAAACTTTAAGAATTAATGATAATTATCCTAGAGGAATGGATCAAAGCATACCATTAGCTAAAAATGGAATCACTGAAGAAAAATTGCTTGGGTACATAAGTAACATAGACTATGTGCGAAGCTTAGCCAAATTAAGTACAAGGGATATCTACCAAATTGATACAAGCTCTCTTGTACCGATTGCTGTGCTTTGGGAAGATGAATATGTGGTTATTGGGAATCCACTAAGTGCTTTAATTTTACAATATATGTATCTCAGTGAAGATACAGATCAGTATGATAATCAGCTTTCAGCTTACAAAGAAGAAATTAGTGAACAACTGTCAAGCTACCAGCTGAGTATGAATCTAAAAGCAAATAGGCAACCAATCCTACTGCAAATAATAGATTTACCAGACTTAGACACGATGGATGCTAATGACCAACAAGAGATATTGAGCTCATACTTAAAGCAATTCGTCAAAGGTATTATACCGGCTAAAACCACAAATACCACAATCAAAGCTAAACCTGCAGTAAAAAAACAAGCAGATCAAGGCTCATCCACAATACCAGCCCCACCAAGCACACCTATTTCAACAGATTCGCAAAATAAATTCAACATAGCATCAATTCAGCAGATTGATACTTTACTACAACCAAATTCCATTCAGAATCAAAAATCGAATGTTCAATCTCCCCCTAAAACAGCAGATGACGCACTAAAAGAATTGAACTTGGATGTTTCAGCTGTTTTTGAAGAAGAAGAGTGAGTACTGAAATGAGTGGAAATCAATTATTCAAACAGATGAAAGATGAAATCATTGCATATTATTTGGCATTGACAGATGAAACGAAAAAAAAGAAATTTTGGGAAAGCTGTCAACAAACTGCAATCGACTTGGAACAAAAGTACAAGATAGACCTACTCGGAACTTTTAAGAACAGTGAGGATGACCAAGCAAACTATTTTGTGACATTACTAGAAAAAGAAACTGATTTAGCCGATCGAAAAAAGCTTGGAAAAGCACTATTCAAGGTTATCTTTTTAGCAGAAATATACCGAAGGCTTAATAACTCTAATAGTCAAGAACCAAAAATCGCAGAAAGTACCCAAGAAATTGTGCATAATCAGTTGGAACAAGCTCCTAAGATTGTGGAACAACAAACAATAGTAGCAATTGAAACTTTAGATAGCTCACAAGCAATCCAAACACCACTGAGAGATATTTTAGTAGAGTCTGTTTTCAATGCGATAATAGATGTAGACCAAAATCAAAATTGGCAAGGCTCGGAACATCCATTATTTATGTATCTTTTGCCAGAGCTAAAGCAACAAGCTACATATCCAGATATGCCAAATGCTTTCTTACTAGGTGTTGATGAATATTTAGATGGTATCAAAAACGCATACCCTGTTGAACTACACTCAAGCCTTTTTGAAAATACCCAAGAATCATCTTATTTTACTGCATCAAAAAAAAGTATGATTGCAAGCATTTCTACACAAATCAAAGACGATTTGACAAGAATAGCACAACATTTCGAGAATACTTTTTTAACTAGTTATTCTGAAAGAAAAACAGATGTTTTCCAAGACGATACCTATGTTAAAGCAATCCTTGTAGAAAAAGATGAACAAGGCCAATCCACATATACCCCATTCTTGAAAAAACTAGGTTCATTTTTGGCTGCAAGGGAAGATCTTTTGCGTTTTAAAGACCAATCCAAAGAATATCAAGGGAACCTTGTAGGTAGCTCGGAGCAAGCAAATATCAGTGAAACCATAGATACTGTAAGTGAGACACAAACATATAATGGTCTAGAAGTACTTGCTCAAATTGCTCAAGTACCCATCACAACGATCACTGTGGAAGATCAAGAACTTGATGCGAAGCTACTAGATTACAAAAGGGATTTTCAATATTATTTTATGGAATTAACAAATTCACCAGAGCATTTTGGATTGTTTTTTTACAAGGATTCACAAGCAAGAACTCCATTCTCTGGCTTGATATTGCCCATCCAAGAGTTTGGGGTTTCTACTTGGCAAGAGTTCAAAGCTATTCTGGAAAAGAACCAAATCATTCCAAACTATGTAGTAGCTACTGCTCTTGAAACCAAAATCCTAGCAAATGGTACACCAACATTGGGAGAATTTCTTGCAACAAATTTTGATGTACTATCAACATATAGCTTAATCCAAAGTGTGCAACATTTACACAAAGCTATATTTGGGGAGAACACAGACCTAAATTCAATTTCCCCAAATTTGATCTCAAACCTAAACAATTTGCAAACACAAGGGCAGATTTTGGCAGTTTACGAAATGCTTGTCTTAGAGCAGATATCGCTTGAAACAATCAGCGAAGTTAGAGAAAATCCAAAGTCCTTTGAAAATTTGACAATCGTAACCTTTTTATACCAAAACCGAATTTATTTCTATGATCGTCATTTAAATTATCGTTTGTTAGTTGTTTCAAACCCACTCTCACAGCTAGCAGTCAACACTGAACAGTATCCCCAAACCCTAGAAATCAACACTGATCAAAGCTTGAACCCAATCAAAATTCTATCTAGTACTTGTGAGGATCACCCTTTTGTACAAGAATTTCTACAGGGATTATCAAATCAAATCACAGATGCATTGCCAGATTCCCCAACCTTGAAAAGATTGCAAGCGAATGTGTTAGGACATTTGACCAATCCTAAGCTACGAATATTTCTAACAACAAATATAATTAACAGAATTTTGACTAAGCTAGACTTGGCAAAACAAAAAGCCTTGAAATTCTTTGAGAGTGCAGAATACTTTCAAAAAGGATACTTGAGTGTTGCCCAAAGTGTAGGAATTGAAGACCCAATCCGAATTAAGACAACAGTTCTACAATACTACAAGGAACAGTTATATGTCCAAACAACGATTGATCAAAGAGACACATTAAGATTTATTGTTTTCTCCAAGTTTGAAAAAGCAAATGCAACATTACCAAGAATCCATTTGAGTTTTGAAATATCAGTAGGACAAGATACCTTCAGTAATCTGTTTCCCCTAAAAACTAGCTTTACACCAAGTGTAGATTACCTTTTCGATTTAGAGAATTCAGGTTTATTACAAGAGCAATCAAATTTTGTTGCTACTTTTCGATTATCAGATTTAGTCGTTGCTTTACAGAGCCTAGATGAAAATGCTTGTATTGATTTTAGTGCGATGCTAATTGGCACACCACCAAAATCAAAATCCCAAAGATTTTTGGAAACAATCGGCTTTTTGAAATTCCAAACGAATCAAATTTCTATTTTCATTGAATCTCATTTAGAGGATGAAATCCCATATATCGATTTAGACACAGACCAATAAATTTTGTGAGAAAATCCTTTCCAAGCTAAATGGGAATTCGTACAATGGTTTCAAAATAGAGAAAATTAAATAATAGTGGGTAAACATGACTAGCATAGAATCAAACACATCTTTTCAAGAAACTTTTCTATCCATAATTAGTAAAGCCTTTAGGGAAATCCATACGAAAGTAATAGAACTTGAAATACAAAATTCTAGCACTCCAATTACTCTAACCATCACATCTAGCGAATCTATATCGGCTAACTCGGAGCTTGTTCAAGCTAGGAGCATAGACAATGAAACTACCTTAGAAAAAACCAAAGCTCCTCGCAAAGATTCAAGAACTACCAAAGCGAAAACAACAACAGAATACCAATCTCAAGTTTCACCAAGCTATTCCTCAGTATTAAAAACATTTTCTACGATTTGGGGTGTATCCAAGAATTATTTGTTAAATCTAGACAATAGCACACAAATCAGAGAAATTTTACAGACTGTTCCTAGCCTAACAGTAGGATCTGCTCTAGAAAGCTCTGCTACACTTGATCGTATTTTGCAAATACAAGCACAGCATCCTAGATATTTTGATCGCTTGTTAAATACACTAGATCAAATACAAGCACAAAGTATAAAGACAAATGCTTGTAGGCATCCTTATGAGTTCAAAATAGCAATTGGTGGGAAGAATACAACCTTGACTGAATATGTTGTATTTGATGCCTTTTGCTTTGAAAATGCTAATTTTATTTTAGGCAAGCTCAATTCACATCAAAGTCCAGACCAATTAGGGTATGCTGCTGTTTCTATTAATCTACCAATGACAGACTCTACGAAACTCTATCTTTATGGGTTAGATCGCTTCTTGATCAACAATGGTAAAAAAGGGGATTTTTATCTTTCGAGTGATCGCTTGATCAATGCAGTATGCTCCTATGTACTCAATCAAAAAATAGATGCTAAATCTCCAAAAAGCTTTTTAGATTGGATATATGAAAGTAGCCAAGCACCAAAGGTAGCATATGATTCACAGACCTATCAAGAATCTCTTGCAGGTCTAACAAAAGAGATCAACAACAAGCTGAAAAGCTGTATTGATAAGTTATTTGTTCTAAGTTTAGATTTAGAACAAATAATAGAGAATGATGCAAAAACACAAGTTGCTTTGAAAGATTTAGTAGGCTTGTATCAAATACTAGAATGCTCTAACCTTATCCATTTTGGACTTTTTGGCAGTCCTAATACTGAACTTAGACAATCAACTAATCAAACACCCAAACCCACTCAATTTGAAAATACAAGTGAGCACCTAAGAGCCATTGGTATTCCTAATCAAATTCAAATCGTAAAAAAAGCAAGTGTAATCCCAAAAATTACTGATACAATTCTCGACAACTTAATCTATAGTCAAGATTTATCTGATAAAGAATTAGAGATTCATTCGCTTTCTAAGTATCTCAAAGACATAGATGCAGAACAAATTACCAAAGAGATCGAAAAGTTCACAGAGCTCCAAAAGGTAAAACAAGGCAAGGTAAAATCCCATAAATTCGATACAAATGAAACCAAGCACTTGTATGAAAAACTATTCCAAATCATTTTCTTGAGAACGATGTATCAAGGCTTTATCACAGATGATCGATATTGTAATTTGGATTTCGATGATGTGCATGGCTTGTTTGGGTTTATATCCAATAGCCAAGAAAATGCTAGAATCTTCCAAAACAAACAAAAACAAAAAAATACATATCAGCAAACCTTTGTTGGTCTAGATGAAAGCCTATTTGACAACGACCTACTGACACTCTTTTTGACTTACATTAAAAACATTGACTCTAGATTAGTGCAGGATATTCTGTTGACACTAGAGCTTGCTAGTAAAAATATGAACAAGGTATCTACAACTAGATATCAGGATAAAAATACTAAAACATCATTAGAGCCTTGTATTGTAGCATCTTTCTCTCTACTTGGTAATCCATATCAATTACTAAACATAGTTGGGGAAAGTTGTGCAATACTTAAGGGAAATGAATCTTCTGAAAGCTTGATTCTCAATCTCAATCGCTCGAAAAAAACATTATCTTTTTGTCAAAGCAAAAGCAAAGCAAAGATTTCTTCTGGTACAGTTCAGCTGACTCGTTTTGAAGATAAGAGCTTAGATCACACACAAAATTTACAAATTCCTGCAAAATTTTTACACTTGTTAAAGGCACTCGAAAGTTGCACAAATGCAGAATGCCATATTCTTGGCTATTATACACTATCAAAGAACAAGCGAGATGAATCTGAATTTCTTGTATCAAATGTCAGCATGATGTTTTATCCAAAAATGTGGTTTGACAATGCGAGCCGATCCTATGCTTTCAAGGAAATATCATACATAGATCCCACATTTACTCAGTATTTCACATCAAGTCAGACTCAAGTTGAGACCGATGACATTGTAAAAGCCTATGTCTTAGCGATCAAAACAGAAATGGGAATTAGTATTATTCCTCTTGAAAA
>Ga0194123_10002588_pt1 | contig 23332 bp, 30 predicted proteins | sample TA2MahsurfametaG_5_FD_155479 | JGI IMG/M metagenome (GOLD analysis project Ga0194123, IMG submission 155479) | Freshwater microbial communities from Lake Tanganyika, Tanzania - TA2015023 Mahale A surface | ecosystem: Environmental > Aquatic > Freshwater > Lake | place: Tanzania: Lake Tanganyika... | reverse complement strand
TGATGGGCTGGTTCCGCGACTACCTGTGGCTCAACTCCTCTCAGCTGATCAACGGTTACAACCCGTATGGCAGCAACAACCTCGCCGTCTGGGCCTGGATGTTCCTGTTCGGTCACCTGATCTGGGCTACCGGCTTCATGTTCCTGATCTCCTGGCGCGGTTACTGGCAGGAACTGATCGAGACCATCGTCTGGGCTCACCAGCGCACTCCGCTCGCCAACCTGGTGGGCTGGCGCGACAAGCCTGTGGCTCTCTCGATCGTTCAGGCTCGTGTGGTGGGTCTTGCTCACTTCACCGTGGGCTACTTCGTGACCTACGCCGCCTTCCTGATCGCCTCCACTTCCGGCAAGTTCGGTTGATCCCAAGCGGCTGCTTGCAGCCGCTTTCTCTCACCTCTTGCCCTCTTCGAGGGACGACAGCAGCCTCCGGCTCCGGCCGGGGGCTTTTTTTGTGGCTCGTGCTCTGTGAAGCTGGGTGCTGCTGTTGTTCAGCGGTCGCCAGCGCGACCGGCCAAGAGCCAGGCCGCCACGCCAAGTGCCAGCCAGGGCAGCAGCTTCAGTTCCAGCAGCTCACTGCTGGCTTGCACAGCCGGCTCAAGCAGCCAGTGGTTGAGCCCCAGTAGCGCTGCAATCAGCAGGATCAGGGCGGTCATGCCGATGCGCCGTTGGCGCTGAGCTCTGGGGGCATCACAGCACCGGCTCGCAGCAGTTTCCAGCCGCCGGCCGGCAACCACTCGATCACCGTGCTGCCCTGGCCCGAGGGAGCGGGCCAGGGCACCGGGCCCAACTGCGCCACCTGGGGAAAGCGTGCTTCTGCTTCGTGGTGATCGAGGCACGCCGGCTCCCCCGAGCGGTTGGCACTGGTGGTGGCGAGCGGGCCGCTCAGGGCCAGCAGCTCCAGCGCCGCCGGGCAGGCGGGTAGCCGCAGCCCCAGGCTGTTGCCACCTGGGTTGAGCTGCTCAAGCCAGGGGCCCTGGGCCGGCAGCACCAGGGTGAGGGCCCCTGGCCAGTAGCGATCGGCCATCGCTTGCCAGGCCGGTTCGATCGGGCGTCCGAGGCAGTGCAGCAGCGCTTCAGAGTTGGCCGCCATCAGGATCACCGGTTTGTGGCGCGGCCGCTGTTTCAGCTCCCACAGCAGGTTGGCGGCTTCAGGCCGGCTGGCCAGGGCTGGCAGCGTGTCGGTGGGGAAGAGCGCCGCTTCTCCTGCCAGCAGCCGTGCGGCGAGCTCATGGGGGCTGCAGCGGAGGCTGGTCATGGCTGGTGGGGAGATGCGCTCAGGGTGTAGCGCCCGGGCGCCTTGCGCTGGCGAAGCGCCAGATCCCTTCGAGATCGCGGTGAGCTTCCACCTGCTCCAGCCCCGCTGCGTGGAGCAGGGCCAAAACAGCGCTGCTCTGATCGTGATGGTGCTCCAGCAGGATCCAGCCCCCCGGGGCCAGATGGGCCATGGCTCCCGCCGCGATCGTGCGGATCGCTGCCAGCCCGTCGGCACCACCATCGAGGGCCAATGCGGGCTCGTGGTCGCGCACGCCAGTTTCAAGCTCGGCCCACACAGCCGTGGGGATGTAGGGCGGATTCGACACCACCAGCTGCAATGCGCCTGCGCAATCCGCCAGCGGCTGCCACCAGCTGCCCTGGCGCAGCTCCACGACATCCAGGCGCTGATGGGTTTCGAGATTGCGGCGTGCCACAGCCAGGGCCTCTGCGGATTGATCCACCGCAATCCCACGGCTGCCAGGCCAGGCCAGGGCCAGCGCCAGGGCCAGGCAGCCACTGCCCGTGCCTAGATCCGCCCAGAGCAGGGGGCTGCGCTCCGCGGCGATCCGATCGGTGGCCAGATCGATCAAGAGCTCCGTTTCCTGCCTGGGAATGAGGGCACCGGGCCGCACCTCCAGCTCCAGATCGCGCCAGGGGCAGCGCCCCACCAGGTATTGCAGGGGTGCAGCGCTGCTGAGATGGCGTTGCCAGAGCGCCTCCAGCCGATCCAGCGGTTTTGCCAGGGTGACGGACTGATCCGGGTAGAGCCGCAGTTGCTGCAGCGCCTGCCAGCGGATCCCGCCTTCTAGATCCAGTAACCAATCGAGCTCACTGGCCTCCCCGCCGGCCTGCAGTTGCCTCCGCCGCCATTGCAGGAGTTCAGCTGCGGCAATCGCGTGGCCCATGGCTCAACCCTAAGCAGCGCTGCTTCAGCAGGGCCGCCACCACAGGCCGGGTTCACTGCGCAGCACCCCAGCCAGCTCCAGCCGCAGCAGCCGCTCGCTCAGCACCGCTGGGCTCTGGCGCAAACGATCACAGAGGTGATCCAGCGAGGCCCCAGCACCCAGGGCGGCTAGCAGGGCCGCCTCACGCTGCAGCAGGGGGGCATCGGCTGCGGCAGTGCTCCGCTGGCTGGCTGGGTGGAGGGGGCCCCTGCCCAGGCTGGAGATCAGATCAGCCGGGTTGATCAAGGGTGTCGCGCCCTGCCCCAGCCAGCGGTTGCTGCCGGCGGCACTGATGCGGCCGGCATCGGCCGGCACCACCCAGATCGGGATGCCCAGATCCCAGGCCAGCTGCGCCGAATGCAGAGCGCCGCTGCTGGCAGGGCATTCCACCAGCACCAGGGCCTGGGCCAGCGCCACCTGGAGGCGATTGCGCAGGGCGAAGTGCCCCGCGCGGCCCGGAGTTCCCTGCGCCAGCTCGCTCACCAGCAGGCCCTGTTCCGCCACGGCGGCCTGCAGTTGCGTGTGATGGCGCGGATAGACGCGGTTGAGCGGTGTTCCCAGCACACCCACCGGCCGCCCGGCCGCCTCTAGGCAGCCGCCGTGCGCCTCTGCATCGATCCCTTCGGCCAGCCCGCTCACCACCGGCCAGCCTGCTTCGGCCAGGGCCCGCCCGATCAGCCGCGCCATCGTGAGGCCATGGCGGGAGGGGCGGCGCGTGCCCACCACAGCTACGGCCTGGCTCTCGCCCAGGGCGCGCCACAGCGACCCCTGCCCGCGCCAGAAGAGCTGCAGCGGCGGGCGATCGAGTTGGAACAGCGCTTCGGGATAGGTGATGTCGCTCGGAAGCAGCCGCGCTGGCTGCGCCCATCGCCGCCGTTCCGCTGCACTGGGGGGCTGGCTGATCGGGGCCGGCCCATGGCTGCTGCGGTAGTGCTCGAAGGCCTCCAGCTCTCGCCGGCTCAGGCGTGGCTTCCCGCTCAGCACATGGTCAATCCGCTCCGAGCTGGCACCCCAGGCCTCCTCAAGGCTGCCGAACATCGCATCGAGCCGCTCCATCCGCTGCCAACCGATCCCCGGACAGCCCGACCACACCAGGCGCCAAAGGCGCGCTCGCTCAATGGCGGGATCGTGCCCGCGGGGCCGTTGCCGGGCCGCCTGGATTGGATTCGATGCAGTTCGCAGGGCTGCCGCTGCAGCGGCCGAGGCAAAGGGCGCCTGCACCACGGTTCCCATGCACACCACCTCGCCAGTACGTCAGTACTATAGCGAGAGCGGTGGGCCTCAGGCTGCGCCCTGCTGCAGGCGTTCAACGGCGCGGCTCAGGTTGGCTGGGAGCCGGCGCATCAGCTTGCGCTGCCCTGGCCCGGCGGAGAGGTCCACGAGCACCAGCTCCACGCTGGCTTCGGCGGCCACGCTGCCATCGGCCTTCACAAACTGGCTGCGCCAGGGCAGCTTCACGCCCTGGCGCGGCAGCACCCAGCTGCTCAGGCACACCTCCTCGCCGTGCAGCAGCGCCTGGCGGTATTGGATCGCCAAGCTCACCACGGGTAATTCCAGGCCCTCGGCCGACAGATCGGCGTAGGCCAGGCCGGCGGCGCTGAGGGCTTCCACCCGGGCCTCCTCCAGCCAGCTCAGATAGGCCCCATGCCACATCACGCCGGCGTGATCGGTGTGTTGCGGCAGCACGCGCCGGATCAGGCGCCAGGGCTGCGGTTGTTGTTGCTCCGTCACGGTGTTGGCTGCGGTTGGTCCGCCGCGGCGGATCAGCCATAGGCTGCCCCAGCGCGTTGCCATGGCTGTGTTCCGCAACCTTCTGATCGCCGATTCCGGTAAGGGCCACGTTGAGGAGATGGTGCGCATGCTGCGCGACATCCCAGCCGTGAAGCAGGCCCGAATCAACCTCCTGCATGTGGTGTCGGAGCAGGCGGGAGAGAGCTACGCGGAACACTCCCAGAAGGCCGCCGGCATCGTGGCGGAAGCCGTGCAGCGCCTTGGCCTCAACCCGGCCGAGGTGAACACGATCATTCGCCAGGGCGACACCAAGCAAACGGTGCTCAAGGTGGCTGATGAGCTCAACGCCGATCTGATCGTGATGGGCTCCCGCGGGCTGGGGCGCCTGCAGTCGATCCTGAGCAACAGCGCCAGCCAATACGTCTTCCAGCTCTCCACGCGGCCGATGCTGCTGGTGCGCGACGACCTCTATGTGCGCCACATCAACCGCGTGATGGTGGCGGTGGATGGCACCGGCGTGGGTGATGACGCCCTGCGCCTCGCCTGCGAGCTGGTGCGCGACACTCCCGGCGCCAGCCTCACCGGCATCCACATCAGCAGTCAGGACATCACCCCATCGCGCGGCGGCAAATCCCCAGCGGATGAGGTGCTCGAGAAGGCCGTGCAGCGCGCCCGCGGCTTTGGCGTGGAGATGAAGGCGATCCACCGCACCGGCGATATCGGCCGGGGCGTGTGTGCGGTGGCCCAGGAAGAGAAAGCGGATCTGCTGGTGATTGCCTCGCAGGATCGCCGGCCCCTGGTGGCTCGCGGCCTGGTCGACATCGATCGCCTGCTCGGTTCGTCGGTGAGCGATTACATCCGCGTGCACGCCCCGGCGCCGGTGCTGCTGGTGCGTGAGCCCGAAGGCCGCCGCTGATGCATCCAGGCGCGGCGGCCCGATCGCTGCGACCTCAAACCAGCGCCCAACAAAAATCCCCGGAGCGGCTAAACCGCTTCGGGGATCGGTGGTGTGTTGAGGTGTGGGCAGGCCAGCCGGCCCGGTGATCAACCCTGGCGGCTGCTGGTCTGGATGTACAGAACCAGCAGGAACACGGTTGGAACCAGCACGAACATCAGACTGGCGACGAAGCCGAGATCGTTGGTTTCCATTGCAAAAGCCTTCAGCGCGAAGACGGTATCACCGCCGCAAGGCGCCGATCAGGCCTCTTCATCGCTCGTAGTGGTTTCGTCGGCAGGGTCCTCCTCGCTGGCCTGCACCGGCCAGGCCGTGGGGCCGGCGGCCAGGGGTTCGGCCTTGGCCTTCTGCACCTTCTGATCGAGGTCCGCCAGGCCGGTCTGCGGCTTGGTGAGCACCAGCACCGATTGATTCACCAGCGCCTGGCAGGCCAGGCGCCACGTTTGGGGGCGGCGGCGCAGCTTCTGCTCTTCCACAGCGGTGCGGCCGCTGAGGCTGCCGGGGCTGCTTTCGCCCACCACATCCACAAAACAGGTGATGCACTGGCCGCAGCCTCCGCAGTTGCCCAGCTGCCCCTTCAGGCCGTAAAGCGCGATGCCCTCCCGCAGGGCCACCTCCCGCAGGTTTTCACCCGGGTAGCACTCCACGTCGCGACCCTCGCGCACAAATCGAATCACGGGCATGGCAATCCCTGGGCAACCGCCGCATTCTGAGCCTCAGGGTTGCGTTTTGTAACCGCCGCCGCCTGCTGGATCTGCCGCTGGGGAGCTCTGCTCCGCTGGTGGCGGGCTCCAAGGCATCACGGCACGTTTCAGCTGTGCTGCGATCGAATCAGTGGGCCACAGGAACCCCTTACCATCGCCAGCACGGATCAAGTGTCTGCTGGTTTCGGCTGGCTAAACCTGATCGTGTTGCCAACCGCCTACCGGTTCTCCGGAGCGGACGGCTGATTGTTACCCCGGACCTAACCCCCATGGGATTGCCCTGGTATCGGGTGCACACGGTCGTGATCAACGACCCGGGCCGTCTTTTGGCCGTGCACCTCATGCACACCGCTCTGGTTGCCGGCTGGGCCGGCTCCATGGCGCTCTATGAGCTGGCCATCTTCGATCCCTCCGACCCGGTGCTCAACCCGATGTGGCGCCAGGGCATGTTTGTCATGCCGTTCATGGCCCGCCTGGGCGTGACTGGCAGCTGGGGCGGCTGGAGCATCACCGGTGAAACCGGTGTTGACCCAGGCTTCTGGAGCTTCGAAGGTGTGGCAGCAGCCCACATCATTCTCAGCGGCCTGCTCTTCCTGGCCGCCATCTGGCACTGGACCTACTGGGATCTGGAGATCTGGCAGGACCCTCGCACCGGCGAGCCCGCCCTCGACCTCCCCAAGATCTTCGGGATCCACCTGCTGCTGGCCGGTCTGGCCTGCTTCGGCTTCGGCGCCTTCCACCTCACCGGTGTGTTCGGCCCTGGCATGTGGGTGTCAGACCCCTACGGCATCACAGGCCATCTCGAGCCGGTGCAGCCCTCCTGGGGACCTGAAGGCTTCAACCCCTTCAACCCGGGCGGCATCGTGGCTCATCACATCGCTGCTGGCATCGTCGGAATCATTGCCGGCATCTTCCACATCACCACCCGCCCGCCGGAGCGCCTCTACAAGGCTCTGCGGATGGGCAACATCGAAACGGTGCTCTCCAGCGCCATCGCTGCGGTGTTCTTCGCTGCCTTCGTGGTAGCCGGCACCATGTGGTACGGCGCTGCTGCCACCCCGGTTGAGCTGTTCGGCCCCACCCGCTACCAGTGGGACCAGGGCTACTTCAAGACCGAGATCAACCGTCGCGTGCAGACCGCACTCGACAACGGCGCCAGCAAGGAACAGGCCTACGCCACGATTCCTGAGAAGCTCGCCTTTTACGACTACGTGGGCAACAGCCCTGCCAAGGGCGGTCTGTTCCGTGTGGGTCCGATGGTGAACGGTGATGGCCTGCCCACCGGCTGGCTGGGTCACATCGCCTTCACCGACAAAGAGGGTCGCGATCTGGAAGTGCGCCGTCTGCCCAACTTCTTCGAGAACTTCCCTGTGGTTCTGGAAGACAGCCAGGGCATCGTTCGCGCTGACATCCCCTTCCGCCGCGCTGAAGCGAAGTACTCCTTCGAGCAGACCGGCGTGACCGCCACGGTGTACGGCGGCGCCCTCAACGGTCAGACCTTCACCGACCCTGCCGACGTGAAACGCCTGGCCCGCAAGGCTCAGCTGGGTGAAGCGTTCGAATTCGATCGCGAGACTTACCACTCCGATGGCACCTTCCGCAGCTCACCCCGCGGCTGGTTCACCTTCGGCCACGCCTGCTTCGCGCTGCTGTTCTTCTTCGGTCACATCTGGCACGGTGCTCGCACCCTCTACCGCGATGTGTTCGCCGGTATCGACCCCGATCTGGGCGAACAGGTGGAGTTCGGTCTGTTCCAGAAGCTGGGCGACCGTTCCACCCGCCGTCTGCCGGAGGGCTACGTGCCCCCCGCCGGCACCACCCTCAGCTGATCGCCACGAGGTTCAACCATGGAAAGCTTCGCTTACATCCTGATCCTGGCCCTGGCGATCTCCACCCTGTTCTTCGCGATCGCCTTCCGCGATCCCCCGAAGATCGGCAAGTGATTCAGCTCCGCCAGGAGCACCGCTCAACCCCTGCCACGGCAGGGGTTTTTTGTTGTCTGCAACAGCTCCAGGCCGTCAGTCTCACGGTCTGGAGCGGCTTTGCCTGGAGCACAGAACAAAATCCCTGGCCAGATCTCCCTTCTCAAGTGGACGAAGACTGTCTACACTTGCTTCACATTTCCGGCGGACTTTCGGGCCATGCAGTGCCCTTCGTGCCAGCACACCGACAGCCGCGTTCTCGAATCGCGTTCCGCTGATTCCGGCCGCAGTGTGCGCCGCCGCCGCGAATGTTTGCATTGTGAATTTCGCTTCACCACCTACGAGCGGGTGGAAACGGTGCCGATCACGGTGGTGAAGCGCAATGGCAGCCGCGAAGCCTTCAATCGCAGCAAGTTGCTGCATGGCTTGATTCGCGCGTGTGAAAAGACAGGGTTGGAACCCAGCCGTTTGGAAGTTGTGGTGGATGAGCTGGAGCTGCAGCTGCAGGGCCGCAGCGGCCGGGAGGTGAGCAGCGGCGAAATCGGCGAACTGGTGCTGCTGCAGCTGGCCGAGATGAGTGATGTGGCCTATGTGCGCTTTGCTTCGGTGTATCGCCAGTTCCAGAGCGTGGGCGATTTCGTCGCCACGCTTGAGGGCTTGAAGGAAGGCCCGAGCCGCCGCAGCGGCGGGAAGCGTCTGGCGGCTGTGGGCTGAAGGGGGCGTCTCACTGGTTTGTATAGTGTGAGATTCCTCTGCGCCCGTTGGCGGGCGGCGACAGAGGCTCTCTCGTACTGCCACAGGCAGGCCGCCGACTCTCCATGACCGTGACCCCTTCCGATCTCACCACCAGCGAGCAGGAGCTCGCCGGGGATCAGGATTTCGCCGCTGAGGCGGCCGCCGATTTCGATCTCGGCATTCCGGAAGAGGTGCCCAGTGCCGATGATTCAAGCAGCCGCAACGCTGGCCGCGATCTCGATGCCGTGGGCTTCACCCTGGATGAGTTCGCGTCGCTGCTGAGCAAGTACGACTACAACTTCAAGCCTGGCGACGTGGTGAAGGGCACCGTGTTCGCCATCGAGCCCAAGGGCTCAATGATCGACATCGGCGCCAAGACCGCCGCCTTCATGCCCATGCAGGAGGTGTCGATCAACCGGGTGGAGAGCATCAGCGATGTGCTCGAGCCCGGTGAGGAGCGTGAGTTCTTCATCCTCAGCGAAGAGAACGAAGACGGTCAGCTCACCCTCTCGATCCGCCGCATCGAGTATCAGCGCGCCTGGGAGCGCGTGCGTCAGCTGCAGAAGGAAGACGCCACCATCTACAGCGAAGTGTTTGCCACCAACCGTGGTGGTGCACTGGTGCGCGTGGAAGGCCTGCGCGGCTTCATCCCCGGCAGCCACATCAGCACCCGCAAGCCCAAGGAAGAGCTCGTTGCCGACTTCCTGCCCCTCAAGTTCCTTGAGGTGGATGAAGAGCGCAACCGCCTGGTGCTCAGCCATCGCCGCGCCCTGGTGGAGCGCAAGATGAACCGCCTGGAAGTGGGCGAAGTGGTGATCGGTACCGTCCGCGGCATCAAGCCCTACGGCGCCTTCATTGATATCGGTGGTGTGAGCGGCCTGCTGCACATCTCCGAGATCAGCCACGAGCACATCGAGACACCGCACACGGTGCTCAACGTGAACGATCAGATGAAGGTGATGATCATCGACCTCGACGCCGAGCGCGGTCGCATCTCCCTCTCCACCAAGGCTCTCGAGCCCGAGCCCGGCGACATGCTCACCGATCCCCAGAAGGTGTTCGAGAAGGCCGAGGAGATGGCCGCCCGCTACAAGCAGATGCTGCTCGAGCAGGCCGAAGACAACGAGCCCATGGGCGTCACCCTCGACTGATCCCCATGGTGTGCCTGCAACTGCGCGGCACGACCCTGGGCGATGTGGATGCTGTGCTGTTCGACAAGGACGGCACCCTCAGCATCAGCGAGCCTCAGCTCCTCACCCTGGCTTCGGCCAGGGTTTTTCTTTGCCTGGAGCAGGCTGCCGCGGTTGTGCCAGCCAACCTGTTGCCCGAGCTCCAGCAGCTGCTGGAGCGGGCCTATGGCCTCCGTGCTGCGGCGATCTGTCCGGCGGGCATCACCGCCGTGGCCAGCCGTGATCACAACCTGATTGCCACCGCCACCGCCCTGGTGCAGGTGGGCATGGGCTGGCCTGAGGCCCTCGCCCTGAGCGAGCGGGTGTTTGCCGAGGCCGATCAACAGGATGCACGCCGCAGCCTGGGTGCTCCAGCGGCCACCAGCACCACCACCGATGGACTGCGCCCTTGGCTCGAGCAGCTGAATGCGGCCGGTGTGGTGTGTGCTGTGATCAGCAACGACGACATGGCCGGCATCGAGCACTTCCTCGCCAGCCATGGTTTGGAGGGCTTGTTTGCCGGGTTGTGGAGTGCGGAACATCGCCCCCGCAAGCCGGATCCCGCCGCCGTGCATGGCCTGTGCGAGCAGCTCGGGGTGGCGGCAGGGCGCTGCGCCCTGATCGGCGATGCCAACAGTGATCTGCGCATGGCGGTGGCAGCGGGGATTCCGCATCAGCTGGCCCTCGGTTACACCGCGGCCTGGAGTACTCCACCGCCCTTGGCCGAGCCCCATCCCCTTATTCACCACTGGAGCGAGCTCAGCCTCACGGGCCCTTAGGGTGGTGGGCTATTTGCCAACCCGCTGAGCGAATGAGCAGCACCGCCGGGGCGCCATCGCGCTACGTGTTCACCTCGGAATCGGTGACCGAAGGTCACCCCGATAAGATCTGTGATCAGGTGAGCGATGCCGTGCTCGATGCACTGCTGGCTCAGGATCCGGCCTCGCGGGTGGCCTGCGAAACCGTGGTGAACACGGGCCTCTGCCTAATCACCGGTGAGGTCACCACCACCGCCCGGGTTGACTTCAACACCCTGGTGCGCGGCGTGATCGAGCAGATCGGCTACAGCGGCGCCCGCGCCGGTGGCTTCGATGCCAACAGCTGCGCGGTGCTCGTGGCCCTGGATCAGCAGTCGCCCGATATCGCCCAGGGGGTGAATGAGGCCGACGACCACGCCGGCGACCCCCTCGATCTGGTGGGTGCAGGCGATCAGGGCATCATGTTTGGCTACGCCTGCGATGAAACGCCGGAGCTGATGCCGCTGCCGATCAGCCTGGCCCACCGCCTGGCGCGGCGCCTGGCGGAAGTGCGCCACAGCGGCAGTCTCGGCTACCTGTTGCCTGACGGCAAAACCCAGGTGAGCGTGGTCTACGAAAACGATCAGCCCGTGGCGATCGACACGATCCTGATCTCCACCCAGCACACCGCTGAGATCGACGGCATCTCCGAGGAGAAGGCCCTGCGCGAGCGCATCTCTGCTGATCTCTGGCAGCACGTGGTGGAGCCCGCCACCGCTGATCTGAGCCTCAAGCCCGCCAAAGACAGCACCCGCTTCCTGGTGAATCCCACCGGCAAGTTCGTGGTGGGCGGCCCCCAGGGTGATGCCGGCCTCACCGGCCGCAAGATCATCGTGGACACCTACGGCGGCTACGCCCGCCACGGCGGCGGTGCCTTCTCCGGCAAAGATCCCACCAAGGTGGACCGCTCCGCCGCCTACGCCGCCCGTTATGTGGCCAAAGCCCTTGTGGCGGCTGGCCTGGCCCGTAAGGCCGAAGTGCAGCTCAGCTACGCCATCGGCGTGGCCAAGCCGGTGAGCATTCTGGTGGAGAGCTTCGGCACCGGCGCCATCAGCAACGCCGATCTCACCGCGTTGGTGCAGGAACACTTCGATCTGCGCCCCGGCGCGATCATCGAAACCTTCGGCCTGCGCCAGCTGCCCCAGCAGCGTGGTGGCCGCTTCTACCAAGACGTGGCCGCCTACGGCCACTTCGGCCGCAGCGACCTGAACCTCCCCTGGGAAAACGTGGAGGCGATCGCCGCAACCCTGAAGCAGGCCACCGCCAGCCGCGTTGCTGCCTGAACCGCTCGGCCTGGGCGTTGACCTGGGCACCAGTGGACTTCGGCTGGCGGCGGTGAATGCCGCCGGCCAGGTGGTGGCTGAGCTCAGTGCCGACTACCCCGCCGCGTTTGAAGACCCACGGGGCTGGCGCGATGGCTTGGGCGCGTTGTGCCATGCGTTGCCGGGCGATCTGCGCACGGCGGTGGCCGCGATCGCCATCGATGGCACCTCCGGCACCCTGCTGCTCTGCCACCCAGACGGCAGCCTCGCTTCAGGGCCGCTGGCTGCGGCCCTGCCGTATCACCTGGCTTGCCCGGAGCAGGCGGAAGCCGCCGCGGCGCTGGTGGGTGAAGCGGGTGCTCAAACCCCGGCCGCCAGTGCCAGCGGCAGCCTGGCCCGGGCGCTGCGTTTGCTGGAGCAGGCCCGCCTGTGCCCCGAGCCTGGCCCATGGCTGCTGCGCCACCAGGCCGATTGGCTGATGGGTTGGCTCCTCGGCGATTGGCGCTGGGGCGAGGAGGGCAACAATCTGCGCCTGGGCTGGGATCAGCATCAGCGCCGCTGGCTGGGGCAGCTGGCGCAGCAACCCTGGAGTGCGGTGCTGCCTGAGATCTGCCCGTCGGGTCAGCCCCTGGGGTGCTTGGGGGGCGAAGCGGCAGCGGCGCTCGGCCTACCGGCGACGTGCATGGTGGTGGCAGGTAGCACCGATGCCAGTGCGGCGGTGCTCGCGGCTGATCTGCAGGAGGGTGATGGCGCCACGGTGCTTGGCACCACCTTGGTGCTCAAGCAATTCAGCGATCGGCCCTTGCAGGGCCCTGGCATCAGCTGCCAGCGGGTGGGAGGGCGCTGGTTGGTGGGCGGGGCGTCGAATGCCGGCGCCGGGGTGCTGCGCCGCTGGTTCAGCGATGCGCAGCTGGCGGAGCTCAGCCGCCAGATCGATCCGCGCCGCAGCAGTGGGCTGGCGCTGCGGCCGCTGCCCCGCGCCGGGGAGCGCTTCCCGATCGATGATCCGCTGCTCGAGCCGCTGCTCGAGCCGCGCCCAGTGAGTGATGCCCTCTATCTGCAGGCCCTGCTGGAGGGGCTGGCGGAGATTGAGCGGGCGGGCTGGCAGCGGCTCGAGCAGTTGGGGGCGCCGCCGGTGCAGCGGGTGGTCAGCCTGGGCGGTGGTGCCCGCAATCCGCAGTGGCGGGCCCTGCGCCAGCGCCTGCTGGGGCGGCCTGTGCTTAACCGACCCCAGTGCACAGCGGCGCAAGGTATGGCCAGACTGGCCCTCTCCGCTGTGATTGCCCGATGAACGCTCGCCTGCGCGACTGGTTGGCCATGGCGCTGTTCGTGGTGCTCGCTGGCTACGTGGCCTTTTCCGGTGTGCGCCTGGCCTTGCTGCTGTGGCAGCGCTTTGCTGCGGCCTGAGCCCCCAGAATCGGGCCCTCCTTCACTGCCACGCCGCCCATGGCTGCCGACCCCCTCACCAGCGCCGTTAGCGAGCGCATCTGCAAGCACATGAACGACGATCACGCCGAGGCGGTGCTGGCCTATGCGCGCCACTACGGCGGTGTGGAGGCTCCCCAGCAGGCCCGCATGGTGGCCGTGCGCCCCGAGGCGATGGAGCTAGAGGTGGATGGCCAGCGGCTCGACGTGGCCTTTGATCACACCCTCAGCGACAGCGAAGACGCCCACCGCACCCTGGTGGCGATGCTGCGGGCGATGAACCAGACCTGAACCAGCCCCGGCACGGCTGCGCGGGGAATGCTCCTTTCAGCAGCAGCCCCGCGGCGATGTGGTCCACCCTCTGGCGCCAGAGCCTTGATCTGATCAGCGCAGCCCGCTGCTGCGCCTGCGGCAACGCCTGTGAGCGCAGCACAGGTGGCGCCCTCTGTGAGCGCTGCCTCGAGGAGCTGGCGCTGCCGGAGGGCGGTGTGCAGGGTGATGAACCGCTGCTCTGGTGCGCCCTGGCGCCCTACGGCGGCCGGCTGCGTGCCCTGTTGCTGCGCCAGCGCCCCACGCCGAATCCGGCCTTGATCGCCGCCCTGGCGGCACGGCTGCACAGCTGTTGTGCCTCGGTGTTGGCTGGTGCTGTGGTGGTGCCGGTGCCCAGCTGGAAGCGCGCCGGCAATCCCTTGCCGCTGCTGCTGGCCCAGGGCCTGGTGGCGGCCTCCGCGGGCCAGGCGCAGCTGGCACCCCAGCTGCTGCAGCGCAGCCGCCCCACCCTGGGCCAGCACCATCTGGGCCGCAGCCTGCGCGCCCGCAACCTTCAAGGCGCCTTCACGGCCCAGGCGGCCACACCACAACCGGCCCGGCCCCTGTGGCTGGTGGACGACATCCTCACCACTGGCGCCACAGCCAGGAGTGCAGCTGAGGCGCTGCAGGCGGCGGGGCATGCGGTGCAGGGCCTGCTTGCCCTGGCGAGAACCCCAGCTGCCGCCCCACGGTGATCTACTATCCGCAGGTCGCCACGGCGACGGGCCGGGATAGCTCAGTTGGTAGAGCAGGCGATTGAAAATCGCCGTGTCCCCAGTTCAAATCTGGGTCCTGGCATTGCAAGAGCGCTCCGTTGGCGCCTTGAAACCAACGGCGGACCACGCGATTCATGCCCCTTCCGTTCCAGGACAAGCCGGGCCAGCTGTTCGATAACGCCGACAGCTTCGCCATGGTGTTCGATGAGGCCTGGCAGAAGCTGCTCAGCCAGCCCAAAGCCGCTGCTCTGAGCGCCGACGAGAAGAAGCGCCTGGCGCTGGACGCCTGCGCGGATCACCCCTTCAGGCTGAGCAATCCGGCCATGGCGGATCAGGTGGCTGATTTCCGCATCCGTTTGCTGGGGTTCTAACTGGCCGCCGGGGCGCTCCCCATAGGATCCGGCCATTCCCTGTTTTGGCGATGTCTTCCCCCCTCGCTCGTCTGCTGCGCCAGCTGAGCGCTGGTTTCAGCAACCAGCAGCAGGCTTTCGACAATCCACCCCTCTACGCCCACATCCTTGTGAAGTTCCGGCCGCTTCCCCAGTTGGAGCCCGGTTCACTGCTGCTGGATCAGTCGTACGCCATCAATCCAGCGGCTCCCTATCGCTTGCGGGTGCTGAAGGCCGAGCAGCGCGGCGGTGAGCTCTGGATCACCAACCAGGCCATCCACGATGAGCAGCGGTTCTGGGGGGCCGTGGATGATCCCGCCAAACGCGCCCTGATCAGCGCCGCCGATCTCAAGCCCCTCGAAGGCTGCGCCTATGTGGTGCGCGAAACCAGCGATGGCTTCATCGGTGAGGTGGAGCCCGGCTGCCGCTGCATGGTGGAGCGCAAGGGGGCGCTCTCCTATCTGGTGAGCAGCTTTGAGCTCAGCGGCCGCGGCATGCGCACGATCGATCGCGGCCATGATCCCGCCACCCATGAGCAGCTGTGGGGCTCGCTGGCAGGGCCGTTTGAATTCGAGCGTACTGACGATTACAGCCACGAATTACCGCCCGATTGGCTGGCGGCCTGAACGGCCGGCTACTCGCGCAATGCTCCAGCGAGGTAAAGCTGTGTAAGGGGCTGAGACCTTTGGCGGCGTGCCATCGATAACTTCGGCGCTGGTTTTTTCCCTTGCTATGGCCCTTCCGTTGCTGGCCACCGAGCCGATCACCCAGAACGCCCGGGTGAATAACTTCAGCATCGGCACCGATGAAGCTCCGCGCACCCAGGTGGACGTGGATGAGCAGATCGAGCGCGCCTACCGCCAGATCTTCTTCCACGCCTTCAAGGTGGATCGCGAGCCGATGCTGGAGATGCAATTCCGCAATGGCGATCTCACTGCCCGAGACTTTGTGCGTGGGCTCTTGCTTTCGCGCAAGTTCCGCGAGGGGTTCTACCGCTGCAACAGCAACTACCGGGTGGTGGAGCAGATCGTGGGCCGCGTGCTCGGCCGCGAAGTACACGGTGATCAGGAGCGCCTCGCCTGGTCGATCGTGATCGCTAATCAGGGTCTGGAGGGCTTTGTGGATGCCCTGCTCAGCTCCGATGAGTATCTCGACAACTTCGGGCTCGACACCATTCCCTACCAGCGCTCACGGGTACTGGTGGGTCACGCCAAACCGCAATTGCCCTTCAACCAGCAGGCTCCCCGCTACAGCGCCTACTGGCGTGACATCAGCGCCCGCCGTGCGCCGGCGAACCCCTTTGCCGGCGGTGGTGCCCAGTTCAGTGGCGGCCAGATGTCACCCGCCTGGGTGGGCGGTCAGCCCCCCAAGCTGGCGCAGACGATCTGGCTGGCCCTGGCCGCAATCGGTGGTGTGGAAGTGCTGCGAGTGCTGCTCACCTCCGCAGGCGCCATGGTCGGCACCGGTTCCGCCGGCTGAGCTCAGGCGCACTGATGAGGCGCTGCGTTCAAGCGCTGAGTTCATCCATAAAGGGCTGTTCCTCGTCCTCCGGGAAGGGGTGCAGCTCCAGCTCGGGTTCGTTGAACTCGTTCGCCTCCGCAACAGCTTCAGCGTTGGGCCGATGCAGGGGATGCACCGTGGCGCTGGAGCTCAGCCCTTGAGGCTGCCGAGCTGGGGACTGCTCATTGAGGAGGTCTTCCAGCCGGGCGATGCGCTCTTCCGTGGCGGCCAGCAGATCGGTGGATTCGCTGGAGGCGGAGCTGCTCTGCTGCTGATGCAGGCCCTCCAGTTGAGCCTCGAGCCCTGCCAGCCGCTCCTCCAGTTCCAGCAGGCGCAGGGTGAGGGTTTCGCCCACCAGGCTCAGGGCCTGCAGCTGCTCGCTGAGCCTGAGTTGCAACGATCCGTTGGCAGGGGATGCGCTGGCAGACATGCCTGTAGCCGAGAAGGATTTGGCCGGATGGTATCGGCCCTGAGCGCGGCCGCCAGACCCCATTTTTGTAACGTTTCTCAAAGGTGTTCGAGGATCCAATGGGCACCCATTGGATTCGGCTTAGGCACCAACTGCGCTGGTAACCGTTCGGTGCGTCTTCCTTTCAGGCACGCCCTCCCAAGCAAGCCGTCCAAAGCCCGCCTCCCGTAGCCCCATGACCCTCGCCAACGCTGCCTATCTGGGCATCGAGCGTTATGCCAACAACCGCGTCAACGAGAACTGGACCACCGGTTCTTGCGACGACAAGGTTGCGCTCATCCGCGCTGTGTATCAGCAGGTGCTTGGCAATCAGTACGTGATGGCCAGCGAGCGTCTGGAAGGTCCTGAGTTGCTGTTCAAGCGCGGCTACCTGAGCGTGCGTGAGTTTGTGCGTCAGGTAGCCAAGAGTGGTCTCTACCGCAAGAAGTTCTTCGAGAGCACCAACCCCTACCGCTTCATCGAGCTCAACTTCAAGCATCTGCTGGGCCGCGCTCCCAAGAACAAAGCCGAGATGCTTCACCACTTCACGATCCTGCAGGAGCAGGGTTTTGATGCGGAGATCGATTCCTATCTCGATAGCGCTGAGTATCAAGAGCGCTTCGGTGAAGAAGGCGTTCCCTACCTGCACGGTTGGAACTACTCGGTGGGTCAGCAGGGCCTGCAGTTCTCCTACATGCTGCAGCTGGCTCGCGGTGCCGCTGCCTCTGTGAAAGGCGACATCACCAAGAACCAGTTGCGTCTTAACCCCTCGGTGCACGCTGAGCTGCCGCTGCCTATGGTGAGCCCCAACGCCAAGGGCAATGTGTTCCGCAAGGTGGGCACCGATGGCGTGACCCGTCAGGGCGTGGGTGCCGGCGAAGAGGGCCGCACCTTCCGTGTGGAGATCACCGGTTTCAACAACTACCGCCTGCACAAGCGCAGCAACCGCGTGCGCTTTATTCCCTTCAACAAACTGCTGAAGTACCAGCAGCAGATCCACCGCGAAGGCGGCCGGATCGCTAGCAACAATCCGGTTAACTGACCGGATCCTTTGCTCCCTATTACCCCGAAGCTCCGATGAAGGTTTCTGCAGGCAACCGCGGCACCAGCTTCAGCAATGACCGCCAGGTGTCGTTCACGGTCACCGGTCTGGCCAACAACGACTATTCCCGCACCGCCGATGTGGTGATGAATGTGCCCTACACCCGCATGAACGAGACCATGCGTCTGGTTCAGCGCATGTGCGGCAAGATCACCGGCGTGAGCGTGAGCGGCGGAATCGACGCGTAGTCGAGCTCCACAACGTCTTTTGAGCCCAGCTCCTTCCCCGGAGGGGGCTTTTTGTGGCGTCGCTGTGGCGGCTGCTACCAGGCGGTAGCGTAGCGAGGTCTTGACGGCTTAATGTAGGGCTGTTCTCATTCTGAGAACCGTTGCACTGCAAGCTTTCTGACCCTACAGATGACCGTTTGTTAAGTGCTGCTGATGGGAGTCATCGGCTTGTCCAACAATGACCAGGCCAGGCGATGAAGCGGTTTCGGCCAGCTCCTCGGTTTGGCCCCTTCATCCCCCTCTCCCCGACTCACGTCGAGAACAGGAGCTAATCAATGTTCGACGCCTTCACCAAGGTGGTTGCCCAGGCTGATGCCCGTGGCGAATTCATCAACGCTGGCCAGATCGACGCCCTCGCGGCCATGGTCGCCGAAAGCAACAAGCGGATGGATGCTGTCAACCGCATCACCTCCAACGCGTCCAAGATCGTCACCAACGCGGCCCGCGGCCTGTTTGAGGCCCAACCTGCCCTGACAGCCCCAGGCGGCAACGCTTACACCAGTCGCCGCATGGCTGCCTGCCTGCGCGACATGGAGATCATCCTCCGCTACGTCACCTACTCCGTGTTCAACGGCGACGCCTCCGTGCTGGAAGACCGCTGCCTGAACGGCCTGCGTGAGACCTACCTGGCCCTCGGCGTTCCCGGTGCTTCCGTGGCCGAAGGCGTGCGCAAGATGAAGGACGCCGCCATCGCCATCGCCAACGATCGCAATGGCATCACCGCCGGCGACTGCTCTGCACTGATGAGCGAGATCGGTACCTATTTCGACCGCGCTGCTGCGGCAGTAGCCTAAATTTTAAGCAAAAACTAATTCTTTAGTCATCAACTCCCATGAAGACCCCTCTCACCGAAGCTGTTTCAGCAGCGGATTCCCAAGGACGCTTTCTGAGCAACACGGAGATCAACTCAGCATTCGGTCGATACAACCGTGCCAAAAGCGCCCTTGCAGCAGCAAAGGGATTAACCGCGAATGCAGATAGTCTTGTCAATGGTGCTGCACAAGCCGTTTACAGCAAGTTCCCTTACACCACTCAGATGCAGGGTGCCAACTACGCTGCTGATGCGCGTGGTAAAGCAAAATGCAGCCGTGATATCGGCTACTACCTGAGAATGGTTACATATTGCCTCGTGGCCGGTGGCACTGGACCGATGGATGAGTATCTGATTGCTGGCATCGATGAAATCAACCGTGCCTTTGAGCTGTCTCCATCGTGGTACGTTGAAGCTCTCAATTACATCAAAGCCAACCATGGTCTCACTGGCGAGCCAGCCACCGAAGCCAATAACTATCTAGACTATGCAATCAACGCCCTAGTTTAACTGCATACAAAGGATTTTCATTCTCGGGCTCCCCATGTGGGAGCCTTTCTTTTTAAACACTAAAGCTAAAAGCTTGAAGTTCAGAAATTATCGTTGCAATGAATGGATGCAGCTCACACAGCTATAAATACTTTAAACATAAGAATAACACATTGCAATTTGAAGGCAGAATTTTTCCTATTGGCCATTCGATACCATGTATATAAGCAGTTGAAAGCCCGCATCGCCCCCTTCTCCTTGACACGAGCATGACGTTCCAGCAGCCCGAGCAAATCACACACTTGATCAAGCAAGCAGGAGAAGGCGCTGAGATCATATACAAGACGGGAGATATATATCTTCGCATTGACCTTAGGGGTGACGACATATCCCTTTGGAGATCGCATTTTATGGCTCATTCTAGTAATGCAAATCTCCTTGTTGCATGCCAAGATAGTGATGGCGATCTGATGCAGACACAACTCACCTGGGTCGTAGGCTCTTCTATTCGGACCGCTCTCGTATCTGGAAAAAAAGAAGCTAAAGCGCTCTTGGAAGCAATCGGTGTAACGACCGAGCTAGCCAGTCTTGCATGCGATCGCTGCTATGGATTAGGCGCGTCGACTATATGGGCATTCTACTTGGATCGCAAAGATACATTGTCCGCAACTCCGCTTGGCTCGTTTTCATGACAACAGAAGCCGAACATAAAGCAGAGATTAGTCGTCTTATCTCGCAAGCTAACGTATGTGGGCTTGGCGCAAGAGAGACTATACCTATAGAAGTTCGAAAGATTATCGTGATTGCAGATGCAGCGCGACGCGCACTGAGTCTCAATGAAATAGAGCATATCTGCACTATTTGCGAGGTCTCAAAAAATGCTGTTGCCGAACTAATCGAAAAGTCACCAAAGATGATCGCCAGAGCGAGAGCGTCATTACTATACAAAGAACCAGGGTTGACAGTGGAAGGAGGAGAGCTTTTCCCTGAGCATAGAGCCATGGCGTGCTGGAGAGACTGCGAGCAGTTTATGAGGGTAGTGACTTACGGGGTGGCATGTAATTGCACAGAAATCACAGATAAAAAAGGAATGAAAGCATTATTGGAACTCTATACGTTTTTGAGAGTACCCGTAAAAGCACTTTTGTGCGTCTTATCTGAATTAAAGATTCTCTCATCGAATATTCTTCGAAGATCAGGCTATGAGAGTGAAAGATTTGGTGCTGAAAATGCGTTTAACGACTTGATCTTTGCGCTAAACCCAAAAAGCGAATGGCGACTCGAGGGCCACAATCAAGCAATTAAGATATCTAACATACATCCCGCCAGCACAGCTTAATACTAAAATGCCACAAACAAAAAAACTAGAATTAACCAGAACGAACCTCCAAGGCATCCCGAATCCCAACTTAAGATGAATTTTTTACCAGAGAATCCCCGGCAGTGGCATCCCCCGGAGACATGCGAACCTGTTATGGTTAATCACGTGCCACTTGACGCCCGAGGAGCCCGCTGGTCACATCGAGTTCTACCCCCCCTAGATCTAAGAGAATCTAAACTGTGCCGAGCAGATCTAAGAGGTGCTGATCTTTCTGACTGCCAGCTTGATGGCTGTGATCTAAAGTTAGCGCGCTATGATATAGATACCAAGTTTCCTGAGGGATTCAATCATTTTAAATCAGGAGCAGTCGGACCCAAGGCTTATCTTAATGGGGCATTTTTTAATGGTGCCGACTTAAGGGGGATGGACCTCAGTGGAAGTAGTTTCATGGGGGCCTATCTTAGTGGTTGCGACCTTAGTGGCTCTGTGCTTGATGGTGCAAACTTTGTGGGGGCCGATCTTCGCTTTGCCAGACTGCAGGGGTGCAGCTGTAGAGGAGCGCGCTTTACAGGTAGCCAATTAAATCAGGCAGATTTACGCACAGCTAACTTCATTAACACATCCATCGATACTGCAGAAAGCATTCAGGGAGCCGATTTTAGTTGTGCCTCCGGGATCAGTTCTGAGCAGCTGACAAACCTTTTATCACGGCCACACACCGAGCTTGATTGCTGGAACCCATTCACTCGTACGACAACTCGGGGCTCTCTGGATTCGCTTCGGTGCTGAGGTCAAGCGATATAAAGCCTGCACAGCGCTGTTCTGCCAATCAGGGCAACCAAAGGACAAACGGACACCAGCTGGAGGGTGCGGTCAGTCAGAAGGAGTTGAGTTTCATAAAGCAACCTGCAAGCTTGGCCGATAACTCACGGATAATTATGAGGTTTCGCCAACGCACCCATGCCCTTCGGCCCCGCCTCGATTCTCGGTGTTGAACGCTTCGCTCAAGACTGCGAGGCCCCCCAGGAGCTGGTGCCTGGAGATGATGATGCCGCCAAGGAAGCTCTGATCCGTGCTGTATATAAGCAAGTCCTCGGAAATGCCTATGTCATGGACAGCGAGCGCCAGCTGGTTGCCGAGTCACAATTCAAATTAGGCGAAATCAGCGTGCGGGAATTAGTGCGCACCATTGCGAAAAGTGAGCTCTATCGCTCACGTTTCTTTGATGCCTGCGCTCGATACCGCTATATAGAACTGGCGTATCGCCATCTGCTTGGGCGCGCGCCTGCCAGCTTCGAGGAAATGCGCCGCCATGCAGAGCGACTTGATGCAAGCGGCTATGAATCAGATATCGATAGTTTTCTCGACTCTGATGAATACCAGAACACCTTTGGTGAATGGACAGTTCCGTACCAGCGGGGCTGGAGGACTGAATCCTGCACCACGCTCCAGGAGTTCACATGGACATTCCAGCTATTGCGGGGAAACAGCAGCAGCAGCCTGAAGGGAAACCTCTCCGGGATCCAGAGTCGGCTGGGCGGAGCTGCCTACCAAAACCGCCCGCTCCCGGTGGTGGCACCATCATCGATCGATTCACAGGGATGGAGTTTCCGCCCATCACCAAACCTCGGCGATGCCGCTACTCGCAGTGGCGTTGGCGCAGGGCAAGAAGGAAAGGTCTATCGGGTTGAAGTCACAGCATACCGTGCAAATAATGTGCGGCGTGTCTCCCGATATACGAAGTCTAATCGTGTCTATTTTGTTCCCTACAACAAGCTATCAGAGCAGTATCAGCGCATTCATCGTGAGGGAGGGAAAATAGCTAGTATTACCCCTGCTTGACAAGTTCCGAGTGCGGGCAGAGATTAGCTCTCCTCTTCATGAATGTCCACAGACTTCAGTGCATCCACGCCAGCACTATGACAGCTTTAAAAGGCTGTTAAATGCCAGGACGACCACACCATGTCCCTCATTCCTCCCTAGCCATGTCAATGAATCAATCTCCGTCACTAGGATTTGGTGCCACACAATTATTAGACGCACCTGCCAGCTTTTCGCGAAGGCCGAACCATCAGGCTACAGAAGCAGCAACGAGCAACGATCGATTCAGAAATCAGCAAGACCTAAACGTTCCTGGGGCGTTTACAGCCAGCGATAACGCCGCCTATCAGCTTGCGGTGATTGCTGCCTATCGCCAAGTATTCGGCAATGTTCAGCCGATGGAGAGTGAGCGTCTGCTGAGTGCCGAATCGCAACTCCGCAATGGAGATATCAGCGTGCGTGAATTCGTGCGCCGCCTTGCGCTATCAAGTTTTTATCGCTCTCGCTATTTTGATGCAGTGTCTCCGCATCGTGCTGTTGAGCTGAACTTCAAGCATCTACTTGGTCGCCCGCCGCAGGACGAAGCCGAGATCAGTGCCCATGTAGCAACAGTTGCCACCTCTGGATTTGAAGGTGAGATTAACAGCTACCTTGATTCCGACGAGTATTTGCAGACATTTGGCGAAGACACTGTTCCTTATCCCACCAGCTGGAATTCTCCTCTGGGTCAGCCACAGTCTGCCTTCAACCGGATGGCGGCTCTCGAGCAGAACTTCGCAGGAAGTGATACCGCTGTGGGGAATAAGAGTCAGCTATTGGGTAACCTTGCAAAAGGCTACAGACTCTCAATCAAGGTCCCCGCCCAAGTCTACAGGTCTGGAAACGCAGGCAGCGTGAATCGATCAATGGCGGGAGGTACCCGTGGGATGTTTGAGCCCGTCAGGCGTATCAATGCCGATGGGGGTGACTCCGCTCCGATGCGCGGCGATCTTTACGTTGGCTTCGGTCTTGGCCAACGAGATCAGGAGGTGTTTGAGCGCAGCGGTGGTGAGTCCGCTGATCAAATTGCCGCGCTGATACGTGCAGCCTATCGCCAAGTGATGGGCAACCCCCATTTGATGGAAAGCGAGCGGAGCCTCACAGCAGAGAGCCAGTTCGCGGAGGGTCGGCTCAATACGCGTGAGTTTGTACGTGCAGTTGCCCTTTCTCCTGATTACCGGCGCCGCTTCTTTGAGAGCAACGCCCCCTATCGCTTTGTGGAGCTCAACTTCAAACATCTTCTGGGTCGAGCTCCACTCACTC
>Ga0194123_10002585_pt1 | contig 23354 bp, 34 predicted proteins | sample TA2MahsurfametaG_5_FD_155479 | JGI IMG/M metagenome (GOLD analysis project Ga0194123, IMG submission 155479) | Freshwater microbial communities from Lake Tanganyika, Tanzania - TA2015023 Mahale A surface | ecosystem: Environmental > Aquatic > Freshwater > Lake | place: Tanzania: Lake Tanganyika... | reverse complement strand
TAAAATCCGCGGTTCCCTGAAAATCAGTACCTGAATTGAACTGTACGCTATATTGTTCTCCTGCAACCTGCCCGCCATTGGCAGATACAGTATTAAATATTACCAGACCTGTATCAGCCGGATAATTTCCATAAGATGATGTGTTTGCGGCATTTGTTAATCCTGAATCAAAAAACAGATCATATTGTTGGATAGTGTTAGGAACAGACTTAAGGAATAAATTAAGACCATTTAAATTATTTGCATATATGGTGTTAGCCTGTATGTTATTAATAGTAACTTCTGAACCATTTGCAAATGGATATGCGTTTTGTAATGTTACTCTGGCTGTTGAGTTAGCACTGATCGTATTGATATTCTGTACTACTGTGCCTTTAGGAGTCCAGTTTAATGCTCCTGATCCGTCTGTGGTCAATACATATCCTATAGCACCACCACCTATATATAGGTTATCGATGTTACCTAAATGTATGGGAGTTGAAGTCCAGTAACTTGAATTTGCAGGGGCTGACGCATTTCCACCTGCATTAACCCAAAAATTGCCGTTAAAAACTAATACTTGTCCATTGGCAACATTCGCTTCAATGTCTAGATTGCCTATAGCACCATCTATCTGACTGAATGATATTTCACTATAAGCTGTTAGAACTTCTACGTTCTCAGTTATACCTAAAGTCTTACCTATGAATAAGAGTTTTTGATCGCTAGCAAAACCAAATTCCGCCTCGTCAAGTTGGGGCAGATCGACTAGATCTCCTGAACGCTGTTGAATCTTAGAAATTTGTATAATAGACATAGTTGTACAGTTACCAAGTAGTACAACTATTTATGCTATTAAATCATATGAACTGCTTATAGTATTGTTCTAACCTAGCGTACCATAACTCAGTATAGTTATCAAATTCAACACCTTCTATGATAAATTCTTGATATTGATTATCGGCTGAACACATGAAAACAACACCTTTGCGTATCTTTGTGCCCCATACTTCATTATGCGCTAATGCATATGCTGCTAATTGTAAGAAATAATCATCTATCCATTCACGTTTTTTTGGCTTGTTCGTCTGCTTATGGTCCATGATAGCATCACTATTATCATGTACTCCTACAAGGTCGGTAGTGCCCGCATAAGTTTCAGGAAAATAAAGACTGACTTCTGTGCCCCAGAACTCCTTACAATTACTCAAGCCCTTCTCAATTATAGTCTTAGCCATAGTATGACTTTGTATGCTATAAGGATTAGTGCCGGGCTGACCTATATCTCCGGTCTTTACATGATTCTCAAGCCATTTATGCATGCGGGTACCTCTACCTGCTGCTTCAGTTGTGATCTGCTTAGCCTTCTCCTCACCTACTCTTTTACGCCACTCTTGTAATGCTTTTTTCTTTTCTTCTGGTTTTGTGGCATCAAGTATGGTGGTGACGCTAGGAACAGCATGACCATCAGGAGTCAAGTATTTTCTTGACCCATTAATCGTTTCTCTTTTTAGTTCCTTATAAGGAAACTTATTTGGCAAGTATATCAAACTGTGAAACTCTCACCGCAACCACATCTTGCTGATTCATTAGGATTTACAAAGTCAAACTTTTCATTTAATCCTTGCTTGACATAATCAACAGTCATGCCATCTAAAAAAGGGTATGCTTCTTTAGTTACCCATATATATAAATTGTCATGGATAGATAGCATATCTTCGCTTTTCCATTCGTCTGCAAATTCTATTTTATAGGAATAACCATTACAACCAGTCTTAGTTATACCCAGCCTAATACCTAGACCGCTACCTCTTTGTTTGATTTGCTCAAGAAATCTATTCTTGGCAGTGTCGGTAAGTGTAATCATATATGTAATTATACATTACTTTGTTGCAAAAACTCAACAGAAATGGTTACATGAACCTAAACTTTAAGCCTTTATTCATCAAGCCTAAAATTATTTCATAGCATTTTGTGCCATCTTATCGACTATTTCTTGACTTTGTTCCGGGGGCGGTGGTGGCTCTGTTTTCTGTGTTGGTGTCAGACCTTTAAATACTACCTCGTCACCCTGTATATTGCTTATGACTCTGTTAAGAGGCTTCTTTTGTATCATAGCATAAAGATCATCGTTGCTTAGTATCAACTGTCCATTAGAAACTTTTCTGAAATAATCCTTGAGTTGCTGGACGGTTATATTTTTTGTGATCTTTTTATTATCCAAACCTGATTTCAGTTGATCGGTCGCTGCGACCAATCTAATCAGTTGTGGATCGGTTACTAATTCAAAGAGGCGCATCAATTACCTCTTTTCTCTGCCTACTCCGCCCTCTGGTCCTGCTTCTGGTTCTTCTGGCATCTCAGGAGCGACTTCTGCACCCATCTCTGCTCCCATTACTTCCTCGCCACCACCTGCTGCAGGTGCAGCAGCGATATCTGTGACAGCCATTTCTTCACCACCTGACGGAGCACCTAACGCTGACATATCACCCTGACCTGTCATACTGTCCATGGCTCCCTGCAATGATTGCTTGCTTTGGCTTAAAGTTTGATTTAGTGTAGCTAGTGATTGGCTGGCTGCTTGGTTAAATGCAGCCGCTTCGTTCACGCCGATCTCGCTTTGAATGCTATCAGTCAATGCAGGAAGTTCCTTAACAAGCATGTCATTAACTTCTTCGATCATTTTCTGCAAATTATTAATCATATCCTGCGCTGCGAGAATTACTTGTGACTTTTCAACTTCTTGATTCTCAATAACGATCTTGGCTTCTTTAGTAGATTTGTAGTGTTCAGTCAATGCCTGCGACATGAAAACAAGTTTCATAAATGCAGGCTGTGACTGATTCTTATAGAAATCAGGACTTGCCTTTGCTTCCTTCATAAGTCCATATACTTTTTCAAGCATATACTTTGACTGTGCGCGGCTTAGCTTACTTACATCAAAGCCTACATCAAAGTTCTCTTTTAGTGCTTTTTGAGCAACTTGTTTTTTATCAAAATCGTTAAGTTTCATGGTCTGAATTCCATTGTTAATAGAAGTATTTATCAGAATACACTTACTTTGCTTCCTGGTATTCTTTATACTTGCTTGTTTGTAGATACTTGGAGAAGGACAAATAAGTCTCTAGTTCTTGTATGAACTTGCGCTTCCTAGTCTTTTCTTCCATAAGTTTAGCTACATATATCAATTTATCAGGAAATGTTGATTTTTTAACCATTTTTTCATGTTGTGCTATATGCACATTTAAGGCCCCGATATATCTATCAAGTTCATAAAGTCTCTTATTTTCTTTATTTTTATTATTCTTATCGAACACGCAATATGTTACTGCGTATTTGAGGCTGGAAAAATCAATTGGATTTGTAAAAGGGTCATTTATTACTGATACAAAGTATAGTTCATTTTTCTTATCAATATGATAGGTGCCAAAAATGTTATAACTACCATCATCTTCTTGTACGATGAATAGTTCTTTAATATCCTTAATAAAACTCTGTTTATTCATATCAATATTTAGTAAAATAAATGTTCCTTGATACAGAAGTTATATCAAGCTTATAGCCAGCGTTGATATATTGAGTGTCACATCGTATCATGGGCACACCCTGACAATCTTTAAAAAGGGCGCCCAGTTCTGATATGCCGTCTTCAAATACCCCTGCATATTGTATCTCAAAATCAAATGACCATATAGGTACATTTTTATCTTTAAATGCATATCCAAAATACTCAATTGAGTTTAAATCGACAAAATTACATACGGGATCCCTCGCGACATCGGGCTGCGCTCTTAACGATATAATTTGCAATATAGTATCAAAATTACACTGTGTGTTGCGTTTTTTAAACCATTCGTCATTATCAGTAACATCATTGCTAGGTCTAGCGCGGTTCAATACCCCTGTCTTAGTGATATCAAACAATGTATAACAAGCAATTCTATGAGACATGCCGTATTTACAGCAATAAAAAAGCCCGGGAATTTAAGTTCCCGGGCCCTATGTCGCTAGACTTTAACTAATTATTAGTTAGTGAAAGTTGCTGTGGCTGCTACTGTTACTGCTGCTGGTGCGACTGCATCTACTGCTGTTTTTAGAGTAGCTGCTGTATATGCTCCAGTTGGGTACAATGCTAGTGCAATTGTATCGGCAGCTGCGTCAGTATATTCGTAAATCATAATCGTTGAAAGCTGTTGAACAGTTTGCAAGATTGTGTTTACTTCTGTGCCAGTCAATGCGGCTGCTGCTGTGATTGTGAAGAAATCAAGCTTTGGGCCCTGTGGCTGTACAGTTAGTCCTGAACTGACTGCGTTTACGCCTGTGTTTGTATAGTCTGGTTGATCTAAGTGAAATACTGGCTTAAGATCACCATTGACTCTTGTAAATTGTGCCATTTTAAAATCTCCTAATGTTGTGAACCATATAGGCTCATACTATTATTTATGCCAATGGTGAAAAATCATGGTTAGATTAGCGTTGGCCAGCAAGATTTTGTGCAGAAAAGCCCATACGGTCTACGAATTTAAGACCCTGACTGACGAATCCTTCTTGGCTCTGCTTGCCGCTTTGTAGATATCCTTTGACTGGACTCTGCTCTGCTGCTGTCGCTAGTTGATTTACTACACTTTGTTTAAGAGCATAAACTGCTGCCCATATAGCAAATAATCCTGCTATGCCTTCTTTGTTAGCATTCAAGTGAGTAATTAACTTTTGCTTCATGTTAGGAGTCATAGGTCTAGTTTCAAAATAGTCCATGAACTTTTCGCTTAAATTATTTACATCTCCTGCCACGATTTGTTTGTTGATGAAGGTAGTGAATAATTGATTAAATGTATTTCTTGCTTGCGGTGCTGTACTCAATAATTTTTCTGCTGCAGGACCATTTTTACTTATAGCAGATTTGACATTATTTACCAGTGTCTTATCTAAAGTTACTGTAGGTGTAGTAGGCATCGCGCTAGGGACTACAGCAACATCACTATTATTTTTTAATTGTCCTATGGAGCCGTTCAATGGACTAGCATCATCAGTAGTAGTTGCATCTGGGTCGAGATATTGATGAACTGCTATACCTGCTTTTTTGCCAGTAAGCAATTTCCCGATCTGACTATCAACATCTACAGTATACTGTATACCGTTAGGGTTTGCTTTGAACTTATATAGGCCATTTTCATCTTTTAGTGTATTGCCAAACAACAAATCGCCCCAATAGTAACCCTGCGTGCCTTTGCTAGCTTGCTCAAGACCTGGCCATATATCTTTAATTATGTTATTAAGTTGTCCGCGATCTACACCTCTTGCTTGATCATATTGCATGAATTGCTCGGGGCTATGAATATTTCTGCCAGCACCACCTGCTTTATTGAACATATGCTTATCCATGATAGCAAACTTGCCGTCTGGTCCATGTCCGAATACCAATGCAGGATAACCGTCCCATTTAATAGTAATTGTTTTAGGATTTTTGGCTGTATCGGTTATTGCCTGTAATGCGCGGTTAGCGCCTGCAGGACCATCAAGAATTATCAGGTCTTCAGGATGATCTAAGTGGCCCTTAGCCTCTTGCAACCTAGTTATATCAGCCTGTAGTCTGGTTAGTGATTCTCTCAGATTTTGAAAGAATTCAGCTTCGTTTTTAAATTTCATATTATACAGGGGCTTTTTTATCTTGCGTCTTGCCCATGTCAGACTGTGCGAATGCTATCATAGCAATATTCGTTAAGTCTTGCTTTATACCACCTGATTTATAACTCTTGCCCATGTTATCAAGTATCTTTTGTATCTGCGGCATCGCTGTGTCTAATTTGATACCCCTCAAGAAATTGCCCATGAATGTATCCTTGAACCACTTGCCAAGATCAGGCTTACCTGATCCTGCAGGCGCTGCTGCTGGTGCTGCTTGCGCTCCAGCTGCTGGCTGTGCTGGTGCGGCTGCTGCTGCTGGATTAGTTCCCGGTGGCACTTGTAAATTATCCGGACCTTGCGGTGCCGCGGCCGGTTTCTTACCGAAAAATCCTTTTACTTTATCAACTATACCCTCGTTAGTGCTATTCTCTAATAATGTTTTAAACTTTGTGATCACTATGCTAGGATGATGTCCTGATTCACGAACCTGTTGTCTAAACTTTTCTTCTGTAATTAACTTGACAAGTAGTGCAAATATTCTTTCTTCTTGTATAGACTTCATCTTTACACCTTTAGCGTGTTGACCCATGAATTGTCTGTGTAAGTCTTTCACATCATAACCAGCATTGTTTGCTTTTAGGATCCTTTCCCCTACTCTTAATAGATAATCTTTATTCAAACTTACTTTTGAAAGATCGGCTGCTATCTCTTTAGCCATCTTGCTCTCAGGAGGAAGGGGCTTAGTTCCTGCAGGCTGTAACTGTCTCATGGCACTTACGATCTTATCAACATTTTGATCGATCTCAGGCTTAGCAACTCCTTGCTTTTGACCTGTGGCAACTGCTTGATTACCAGGGCTTTGGCCCTTCTTTGCTGAAGCCGCGGCTGCCGCTGCTGTACCGGGAGCGGGCTGTGCTGCACCGGCTTTACCACCGGGCTGTCCAGCTGCTCCTGGTGCGGCACTTGGACCGCCGGGCTGTGCAGTTGCTCCTGGTTGTGGTGCGCCTCCAGCGTCTGGATTCGGGGGTTGTGCTGCTCCACCTACCGCATTTATATCTACTATACCCTGTTCAACAGCGGTCTTGATGCTGTTAAGTCCTCTAGTCACAAATTTCTTAACGAATATGTCCTGCGTTAATTGGTCTTCGCGGCTTAATCCTGATTTCTTAGCCCTAGAAATCGCGCCAGCAACTCCCGCTGTATCAGCGGCGCTGCCGCCAAACGGGTTGCGGCCTAACAAGTTTTGAAACATATTCAGTTCATTAATTTTCATGATTTTTCCTCAATGTTCTGGAAAAACGATGAGTATCTTTAGATTTAATCGCCCCTAGCAATTTACGCTCAAGTATTTCAGCCTTTTCGGCACTGTAATTACGATTGATAAGTTCTATGAGGTTTATAGCACTGGTAATAACATTATGGGCTCGGCTTTCAATAACATGCCCTATGTCACGATTATTTCCAATGGCTTCTAGCTCTTGTAAAAGGGTTTTAGTACGCTTTTCCATAACTATATTTATCTGGAAGCGGATGTTTTATTTCTTTAATGAAGCCAGTATACTTTTCAGTTTTGCGCTCTGTATATCGGCTACAACATGCTTGTTTTGAGGCTCGACTTCAATTACGTTTGTATCAACTTTTACGGGTATCGGGCCTATCTGACTAGTGGCTTTGACCTGACTTAATAATTGATTTCCTGTTGGTTGAGGCTTATAACTAGTATCTTGACCCTCGTCTGTGATACGCAACGTATCTACATCGAATTTAAGTTCGATCTTTTGTCCTACACCCGAACTACTACGTGTTTTCATCAACTGTATCTGATATAATCCACGCTCACGCATACTTCGACTTGTAAATATACCAAACACATTATCCGCAGTATTGATCTTACTGATACCACCTGCTATATGACTATGATCAAATTCGATTTCTTCAACTGCACTACGATTTAACTGACTAGCCGTTACAAACACTACATTAAGTTCCTTAGCAAGATTGCGTAGTTCTTCGCTAACATACTTGTCTTTAACAAACAAATCATTGGGACTGACTTTAGCACTTACAGGCATTACTAAATCTAGATAGTCTACACACAAGAAGTCTACACGCATATCTGTTTGTATCTGTAATTCTTTTACATATGCTCTTATATCGTTGACATTGCTTTGTGCTGGCATATATTTGATACGCAGTTGTCCAGATTTTTTTGCTACCATCTTAACTTTCATCTCGACATTATCGATATCTTTAAAAATCTCTCTACTACTTGTATCAGTCATCATGCTATCGATGCGCATACTACATAAGCCTTCGCTCAATTCAAGAGTGATATATACACCACTCATGCCTTTCTGTACCCAGTTCACTGCTAGATTTTGCATGATCAAACTCTTACCGGATCCACTACCACCTGCAAAGATTTGTAGTTCGCCACGATTAAAGCCACCATATAATTTATTATCAAGTGTAGGCCAACCTGTACCGTTCTGACCATTATTACTTTTCAATGCCATTAATCTTGCTCTTGGATCAGCAAAGTAATCTGTACCCATGTCCTTTTGCAAACTGATCTGTACCGCTTCTTTGATCAATTTCTCAACCGGCCCATATTCGCCCTTCTCAAGTAAGTCAGCGCACTTAAGAATAGCCCTCTCAAGTTCTTGTCGTTTAGTGAACGATTCAAATTCTTCTAGAAACCAATCATAATGACCTTCGTCTAATTCTGGAATAGTTTCTATACTGATTTCTGTAGTAGCCTTGATCTGAATCGGATCAGGCATGACATTATATTTTTTAGTATGTTCCATTATGAACTCTGCTACCGGTCGCAATCTGCGATCAAAATTTGCACTATTCATAATATTCATGACACGGGTATATAACTCCGCGTTCGTTACCATCATCTGCAAAAACAATTTTTGTACATCAATGTTGTAATCGTTTATCAAGTTGCTTCCTCTTTAGTTCAGTCTTAATCTTGCTGTTTGTTGCTGACTGCAAGATACTTAGTAATGTAGATAGTTTGCCATATTTTATTACAGCATCGTTGACATCTTTAACATCAACATCCCAATTAGGCATACTTATATAAAAACCCAAATCTAATGCGCGATTGATCACATCTATACCACTTTTATCTTGATCGGGCACTACTATTATCTTTCTGTTTAGATTTTTTAGTATCTCTGCTTGTTGATCATTTATAGCGTTAGTAGTCAGTGCGCAGCCATTTATACTAAGTGCATCGAATATACCCTCAGTAACTATACAAACTTGCCAATCTGGTTTCTGTAGATCGACCCCAAACAGATAACCGTTTTGTTGTTCACTTATGAATTTAGGTTTACGATCATCTAAGTATCTGCTAGTATGTCCCACTATCTTATGTTCATAAGTAAAGGGTATGATCACACGATTCGCTTGCCTACCCTTTTCATCAGGAGTACACATGAAAGGATAATCTTTTATTGATATCTTTCTTTTATTTAAATATTCAATGAAAGGTAAATGATGTGGATTATTAATATTAATTAATTCTGCATCTGGTAATACCATCTCTTTGAACTTAACCTTTTTCTTCTCTTTTTTGAACTTGGTGAAGTCAAGCAAGTCTTTGTGTTGCAGGCTTTCAAAACTATATCTATCAATCTGTTCTTTATCTAAGCCTAGATAATTCAATAGTTGCCTTGTGTTTCGTGTGATAGATTTGCCTAGCGTGAATCCAGATTTAAATCCACAGTTAAAACAATGATAACTCCAGTTATTTACATCTGCGAACTTTATGCCACCTCGTCCTCTTTTGTCAGGTGTATGCCCACGATGATGACAACAGACAGCATTAAAACTCTGCCATCCGCTTTGACTAAGTTTTTTCTTGCCCGGGATTAATTGTAGAATGTCGAACACTCTGTAATTATAACACAGTGTTGTGTAAAAACAAATACTATCGGTAACTTATCTTGCCAAAATATTGCTGACCACACCTGTATTGCTAGTGAATGCCATTCTTATGAATGGATGAAATCCTTTGATAGTGAATCCAACTGTATCTGTGGTCTCTAAATATTCTTCGCTTGTTATAGGATACCAATCTGTCAATGAACTACTAAAAGTACCTTCGACCGCGATCTCGCCATTATACTCATACAGGTGTGCTTGTAGTGTCAATACTGGATTATCATTCGTATTGATTACAGAAGTATAATAAGTATTGGCATTAGGTAACACATTGTCTATGCTATTATTGCTATCTAAGTTCGGGAACGGTTGTCCAGTAGGTATAGTTACAGTCTCGCTAGGAACGAAACTTGGTAACACGCTGTTTACTACATTGATCTGCCCCCTAGCGCCTGCTGCAGGATCTACGAAAACAGGATAATCGAATTCACCTTCAGGAATCTCAAGGCTATAGTAGCATAACTGCGCAGGAATGTCTTCTATCTCAGCTGCATTTAGTTGTAAATATGCTATACCAGTTACTGGTAATTGCAATGTCAATGCTTTTTTGATCAAGACTTCAGTGCCGTCATTGTTGATGATGCGGCAAGTGATTTCTTTGCCTGTTATGTTGACTGGTTTCTGTTCTTGATTTAAGAATTGAAACTGTAGTTTATTGTCTACCCCTTTGTGTAGAGTCATGGTTTTTGCGTATACTGGCATAAAGGCCCTCGGACTGTTTCCAGAAAGTAGGACGACAATCTGACGCTGCGTATATAAAAATACTGCTGTGCTATACCCTACATTTGTTACTGTCACAGATTATCGCTCCTCAATGTATTTAGTATGATAAAATTATATATTAAATCGGCGACCCAATTATAAATAAACGCAATGACTATTGCTAAAGATTTTTTTAATAAACTTACTGAAAATCATCCTTTTATCACGGTGGTAAGTTTCGCTAATCAAGATTATGTAGGGATCGTCCAGAACCGTGATGATCAATGTACCAGCATATATGATTATGGGGCTGTGATCGATAGCGGAGCCAAGCAGTTATTTCTAGAATTAGGAGAAGTCTGGTGGTGGGAGAGCAATCGCCAGATACCAATTAATATATTCTTGAAAGAGGAATGGAATCCTTTTAAGCCCTATCTTCGCACTTTTAATAACAAGAACCTAGTCATACTACATGGCCCTGTAGTCAGCCTAAACGAATTAAATAAGCGCCGTAGCAAGCGCCGTAGCATAACACTAGTAAAGAGAATGTCTTAACCTCTTTTTGCGTCTTTTGATAGCAAGTTCGAGGCTTAATTTACCCACTTGTTTATCAAAGCATATACCGTCTAGGTGGTCGCGCTCGTGCTGAAAGATTCTTGCTACTAACCCCGAGAACTCTGTATCAATCACTGTACCTACTGCATTCTGATACCTGACTTTTACAGATTCATATCTTTTGACATTTAGCCAAAGATCAGGAAAACTCAAGCATCCTTCTTTATCTATAACCAGCCCGGTACCTTCAACTATCTCGGGATTCAAGCAGGCAAACATCTTAGATTCGTTGCCCATGACAAAGATACGCTTGTTGATACCTACTTGCGGTCCAGAAAGCCCTATGCCATTATTTTCCATCATGGTTTTGGCCATTATTCTTATTAGATCATTGGCATCTCCGTCAACTGTGAAGTCCCATCTATCAGCCACTTCCCTTAGTATAGGGTCGTTTTCTTTAACTAGTTTTAGTTCCATGCTTCAATAAATTCATATGCACCACGACAAGATGCGCATAAGCAACTGCGTGTGACTTCTTAAATGTATAAGTGCCTTCTTCACGATCCCATATTGTTTTAGATACTTCGCTCCAAGTTTTTGTTATCAGATGCCTCTTGGCTGGTCTTATCACAGCAAGGAACATCGCTAATCTAGGTATGCTATTTACAGGCTCAGGCATCTTACACAAACTATTGTAATGATTACCTAAGTGTATGAGCTGACTCACGATATTAGGATCATTAAGCAATGTCCAATCAGGTTCGACCATTAATTCTACAAGATGCTTTTCGTCACGCACTTGATTATATACATGCACATTCAACAAGTCTAACTTTAGATATCCCCGATCCTCTGCAGCGGCATAATCTAAAGCACACAAATCGTGAACTGGATCATATGGAATATCTGTTACATAGATTCCTGTGTTATGTTTTTTAACATCATCTTTGCGTATAGATGCCTTGGTATGATCTATCAAAGATAATAATTTATCTCTGTCAGCCAGATCGATATCAATGTCACTCTTGAATCTCATTATTTTTTAAGTCCCAACTTACGATATGCCTCTTGAACTTTTATGGCTTGCCGTTCAGCATCTTCTATTGCCTTGTGCGTAGTCTTGTAACCGCCGTCTTTTAATCTGACATTTGCTAATTCATATAGCGTTCGTGTGTCTCTTACAGTATAGAAAGGCCAGGGAACAGGATTAGGTCTGTCACTCAATGCTTGACGAAACGCTGTTTCTGCCACAACCACATCGAATGCTGCACCATTGCTCCATACTGCCCTACGATTCCATCCAAACTTATATAACTCTTCCATGCATTCACGAAAACTTATACGACCAATATCACCCATAGCCTCTTCGATTGCTTCGGGACTTTGTTCACCCCACCATCGAATAGTATCATCATTGATGATACGGTTAAATACTTCAGTCTGCTCTTCGATAGTAGGACGCAACTCAAGTTTCTGCACTACGCCATCGCCATATGGATCGAAACGAACAACACCAATAGTAAGTATGACACAATAAGGACTTGTGTCTAGCGTTTCCATATCGATCATTATATCATTCGCCATGTTTTAAAACGTATATTAAATATTTCTGTTCATCAATGATTTCATAATCATCAGTCAAATAACCTTCATAATTAATCTTGGGCTTAAAACCATACTTGATTTCTAACCAATCGACATACTCTTCAGACTTTGTGGATCCGGTCTCTTCGGTGAACTCTGCTTTAAGATTCTTTAATACGTTCCAATAATGTAATCTCCGATCTCTTCTATTATAATCGGGATCGTCATCGTCATAATCTTGAAAGTTCTTAGGGACGTTTACCATTGCTTGACCAAATATTGTCGACCTTTGATACTTCTTCAATTATACTATGGTCGAGATAATTTAGCAACAATGCAGGTCTCTCTAGGTTTCCATTATTCGGCATACTGCTATGTAGCACCCTGCAATTATAGAATAACACAGTCCCACTAAGCATATCATGTTGTTTCATGTTCTCCTGGAACCAGCGATTGTATGTTCCATTATAACATTTGCCTATGTCAAAGTCGCGTTTCTGGCTAAATGGCACAAGCCCTGTAGAACCATTTTTGGAAGTAGTATCTACCAAACTAACAATACATTGTATGCCCAGTAATCTCTTATCATAGTTATATTTTTTAAATCTATGCGGTGTGTCTACATGTGGATTTATCCAACTACTGCCTGGTTTTATGAAAACTGTGTCGCTAGCATAAAACTTTAGATTACCAAAATATCTAGTGATCAAAGGATCAACTATCCTTAGTATCCTTTTAAATTCAGGAAATTCGCTGACTTCTTGGCTCCACCATACTGAAATATCATTTAAGTCCTTTATATCATCGCGCTCGGCATATTTTTTGTCTGGGCTCACAGCGCGGACGGGATATAGGTCTTTGATCCTATTATTGTAATCTGCTATGATCCATTTAGGTATCATGCCTTCAAATAACACATATCCTTCTTTATTACAGACTATATCATGTATGTCTTGATTCATTCCCATACTAGGCTAAAATGTATAGCGTCCTCTTTATTCTTGAATTTAAAATCCATGTAATCTTCTGTAGGATTAGTTATAAATTTATCTCCGGGAAGGCCAAAAGTTTCCATAGCCCATGCGCATGTCTCGTCCCAGCGTTGCATAGTATCGCCTTTACGCCAAGGAATCCTTATAGTATACATAAAATCTTTATCATACTTAAAATGGAATAACATCAGTAACCTGCTACCTTTAAAAGTTCTTTGACTTCTGGGATTATGTTTTTGCTACGTTTGAATTTAATAGCCCATTGTTCTGGATTAATATATTCGATTATCATTTTTTGTTGAGTAGTATCAAGATTTTCGATAAATTTTAAGCCGCTATCGCTTTGATATAACATCCACGGGCTGATCTTACCTTTAGTGATCTCATAACATATGCGATTACGATTGCCATATCTCAACGCATCTTTAGTTTGTATCTTGTCTTGCTCACTCAACAATACAGTAGTCTCAATGCTACGTGCGATAGCATCAAGTGGATCTTCGGTCTTGAGATACTCTAATAAAAATCTGTTGTAATTAGTATCACGATTCCAGATATCAATGCTGATCTGTTCTTGCAATAACCAGTCTACATATCTGCTTGGATTCAATACAGTGGCTTCACTACAATAGTTACCGAACTTGACAAACGCTGTGTAATATGCGCTCTTAGCAAAGTCCATGTAATCTTTCTTTACTTTACGACTATGCTTAGTATAGAACTGAACAAATGCGCTAAATCCTATGCGATTGCCTTGCATATCTTTATTAAGCCAACGGCGTTTAGTTTCACAAAGATGTTTCAGCAGCGAGGTTTCCCTTATGAAAGTGCTGCCACAAAACTCACATTTGTGTTCAATCGCCGTATTGTTTTTCGTATTCTTCGATTTCATCGTCTGTGATAAAATTACTAAGTGCTTCAATATCTTCTACCTTTAATTCAGGAAACTTCTGTGCTAGATATACTTTCTTATGCTGTTGCTCTGTAAACAACATGCTGAACTCTGTTAATACCTCATCATCGCTTTTAGGATAAATCTTTTTATAATACTCTTTTATATCCTTGATCGATGCTTTTTCTTTTAGTTTGCTTACATTTTGTTTGATCTGCGGTATCCACTGATGAAACTGCTTGCTACCGAAACTGCTAGCACATAACATCAACCATTGTAACTTAGGATGCTTCTGCACATTCTCGTTAAACAAATATTTGTTAGCAAACTCGTTAGTGCTTAGTACATAATATTGCTGTAACTCAGTCTTGCCCTTGATTGCGCTAAGCCACATGATCATCATGAAGGGCACAAACTTCTTGCGCTGCTCTTCGCTCAATCTATCGTAATAATCATAATCTTTTCTATCCAATGCGGCAAGAACCTCGAATAAGTCGAGATCATGTCTTTCTAACTTTTCATCAACTGATTTCTTTGTTTTGTACATATTCTTCTACTATAGCACTATATCCCCATACTTTCAAGGCATATTCTTCCGCAAGTTCCTTTTCTTCAAACAATAATGGTTCAAGTTGAAACTTACCATCACCTTGGGTTACCCACAACCAATCATTGTACTCACCATGATGATCTAGTGCTAATGGAACTTTGATACCGTATTTCATTAAAACACCTGATTATAATCAACGATCTCACAGTTGCGGCTAATTTCTTTTACGAAAAAAACACAGCGTGGCTTAGGTCCATCGTCTATCGGCACACATAAGAATTGACCATTACGCAATCTAGGTGCATACCATGTCACATCATGGTAGATATCAACGATTTCAATAGGCAAAAAACTTGGACTAAAAGAACTCAATGGATTGAACTGAAATGCGCTGAACCCACGATCATTCAGGCTGCTTAAAGGCAATGTCTCAAGGTCTCCATGCTCTTTCTCGCCTATCAATATCTGCCAATCTAATGGCATCTTGATTTTCCTATCTCCTATCTGTAGCACTAATGCTGCTGCGTTGAAACTCTCAAGGAATATCAATGGAATATAGTGATAATCTACATTCTGAGGATTGCTATTATCAAGTATAGCAAAACGCAAATCATCGATTTCTTCAGGCAGCGTTTCTAGATTGTAATATGAATTTTCCAGTGTTAATATACGCATATTAATATTTTAATGTTTACCTCTTCAATAGTCAAGTTTTTCTAAAGTAAATGGATACTTTGCTTCTTTATAGTAAGCCTTTCGTTGCGTCAAATGTCGTTTGGCGAATTTACAATCACTAGTGATGTCCCAAATCTCTACATGATCTTTATCTTCTGCTTTGCGTATGCCTCGCCCAATACTTTGTATAACCCGGACAAAGCTTTTTCCGGGCTCAATAAGAACCAGATTAAAAATGCGAGGAATATTAATACCCACACTGGCCACACCATAAGTCGCCACAATAATCTTTTTACTACTAGTTTTAACTTCATCGTATTCTTCTTTTCTTTCCATGAGTTTTGTCTCACCGCTGATGAATGCAGCATCATCTAACCTTTCCATAAGTTCTCGACCTGCATTTACGCGGTCTACTAATACTAATGTATTTCCGCTATCCTTGACCTTATCGATCAATTGTGCGATCTTGTCTAATCGTTTTTCATCTTCAAGCAAATGTTTTAATTCGCTTTGATAGTTTGTGAACTCTAAGCCATCTTTTAACTGAACTATGTTAACATGACATTGAGCGAGAACTCCTTTCTCTTGTAACTCAGCAGCACTGAGTTTGCCAATCACAGGGCCCAGGCTTACAAGCAATGCTACTTGCTCGTATGTAGCCTTAGGTATAGTGCCAGTCAGTCCCCAGCGTATGGGTATTTGACTGAACGGACCAGTCAATAGTTGCTTCAGCGCATCGGCTTTGGCCATATGTACTTCATCAACCATTACACAAACAACATCTTCGATAAACTCTTTGATACTGACTTCTGCTTCGCCTGCTTTAGTATTCTTTAACATATTGTTAAGGCTTTGCCAAGTGCATATCGTATGCTGCTTGTTATATTCTTTCCTATCTCCAAAATACACACCAACATCTAAGCCTAGATTGATATAGTCTGCTTCAGTTTGCACTACAAGGCTTTTATTTGGAACGATCACTATGCTGCGTCCATAATGCTCAATGCTCTTTGATAGAGCCGCTGTCATTATAGTCTTACCTGCACCTGTGGCTACCTCTTGTATGCACTGCGGATTGGCTAAAAAGTTATTGATGATTTCTACTTGATAGTCACGCAATGTTATAGGCTCTCCTGCTTGCGTATGCCCTTTAGGCCATACCTTGTCATCAAACGAATTTACGGACACTTGAGCAAAACTAAAAGTAGTATGATACTCGCGCAAGTCTACTAAATCGATATCATAATCATATTCTTCTAGCACACTTACTACATCAGGAATCAAATTGATGTAAGTGCTACCTGCGAGGCTGCAATAACTGACCTTACCGTTCCATCTGCCGAGGCGCACTGCCGGAAGATACCTTGCGCCAGGAACCTCATGTTCAAACTTGCGCACCAATGCCCTGCGGCAATCTAGATCAAGGCCCTCGACTTTGCAGTTCACTTCATCTTTAATTATTATCTTTGCTTGTCTCATCTGACCTCCACGGGTCTTGAGTTTACTATTTGAATAAGTTTACTGATCTTTCTAGGATCTATTCCAAACGCAAGATTGCGTTCTGGGCTTGCTATGCGTTTAATCAATACTGTATCATCTGTTGCATTTACAGCAGTTATAATATTAATAGAATGCCTAATCAAATGATCTTTGATAGCCTTATCTATCAAATTAAGATGGCTATAGTTCTGTATAGTTGGCAAAATCGCATTCTTAATATTTAATTTCCCCAGATAGTCATCGCTCAAGAATTCGTCTATATCTAATTTTGTTATGTACTGGCTAGCAAAAACTTTAATAGGATCATCTTTGATGATTTCTTTATCTATAGATATGCCGTGTCTAGTCAACCTGTGTAATGTCGATGGATCATCGTTTAATTCGATGTCCTTGATTGCATGATATAGATTTTGATTTATATTGTTGATATAGTATTTACCCTCTCTAACGGTTAGAATGGGTACATTGGTACAGTCTTTTTCTTCAATTAGGTCACCTATCAATTTTTTGATATCAGCACTGATGTCCAATCGTTTGAAGAAATGCTTACAAGAATCATAGGCCAATCTCAGGCTATGTGTATAAAACTTGCTACGGTATATGCGCTCTTCCTTATTCCATATAAATGTATTATCCCTATGATCCCTGAATGTGCGCACGAAATTTGTATTGAAAGGAGTGCGCAAACAAATCTCATCGTTTTGTAGATAAAGTTTGGGTGTGAGATATTCGTTGCTACTATCAACGATAGGCACATCCCAAGTTAAATCATTTAATTTTTCTATATCGTGACCTAGTTTACGCAACTGCCTTTGATACTTTAATATCAATTTGTCGAAAAGTTTATTTTGATTTGAAGTGACCTGTTTTTTATCTTTGATGATATAGGTAAGATTATTAAAAAATCCATAATCTTTTTTACTTAGATGTACATGCCCTTTCATCATGTAATATAACAGGTGTTCTCTTTTCTGCATCATAATATTATAATATACTCTATGTAATTTTACAAATAAAAAGGAGAGAGGACCTTTCGGTCCTCTCTAGAAGCAAATCCTAGAGTGAGTTAGGTTCGCTTCATAACTGTATTTTCAGCAAGATTGCGCCAGTTATTCGGGCTGATCTTGACAAGATCCGCGATCTTTAGAGCCATACGCATACTCAACTCGCGCAACTTAGCCTTCTTGTCCCACATGAACTGTAACACTTGCTCACCTTCATCACTTTCGAAAAAGTAATCTCGGAACAGACCACCATCGGTGTCATTGTGAACCTGCTTGATACGCAACATCTTGTCACGCTCAGTATCGATAGTCAGATCCAAAAAGTGACAACGGCTTTGAAGTGCCTCGAGGTGATCCTGCAATTTCTTGCTTCTAAGATGATCGAACTTGATGTTAGTGATAAAGATAGCCGAACCGTTGAAGTCGAAAGCATCAGGTATGCCTTCACGGCGCAACATGCTAGAATCACTATTCCAGTAAATTCGACGGCGCTTGCCGCTGTCTAGCGCAGCCTTGAGAATATTCAAAGCCAGATCATCCATCAACACGCTATCGCAATCGTCAAACACCAGTACGTGATTCTTGTCACTATGCTTAAACAATGTAGCATACAGACCCAATGCCGTCATAGCACCCTTGACGATCTCAAACTTAAGGGGCTTGCCTGCGATCTTGTCAAACATAGCAGCCTTCTCTAATTGCTGCTCGACACCAAAACTCTTGCCGACGCCCGGGGGACCGCTAACGATCATAGCGCGAATACCACCCTTAGTAGTAGCAGCCGACATCTCATCAAGAATCGCAAATCGGGTACGAATGCGTTCGATAGCCTGTTCATCGGTCTCGACCTGCATATCGACTACTGGAGTCGCAACTGCCTGAGCAGGCTCGCCGCCTACAAACTCAAAATCGCTCATTGAGTCTACCTTAACCTTTACAGTATCGATAGCGATATCAAACTGACCCTCGTTACGAACTGTAACATAGTTGCCCTTCTTACCTGACTGGAAGCCCTTCACCAATTTGAATTCGGTGTTGACAACACTAGTGCCGCGATAAGACCCATTAAGGATACGCACAACTGACATAAATCTCACTCCGTCAATTAACTAAACAATATAACTATTATAGTGCCTTGCTGGACTAATGTCAAGCCTCAGCATCGACTTTATTCTGTAGTTCCATGAAAACCGCTTCACGAACCGCAGTATCGCTTGCTTCTTCAAAGCCGTCTAGGCAAGCCACATCATAAAGCATATCTACGACAGTTCTCCAATCAAGGTCTGCCCTCTTAGCAGTCTCGACCATTCCCCAGACTAGGGCATTGCCCTCATCTGTGAACATACCAAAATACTTAATTTTCATAGTTTTCGTCCGTTCGTTCATCATGTATGTATTATGCGCCCAATCTGTCCCAGAGTCAAGCCTTTTTCGCCACTTTTTTCACTTTTTTCCGTTGAAAAAAGGCGTTATAAATCAACAACTTACAACGCCTTAATGTTGTTAAAAAACAACAACTTACACAGGTTCTAAAAATCTAGTCGGATCTGCACAAATATCTACAATATTGAACATATGATTCCCTGTAAAAGGACCGTATGGCATATGGTCAGACTTTACCCGATATATCGGGCAAGGGGCAGTCCTCATTTTACTCTCGAACCAATTTTTTAAATCGGTATATGTAATACCACTTTTAGGATCAACCCATTCCCATGTCCAACGACCTACATTTATACTGGTATGAGCCTGCAAAGACTTACGACTATCTTCTAAATCCTCCATAAAGTCTGTAGGTCCATAATATAGATCACCAAATTGCTGTGCGCAGCCTGTATGACCTATATATGCCTTGATTCGTTTTTCTTCATGGGTAGTTCTACCCCAACCATCAAGATGTACAAACTCATCTGAGCCAAAGAACAACGGCACCTTATGTACAGTTTTGATTAGGTATATACCCGTTGTAAATTTGTCCAGTAGAGTAGTCATTACTTATACCGTTCTAAAATATAGTTTTCTAAAAAATCATAGATATCAGGCTTTGCTAAGATACCAGTCTCGGCAATTTCAAGCACTTGATGAGTACCACCATTACGCACATAAGCACGACATACAATGCCTGCTGGGACACTAAAGGGCGGGCTAGGAACATCTGCTAATGAACCGTGCTTGCTTTTATAATGACTGTCCCATGCCTTACCTGTCTGGGTCGAAAGATTCTTCATAGACCAAAACCCTTTATTTAAGGTACCCATGATTTCATCCATGAATTCACGGAAGCCTGGATCATTACGGTTTTTATAAACCTTAGTCTCAATGAATTCTTTATAGAAACTTTCAAAGAAACCATATTCAGTATTATGTATTGGTTCTTCTGGAAAATACAGATCATGTTCGGCAGTAATATGATCTAACACTTTTTCAGACCGCGTTATTACCGCGGCGATGTGAGTTGTAGATCCGGCTAAACCATCATTGTCTTTATCGCCCTTCTTTGTAAGGGTACAATTATTTTTTTCTATAGCCTTAACTTTAATATGGTTGGCCCATGCTTCGGGATCGTCTTCTTCGGTTTTGCCGTCAATACGGATCTTATATAGATCGTTACGAATCATAGTGTAATCATCAACATTGCGACGGCCCTTACCATTTACAAAAGTAAACAAGTCGCGGGCAAAACTACGATCAGAAGTTTCAACAAACCACACCGGAACCATAATTTCTTCGCCGGTCATATCAGCCCAAATCTGAGCCGCATACAAAACCATTTGAGCAGTTGTGTTATGCTGTCCATCACACGCATGATACTTTTCTATGCCCGGATCCTTAACAGCGAATACCGGGCTGATGCGCCAAGGATGAAAGTTGTCTAAAATTTCAAGCAAATGTTCAATAATGATATCTCGTTGAATATCAAGATCAATTACAACTAGGCTGATAGGTACCCATTTAAAATTGGGGCGATCAGACATTTTGAGTTTGCCCGCAAACTTCTTTTGAATCTTGCGTACAAGAGGTGCGAATCGCGGGTCCTTTTCGAGTTCCTTCACACGATCAGCAAATGAAATTTCATTGTGTACACCCTTGACACGCTTCATCTCATTTTTGGGATAAAGAATATTAGGGTCTCTTGATTTATGTTGCCAAATAAACTGAAACGCTTTATTAACAACTTTCTTTATAACACGCTTTACATTTCGATTAGTCACAATTTTACCTCTTAACTTAGCCATTACTGAAAATCTCCTCTAGATCCTCGTCACTATAAAAATAACCCTGGCCCGGCTCATGCTTGTTAGGCCCTAATTGGTCGAACGATTCGCCGTTATAGTATTTTGAGATAACCACCTTAAAATCACTATCTAGAAAATCTACTAACTCAACTCCGCCTACACGCCCATAGCCATCATAGGAGCCGCTAATGCGATCACCGTTCTTGAATAATACTACAACTCGGCTACTAAATGCATATGGTCCATTGCCAACTGCATAGATGTTCATCACAGGCTTCTGTGATTTGGCACATTGATAACTAAAGAATCCCATTTTATGCTTCAATCAAACTATAGATCCAAAGGCTTGAAATAAACATAGCAGCCAACACAAGCCTGCCTATGGCAGTAGCAAGAATAAATTCTAAAAATTTAGACATATCAACCCCAATCCTTCTTGTCGCCGTTACGCTCGTTGTCATCATAACCACGATTATACTCGGCAATCTGTTCCGTAGTCAACTCCGTGACTTCAGCACTAGTATATGTAGCACCTACAAAATAATGCGGGCGACGGGGACGGCCATAATAACTGTCTGCGCTACCACGATCATAAAGACCACCATGACGCTGTTCCATATCACTCTCCTAAGAGTATTAATAATATGTCTAGTGTAACGGATTGTGGGTGTAATGTCAAGCCTATAAAATATTGTTTAAAAACAACAACTTACGATGCCGTCGTTTATAAATATTGCTATGAATTTAAGGCCTGTAGAAATAAATTTGATATCAATGAAGTAAATTCTTGCCTTCATACATTTTTGTAATCTGGCTAGCGATTTGACTAAGTTCGATAGCCCTTTCAGCAACTTCAGTTTCAGTATTACTATACCATTCATCAAACTGGTTCTGTGCTACGCTAGCCCAAAGGTCCATTAGCAACATATAGTCATCTTTGCCAAATTCATCATATAGTTTAGATTCTACTGGGCCTAAATTTGCAATCAATTCAGGAAGCGTGTTAAATTTTTGTATCATCATTTATTCATCCTATCAATATATTTAGTAATCGCGCCCGTAATTATAGTTGTCAAGATTGTAAATTGTATCGCGGAAAGATGATATGCCATCACATATTGTATATGGTTCATCATTTATTTTAAGTTTTATGAATGTAGAATTATAAACATATACATCAACATTTAAACCGCTATAACAAAATCTAATGCAGATAAAGGGGCAATAGCCATGTTGCCGGTATGTCTGCACATTTGAAAATAACTTTGATTTTTTGTTATGAAGGAAGGCCAATATCATTGATACTGTTCTTTCGTTCATTGTAGTGACCATTTCTCTAATTTATAATACTCTTTATGGTCTTTGCTCATTTCATAGTATCTTCCCTTGACATTGATATTTGTATTATTATTGATATAATTGTCTAACAATGGAAGTAACGGATTATTGATATCTATAGTAAACATCACTTTATTTAGTGACTGGTCTTCGAACCAATACTCTATATGATTTATAAACTTGCGTATATTCTCAATCCTCTTTATAAAATTCAACCTGCGGAATAAATTACTAGTCATATCTATTTGTCTAGTGTTTTTAAAATAACTAGTCTTAAATATACTATCAATAGATTTATCATAGTCATAAAAATATGGAAGCCTGTAAACAAGACCATACATGCTCTCAAGAACTTTATTCCCATCGCTATTTAAAAATTTATGTAAATCTTTGCGAAAGTCAGTAAATTCATGGCCCTTCAACATCAATACTACCAGTTTATCATTATAGTATTTGCGGATATTTTCAGATTTTTTCCTATCTAGATCAGTGATTAATGTTATATCAAAGGTATCCAAGCAGCGAGTAAATCTAGCTTTTATAGGGCTATTTACTGTCAATCGTTGTATGCAACAACTGATTGTCAATATGTCTTCACCAAAAAACTTTAGGACATCTTTTTTTGTTGTTTCCTTCAACTGAAGCAAAATTTCGTCCAAAGTTTTCGTTGAGATTTTATGTACCGATGCTACTGAACTAGTTCCCATTTTTAACTCACTGTAACGTCTTCCATGCCGGCTGTGCGTAGCCGCACGATGTGAC
>Ga0194123_10002581_pt1 | contig 23369 bp, 26 predicted proteins | sample TA2MahsurfametaG_5_FD_155479 | JGI IMG/M metagenome (GOLD analysis project Ga0194123, IMG submission 155479) | Freshwater microbial communities from Lake Tanganyika, Tanzania - TA2015023 Mahale A surface | ecosystem: Environmental > Aquatic > Freshwater > Lake | place: Tanzania: Lake Tanganyika... | reverse complement strand
TTTTTTCGTGCGCTGCGGGCCGCGTGCAGGCGGCTTCGCAGTTTGCCCTCGGGAGCATCAGACATGATCAAGGTTGGCATTGTTGGTGGCACCGGATACACCGGGGTCGAATTGCTCAGACTGCTTGCGCAGCATCCGCAGGTTGACCTTCTCGCGATCACCTCCCGCAAGGAAGACGGAATGCCGGTCGCCGAGATGTTTCCGTCGCTGCGCGGTCATGTGTCCATTGCATTCAGTGAGCCAGCGAAGGCGCCTCTCACCGACTGCGACGTCGTGTTCTTTGCAACCCCGCACGGTGTGGCGATGGCCCAGGCGCCCGAACTGCTGGCAGCGGGTGTGCGGCTCATCGATCTGGCGGCAGACTTCAGACTGAAAGACACGGCTGAGTTCGAGCGCTGGTACAAGATGCCGCACAGCTGTCCTGACATTCTGGCAGAGGCGGTTTACGGGCTTCCGGAAGTCAATCGAGCGGCCATCCGGTCGGCGCGGGTGGTGGGCATGCCCGGCTGCTATCCGACCTCGGTGCAGCTGGGGCTGATGCCTGTTCTGGAGCCTTCAACCGCGCACGCTGACCCGCTCGTTGATCCCATGAGCATCATCGCTGACTGCAAGTCAGGTGTATCGGGGGCGGGCCGCAAGGCCGAGGTACACACGCTGCTCGCTGAGGCCTCGGATAACTTCAAAGCCTACGGTGTCAGCGGCCATCGGCATTGGCCTGAGATTCGCCAGGGGCTGTGTGCGATCGCGGGCCGTCCGGTCAATCTGGTGTTTACCCCGCATCTGGTTCCCATGATTCGTGGCATTCACTCCACCATTTATGCAAGGCTGACACCCGCAGGCCTGGCCACCGATCTGCAGGCGCTGTATGAGGCGCGATTTGCTTCAGAGCGGTTCGTTGACGTGATGCCTGCGGGGTCCACGCCCGACACGCGCTCGGTGCGTGCCTCGAACATGGCGCGTATCGCCGTCCATCGGCCGCCAGACAGCGATCTGCTGATGGTGCTGGTGGTGGAGGATAATTTGGTCAAAGGTGCGTCGGGTCAGGCAGTGCAGGCGATGAACCTGATGTTTGGCCTCCCCGAAGAAATGGGATTGACGCAGATTCCTATCTTGCCCTGAGCTACACTCCGATTGATTGTCTAGGGAGAAAAACGCATGAATGCCGTCGCCGAAATGCCAGCGCCGCTTATCTTTACCGAAAGCGCTGCAAGCAAGGTCAAGCAACTGATCGACGAGGAAGGCAACCCCTCGCTCAAGCTGCGCGTGTTTGTCCAGGGGGGCGGTTGCTCCGGATTCCAATACGGATTCACGTTTGACGAGGAAACCAATGACGACGACACCGTGATGGAAAGAAACGGTGTGCAGTTGCTCATTGATGCCATGAGCTATCAGTATCTGGTCGGCGCAGAAATTGATTACAAAGATGATCTCGAAGGCTCGCAATTCGTGATCAAGAACCCGAATGCAACCACCACCTGCGGGTGTGGTTCGTCCTTCTCGGTCTGATGATCAAGGCGGTTTGCGCCGCCGGTAGCCAGCGCGCTATCGATGTGGCGCAAGCCGACCCAGCGGGTCGGTAATTGACCCCAGCACGCGGCTGGCCGACGCACCCGTTACCGCCGGCAGGTTTCCAGGCAGGCCATCAAGTCTTCTTGCAGCCAACCAGGCGAAGGCCGCGGCCTCGACCGCCATGGGCTCAATACCAATGGCGTCCGTGGTCCTTAGGTTGCACCCTGGCAGCCGGGATCGAATTCGGCCCACCAGGTCGGCGTTAAAGACGCCACCCCCACATAGAAATACCTGCGATGCATTGGCCTCTTGGCAGGCTTGAGCAATGGTATGGGCCGATAGCTCAGACAGGGTGGCCTGAATATCAGCGGCTGACAGCAGGCGTTGTGTGGCGCTCTGGTAATGCTCAAGGGTGCTGTCCACCCAGCTCAGGTTGAACTCGTCACGGCCCGTGCTCTTGGGGGCGCGTCTCGCAAAGTAGGGATCCGCCAACATCCTCTCGAGTAGCGGCTGATCTGGCGTACCGCTTGCCGCCCAGGCGCCATCGCGATCGAAAGCGCCGCCCTGGTGGCGCTCGTGCCACGCATCGAGCAGGGTGTTGCCAGGCCCGGTGTCATGGCCGAGCACCTGCAGGGCGCTTCCTGTATGGGTTGCGGGTAGCACACTGATGTTGGCGATACCGCCGATATTGACGATTGCGCGGGTGTGTTCCGGGCTGCCGAATACGGCTGCGTGAAACGCTGGAACCAATGGCGCGCCTTGACCGCCCGCCGCAATGTCAGGGGGGCGAAAGTCGTGCACCACGGCCATGCCGGTGGATTCAGCCAGCTGCGCGGCGTTGAGCAGCTGAATCGTGTAGCCGTCGGTGGGACGATGACGAACGGTCTGACCGTGCGCGCCGATTGCCGTGATCTGATCGGCTGTGCAGCCTGCAGCCTGCATGGTTTCATGCGCTGCCCGCGCGTACAGGCGAGCTAAATCAAGGGCCACGCGGGCCGCGCGTTCGAGCTCGTCGTGCGCAGGGGTCTGAAGCAGCTGGATACGCTCGCGAAGGTGGGCAGGAAACGCGCAGGAGGCGCTTCCAATCGTGTGAAGTGTGGGGAACCCTACGTCGCCATGCGTTGTAATTGACAGCACAACAGCGTCAACACCGTCGACGCTGGTTCCCGACATCAAGCCAATAAAGAGTCGGCGAGAGTGAGCACGCAAAAACTACCCCAGCGATACCGCTATTCGAACTTGGCGTGCGCGAGGGCGGTGTTGCCCGAGTGGGTGATTTGCGCCATGTGCTCGCGATACACCTCGGCGAGCGGCGCAAACCGCATGCGCTCAGACATGGACAGCTTGCGGCCTTCGGGCAGCGCAACCCGCATGGGGTCAACGTGCCTGCCGCCGACCCGGAATTCATAATGCAGATGGGGCCCGGTGGTCCAGCCTGTCATGCCGACCGTACCGATGACCTGGCCTTGCGTGACGCGGGCACCTTTGCTGATGCCCTCGCCAAAGTTGTTGAGGTGCGCGTAGAGCGTGGTGATTCTGCCCGAATGCGAAATGATGACGGTGCGCCCGTAGCCGCCGTTGTAGCCCGCGAAATCGACGACGCCGTCGGCGACGCTGCGTACCCGGGTTCCCACCGGTGCAGCGAAATCGGTACCTGTGTGGGCCCGAACATCCTGAAATAGGGGATGAAGGCGCGCGCCACTGAAGCCTGAGGTGATTCGCGTGTACTGGATAGGCTCGCGGAGGAACGAACGAACCAGACTTTGCCCGGCAAAGTTGTAGTAGGCGCCGCGGCCGTCATCGTGTTCAAACCAGACGGCCTCGTGGCGAAGCGAGCCACTTTCGAGCTCGATGGCCAAGACCCGTCCGGGAACGGGAAGATCAAGGCTGTCGGCTTCGCGCAGTGTTTCGTATACAACCCGCAGGCGAGCACCGCGTCGCAGATCTTTGCGAAGGTCGATGCTGTTGCTGAGAATATCGGCTGCGCGGGTTGCAACCGAATCAGGAATACCGGCTGAATCGGTAGCCGCAAACAATGTCGTGCGAACTTCAGCAAAACGCGCTTCGATGCCGCGGTCTACCGCAACGGTCTGTTCGGTGGCGACCAGGCGCCCGTTGTCTCGGGCAATCGTGATGCGAAGCGGCGCTTTACCGTCGATTTCAAGGTTGCCGTGACGGTATTGCAGGCGATGTACCACGCCGACATCATCGATTTCGGCGCTGACGGTGCGCCCCGGCTGCAGTTGCATCAGACGCCGTGCAACACGATCGGTACCGATGAATTGAACCAGCTGCGGATCATTGGCACCCAGCCGGGAAAGCAGGCTGGAAACGGTTTCACCCCGGTTGACGACCTCGGATTGGCTGATCCGAAGGGGCGCGATGACATGATCTTCAGTTGGCGCAGCGGGCGCCGCGAGCGCCACCGGTTCAACGACAAAACGCACGGATGGCGGGGCAAGGTCGGTTGCCGGCGCCACGGCAACGGCCGCAACCGCCCCAAGACCCAGCAGGCCACCCACGACGCCCGCGAACCTGCGAAACGTGAGCCGGGGGAGCGACGGAACATCGTCGTCGGAGTCTTCAGCGTCGACATCGGCGCGTGGGGATACCGTTCCGCCAACCTGGCTCGGCCCATTCAGGTCAATGGTGTGCAGCGCGGTGTGCGTACCAATTTGACTGGCGGACAGTTCAATGACCAGTTGGGCGGTTTCAGCCGCATTGTCAGCGATCAGAAGCGGGCTGACAGTGAGCGCGAAATCGGACGCGCAAACCATGTCGGGATCAGTGACCGGCGCCTCGACCTCGGGAGCCCAGGGCAGGGCGGTGGCCCAGTCGCACGCGATGAGGGCGGTGGCCGCATCGCAGGAGGCGATGGCGGCAGCCTGTTCGTTCATGAGCCAGTCGGCGGCGCCGCACGCTGCAGCGGCCGCCTCGATCGCATCAGCCCAGACCAATGGCTCGGCCCGCCATAACGGCGAAGCGGCAACTGACTCGGTTGATATTGGCGAACTTGGCATTGAACAAACCGGCTGAATCTGAATTGAAGCGAACAACGGAGCCACAGATTTTCGACGTTGGTATGGCGAGGTCGTGGCGGGCGAGCACTCAGATAAACTAGCGGGCTGCCTGCCAAACCTGCGGGGAAATTGAATCCTTCGGATTGGCTTTCGGGCAAACCGGGAGGCGAAGTCTACCGGAAAACTCTGGATTTCGTGAAATTCTCATCTGAACCCCGTTCCAGGACTCTCATGAATCGAACTGACGGTGCGGTAGCGCCACGGGTGGGCAGCGAGGTCGCGGCAGCCGCGCCAAGCGACCGCGTGCTTGAGGCACTTGCGGTATCACGGCGTGGCTGCGATGAATTGCTGGTGGCCTCAGAGTGGCAGGCGAAGCTGCAGCGAAGCGAAGCCACCGGCCAGCCGCTTCGGATCAAGCTGGGTCTTGACCCGACTGCGCCCGACCTTCATCTGGGCCATACGGTGGTTCTAAACAAGATGCGCCAGCTTCAGGACCTGGGGCATACGGTGATCTTTCTGATTGGCGACTTCACCGCGATGATTGGCGACCCGTCTGGCCGTAACAGCACCCGGCCGCCGCTGACACGCGAGCAGATTGAGGAAAACGCCCGCACCTACTTTAATCAGGCAAGCCTGGTGCTTGACCGCGAGCGCACCGAGATCCGCTACAACTCTGAGTGGAGTGATCCGCTGGGTGCTCGGGGCATGATCCAGCTTGCCTCCCGTTACACGGTGGCGCGCATGATGGAGCGCGACGACTTCTCGCGCCGCTTCAAGGGTGGCGTACCGATTTCAGTGCATGAATTTCTTTACCCGCTCATGCAGGGCTACGACTCGGTCGCGCTGCGTTCCGACATTGAACTGGGCGGCACCGACCAGAAGTTCAACCTGCTGGTCGGCCGCGAGCTGCAAAGGGAAATGGGCCAGGAGCCGCAGTGCATCCTGACCATGCCCCTGCTTGAGGGGCTGGATGGCGTCGACAAGATGTCGAAATCCAAGGGCAACTATGTGGGCATCAGCGAGCCGCCGGGCGACATGTTCGGCAAGCTCATGTCGATATCCGACGAGCTGATGTGGCGGTATTTCGAGCTGCTGTCCTTCCGCAGCCTGGATGAGATTGCGCGGCTGAAGGCCGAATGCGCGTCGGGCCGAAACCCGCGGGATGCCAAGGTGATGCTGGGCCAGGAAATCGTTACCCGCTTCCACTCGGCGTCTGCAGCAGAGCAGGCGCTGGCCGACTTTGAAGCGCGATTTCGCGCAGGCGCCATTCCCGATGACATTGCCGAGGTGACGCTCGGCGGGGCGCCGCTTGCCATCGCCACGCTGCTGAAACAGGCGGGACTGGTGTCGTCCACCTCTGAGGCAATCCGCAATATCGAGCAGGGTGGCGTCCGGGTGGACGGCGACAAGGTGGACGACCGGGGGCTGAAGCTTGCTGCAGGCACCTATGTGGTCCAGGTGGGCAAACGCCGGTTTGCGCGAGTCACGCTTGGCGCCTGACATCAGTGAGCAGACCTGCGCCAGGGCCGGGGCCGGTGCGCGCGTCCGCGCGGTAACGGGCACAGGCGCGCCATGCTGGCACTGATTCAACGCGTCTCGGAAGCTGCCGTACGCGTAAACGGCGACGTCACGGGTGCAATCCAAGCCGGCCTGCTGGTTTTTTACTGCGCTGAACGGGGTGACGACGAGGCTGGCTGCGAGCGCCTGCTGGGGCGATTGCTGAAGCTGCGGTGTTTTGCAGACGAGCAGGGCAAAATGAACCGCAGTGTGGTCGACACGGCAGGAGGGCTCTTGATTATTCCGCAATTTACACTCGCGGCAGATACCCGTTCAGGCACCCGCCCGAGCTTTACCGGCGCTGCCGCGCCCGATGAGGGCCGACGACTGTTTGACCGGTTCGTTGCGCTTGCGCGCGCTGCGCATCCCGAGGTTGCCACCGGGGTTTTCGGCGCCGACATGAAGGTGTCGCTGGTAAACGATGGGCCGGTCACGCTGTGGCTGCGCCATCCTTGAGCAGAGCATGACTGAACTGATCTTCATCCGGCACGGCGTTACCGACTGGAACCTCGAGCGCCGGTTCCAGGGCTGCATCGATATCGAACTTAACGCCGAGGGGCTCGCGCAGGCGCGGCTTACCGCTGAACGACTGGCCGGCATGCCGCTTGCCGCTGTCTACGCAAGCGACCTGCGCCGTGCCCGTCAGACCGCCGAGCCGATTGCCCGCGCAATCGGTGTATCGGTTGCGGTCGAGCCGGGGCTGCGCGAGCGCCACTACGGGGTGTTTGAAGGACGAACCCACGACGAGCTGTCGCGGGATCATCCGGAGGCCTACCAGCATTGGCGCGACCGCGTGCCGGATTACGCCTTGCCGGGTGGCGGCGAGTCGCTGCTCACGCTGCGTGAACGGGTGCAGGCACAGATGGACCGGCTGGCGGCCCGCCATCCGGGTCAGACGATTGTCGCGGTCACGCACGGTGGCGTGCTTGATTCCATCTACCGAATCGCAGCGGGTCTGGCGCCCGACGCGCCGCGACGGTTTGAGCTTAACAACGCCTCCATTAACCGTATCGGCTGGGACGGCGAACGCTTTCATGTGATTGACTGGGGCGATATTTCTCATCTGGGGCCGCTCCCCGTTTCGCTAAAATGAGGGTTTACCGCCTTACGTGGGCAGGAGTTTCCCGTGTTTGACCGCTCTCTCGGAATCGATCAGGTCGATCCCGAACTCTGGACCGCCATCCGTCACGAAAACCAGCGCCAGGAAGCGCATATTGAGCTCATCGCTTCCGAGAATTACACCAGCCCCGCGGTGATGGCTGCACAGGGCAGCCAGCTCACCAACAAGTACGCAGAGGGCTATCCCGGTCGCCGCTATTACGGCGGTTGCGAATATGTCGATGTGGCCGAGCAGCTTGCGATCGATCGCCTGAAGACGCTGTACGGCGCAGCGGCCGCCAATGTTCAACCGCATTCGGGCGCACAGGCGAACGAAGCGGTGTTCCTCGCGTTCCTGAAGCCCGGCGACACCATCATGGGAATGAGCCTTGCCGAGGGCGGACACCTTACTCACGGCATGCCGCTGAACATGTCGGGGAAATGGTTCAACGTGGTGTCGTACGGGCTCGATGCGAATGAAGTCATCGACTACGACGCGATGGCGAAGAAAGCACGCGAAACCCGCCCCAAGCTCATCATTGCAGGCGCATCGGCTTACAGTCTGCGAATTGATTGGGCGCGGTTTGCCGAGGTGGCCCGCGACATTGGCGCGATATTCATGGTGGATATGGCGCATTACTCCGGGCTGATCGCGGGCGGCGTTTATCCGAATCCGGTGCCGCATGCTGACATCGTCACCTCCACCACGCACAAGAGCCTTCGCGGACCGCGTGGCGGCTTCATCCTCATGAAGCCCGAGCATGAAAAAGCCATCAACTCGGCGGTGTTTCCGGGGCTTCAGGGCGGGCCGCTCATGCACGTGATCGCGGCCAAGGCGGTGGCGTTTCGTGAAGCGCTGGATCCCGGCTTCAAACACTATCAGCAGCAGGTGCTCATCAACGCCTCGGCGCTGGCACAGGCGCTGATCGAGCGCGGTCTGCGAATCGTTTCCGGCCGTACCGAGTCGCACCTCATGCTGGTCGATCTGCGCGCCAAGCGCATCACCGGCAAAGAGGCCGAGCGGGTGCTGGGTCTGGCGCACATCACCTGCAATAAAAACGCCATTCCCAATGATCCCGAAAAACCCATGGTAACCAGCGGCATCCGGTTGGGGTCACCCGCCATGACCACCCGGGGCTTTGGTGCCGATGAGGCGCGCAAGGTTGGGCATCTGATTGCCGATGTGCTTGATGCGCCGGCTGACGAGGCCGTGATCGCGCGGGTACGCGCGCAGGTGGGCGAGCTCACCGCGCGTTTTCCGGTTTACGGCTAAGCGCAACCGAACGGGATCGCGACCATGCGCTGCCCGTTCTGTGATCACGCCGATACGCAGGTCGTTGAGACCCGCGAAACCGACGACGGTGCCTCCACCCGTCGTCGGCGTCGCTGTCTGCAGTGCGACAAACGCTTTACCACCTATGAGCGCGTTGAGCTCGCGTTGCCGGCGGTGGTCAAGCGCAACGGCATGCGCGCCGAATTCGATCGACGAAAGCTTCGCGCCTCCATGTCGCTCGCACTGCGCAAGCGCCCGGTCAGCGCCGAAGCTGTGGATGCGGCCATCCATCGAATCGAGGAACGGCTGCTGAGCCTGGGCCTGCGCGAGGTGGGCAGCGAGCGGGTCGGTGAGCTGGTGATGCGTGAGCTTAAAAAACTCGACAAGATCGGCTATGTCCGGTTCGCATCGGTCTATCGCAGTTTCGAAGACGTCGATGAATTTACCGATGCGATCGAAGAGGTGAGCCCGCGCCGGCGTTAATCAACGAGCCTTGGCTGCGCTTCGAATGCGCTCAAGCGATTGGTTCGGCGTGATGTGCTGCGGATCAACGGTCAGTTCAATCAGCGCGGGCCGCCGCTCACGAGCCATGAAGTCAAACGCCTTCCGAAGTGCGGGCTCGAACTCGGCGGTTCGTGAAACGCGGGCGCCGAAGCCGCCGAACGCCTCGCAGTAGCGTGCGAAATCGGGATTCACCAATCGCGTGCCATGAACCCGCTCGGGATACTCGCGTTCCTGGTGCATGCGGATTGTTCCGTACATGCTGTTGTTGAACACGATGACCAGCGGCGCGCCGCCGTGCTGCACGGCGGTTGCGAGCTCCTGGCCGGTCATTAGGAAGTCGCCATCACCGGCCACGCACACCACGGTGCGCGACGGCGCAACAATGCTGGCTGCCACCGCCGCCGGCACGCCGTAGCCCATGGATCCCGAGGTGCTGGCAAGTTGGGTACGAAGCCCGGCATAGGGCCAGAAACGATGCGCCCAGGTGGCGAAGTTGCCCGCGCCATTGGTAATGATGGTGTCGGCGGGTGCCACGGTGGACAGTGTTCGCATCACCTGCCACAGATCCAGATCCGGTTCGATGCCCTGATAGAGCGCAGGCCGGCTTTGCCACGCCTGATAGTCGGCGCGAGCCTGAGCAAGCTCACCCGCCCACGCTGACGAATCGACTCGAATCTCGGCAAGCGCTGCCGCAATGTTGGCCATGCCGGAGGCGATCATCAGGTCGGCCTGATACACCGTACCGAGCTCATCCACGCCGGCATGAATGTGGATGATGGGTTGAGCCGGCCTTGGCGCCTCAAACAGGCTATAGCCCGAGGTGGTCATTTCGCCCAGCCTGGGGCCGATGACGAGCACGAGATCTGACTGGCGCACGCGCTCGGCAAGCTTGGGATTGATGCCGATACCGACGTCGCCCACATAATTTGGCAGGCGGTTGTCATACAGGTCCTGAAAGCGAAACGCGCACGTGACCGGCAGGTGGTTTGCCTCGGCGAAGCGCCGAATATCCGCGCAGGCCGTGGCGTCCCAGCCGGTGCCGCCAAGCAGCACGATCGGCCGCTTTGCTGCCGTCAGTCGCTGTGTCAGCTCGGCAAGCTGTGCCGGCGAGGCCGAGGCGCGCACCGGTCGGTGCCGGGCTGCTGGCCGTGCGCTGGCCGGCCTGGCAAGGATGTCCTCGGGCAGAGCCAGCACCACCGGCCCCATTCGGCCGCTGGTGGCCACCTGAAATGCGTGGGCGATGTATTCGGGAATACGATCGGCGCGCTCGATCTGCGCGACCCACTTGGCCATCGGCCCAAACATTCGGCGGTAGTCCATTTCCTGGAATGCTTCGCGGTCGGCGAAGTCGGTACCGACCTGCCCAATCAGCAGCACCATGGGCACAGAGTCCTGGTGCGCGGCATGAACGCCGATCGATGCATTGGTGGCGCCCGGCCCGCGGGTGACCATCACCACACCAGGCTTTCCGGTCAGTTTGGCGGTGGCGTCCGCCATGAATGCGGCCCCGCCCTCCTGCCGGCAGATCACAAAGCGGATCGACTCTTGATGGCGCCACAGACCGTCGAGCACAGCGAGATAGCTTTCGCCCGGCACGCCAAAAATTGTGTCGACCCCCTGCGCAAGCAGGGCGTCCGCGAGAATGTGTCCACCAATGCTGGACGCGGTGAAAGCGGGGTCTGAAGTCATCGTGACCATCCCGTAAAGCGGTAAATGAGCGGGCATCGCATTGTAGTGTCAGGCGTCGATTCCGGCCGATCGCGTTCAGCCCCCGTAGCCGTCGCCGACAGGGGGTATCGCCGCTCGGGTGATAATCGCGGTCCTGAATTGTTCCTGCCGTGGGTCAAACCCCGGCGTCAACCGGCTTCCGATGTTCACCTCCGATGACCACCGCTGGATGCTGCGCGCCATTGAGCTGGCCGCGCGAGGCATGGACACGACCACGCCGAACCCGCGCGTCGGATGCGTGATCGTTCGCGATGGCGAGATGGTGGGCGAGGGCTGGCATGTGCGGGCGGGCGAGCCCCATGCGGAGGTGATCGCGCTGGCGCATGCCGGGGCTCGCGCGCGCGGCGCAACGGTCTATCTCACGCTCGAGCCCTGCAGCCATCACGGTCGCACGCCGCCCTGCACCGATTCGCTGATTGAGGCGAAGGTTGCGCGCGTCATTGCGGCCATGGAAGACCCGAATCCGCTGGTCAATGGCGAGGGCCTGACCAAGCTCAGAGCCGCCGGCATCGATGTGCGCTGCGGGCTGCTGGGCGTTCAGGCGACCGAGCTCAATCCCGGTTTTGTGTCGCGCATGACGCGCGGACTTCCCTGGGTTCGAATGAAGGTTGCCGCGAGCCTGGATGGCTTTACCGCACTGCCCGATGGGCGCAGTCAGTGGATTACGGGCGAGGCGGCACGCGAGGACGGCCATCGCTGGCGTGCGCGGGCCTGCGCCATTCTTACCGGCATTGGCACTGTCCGCGATGACAACCCGCAGCTGACCGCCCGGCTGGAGGGCGTGCGCCGCCAGCCGCTTAAGGTGCTGGTCGACTCGCGTCTCGAAGTTGACCTTGAAGCGCGCATCCTGAAAGGGGGCGATGTGCTGGTTGTATGCGCTCGCGAGCGCGCAGAGGTTGCCGCGCAGCTGCGTGATCGCGGCTGCGAGGTGCTTGAGCTGCCCAATGCCGAGGGCAAAGTCGATCTGACCGCGCTCATGCTCACGCTTGCTGCGCGCGGATTCAACGAAGTGCATGTCGAGGCCGGGCATAAGCTGAACGCATCGCTGATCCGCGAGGGCTGCGTCGACGAACTGCTTCTCTATATGTCCGCCTCACTGCTGGGAAGCGGTCGACCGATGTTCGAGCTTGATGCGGTCGCCTCGCTTGATGAGCGAATTGCGCTCAACCTGCATGCGGTTGATCGTTTGGGTAACGATGTCCGTCTGCTCGCCCGCGTGGCGCGCGCCGGCTAGTCACTGGGAATCGGACCATGTTTACCGGAATTGTCGCGGCCCTGGGCCGCATCGAACGTTGCGAGCCTCTGGGTACGACCGGCGTTCGACTGGTGGTTGAGGCTGGCGGGCTTGGCCTTGACGATGTGTCAATTGGCGATTCAGTTGCCATACAGGGCGCCTGCATGACGGTGGTGGGCATCGAGGGCAGCCGGCTGTCCTTTGATGTGTCCGCAGAAAGCCTGGCGCGCACAGTGGGGTTGTCGCAGCCCGGCGAGGTAAACCTCGAAAAAGCGCTGCGGCTGGCCGATCGCCTGGGCGGACATCTGGTGTCAGGGCATGTGGATGGCCTTGGCGAGGTGCGCCGCTTTGAAGCCGTGGGCGAGTCCTGGCTGCTGGTGGTGCGTGCACCGGTTGAACTCGGTCGCTATCTGGCCTACAAAGGGTCGATTACCGTCAACGGTGTCAGTCTCACGGTCAACACTGTGGATGACTCGCCCTCGGGCACCGATTTCGCCATCAATCTGATCCCGCACACGATTGCGGTCACCACGCTCAAACATCTGAAGCCGGGCGATCGGGTCAATCTCGAAATCGACCTGATCGCGCGGTATTGCGAGCGTCTGTTGTCGGTCGGAGCGGGCGGCGCGCCCGGCGCGTCCGGCCCAGCGGCGTAGAATCGGGCAATCATGGCCTTATCCAGCATTACCGACATCATTGCCGACATGCGGGCCGGCAAAATGGTCATCCTTGTTGACGAGGAAGACCGCGAGAACGAAGGCGATCTGGTGCTGGCGGCCGAGTTCGTCACGCCGGAAGCGGTCAATTTCATGGCGCGTTTCGGGCGCGGCCTGATCTGCCTCACGCTCACCGAAGAGCGTTGCCGACAGCTTGACCTTTCGCTGATGGTCACCCGCAACGGCACCCGCCACGGCACCAAGTTCACTGTTTCGATCGAGGCTGCCGAGGGCGTCAGCACTGGCATTTCGGCTGCCGATCGGGCGCGCACCATCCAGGCGGCCATCGCGCGTGACGCACGCCCCGACCATCTGGTGCAGCCAGGTCATGTGTTTCCGCTGCGGGCAGAAAAGGGGGGCGTTCTGGTCCGGGCAGGGCATACCGAAGCGGGCTGTGATCTCGCCGCGCTGGCGGGGCTTCAACCGGCCTCGGTCATCTGCGAGATCATGAACGATGACGGCACGATGGCCCGGTTGCCCGACCTGATTGAATTTGGCCGCACGCATGGCCTGAAGATCGGCACCATCGCTGACCTGATCGGTTATCGAAGTGCCAACGAATCGCTAGTCGAGCGGATGGGCGAATCGACGGTGCAAACCGTGCATGGCGAATTTCGGATGCTCACCTATCGCGACCGGGCCGCGGGCGGTGCGCACCTTGCACTCGTGTGCGGCGCGCCCGGGCCGGGTAATGATGCGCTGGTGCGGGTTCAGGAACTCGCGTCCATCATTGATCTGATCGATACCAAGCGCGGCAGCCACTCCTGGTCGGTGCACAAGGCACTTGCTGCAATCGCAGCGTCTGGTTGCGGCGCTCTGGTGCTGCTCAACTGCTCTAACGCCGGGGCGCCGCTGGTCAGTGCGATCGTCGGTTCGGGGGTGTCGGCCGCGGCGACGGGTGCCGTGCCGCAGCGACCCAAGATGGACCTGCGTTCCTACGGAATCGGCGCGCAGATCTTGCGCGACATCGGTGTTGGCCGAATGAAGCTGCTGTCAAGGCCGGTGAAGCTGCCCAGCATGGGCGGATTTTCGCTGCAGGTCACCGGGTTCGCGCATGAAGCGGAGCCCGATATCGCGGTACCGATCAGCCAGGGGGAATTCAATGTCGGTTGAAGTGTTTCAGGCCGAGCTTGACGGCCAGGGCCTGCGGATCGGTATCGTGCAGTCGCGCTTCAATGAAGCCGTTTGTACGGCGCTGCGCGAATCGTGTCTGGCCGAACTGATCCGGCTGGGCGTTGCAGAGCAGGACATTTCGCTTTGCACGGTGCCCGGGGCGCTTGAAATTCCTTTCGTACTGCATCGCATGGCGAGCACCGGCGAGTTTGACGCGCTGATTGCGCTCGGCGCGGTCATCCGAGGTGAAACCTACCACTTTGAGCTGGTTTCCAACGAGTCGGGGCGCGGCATTCAGGCGGTTGCCAACGAGTTCGGCCTGCCGGTTGCCAACGCGGTGCTGACCACCAACACCGATGAACAGGCGGCCGTGCGCGCGCCGGTCAAGGGTGCTGAAGCTGCCCAGGTGGCGGTCGAAATGGCGCGGCTCGATGAGTGGCTGGACAGCTTCGGCCCGCCCGACGATTTTGATCTCCTCTCGCTCGAGGGGGGGCGCGATTGAATCAGCCCGCCGCGAGCCGCGGTACGCCAGCCAAAAGCGCCCGCCGGCGTTCGCGGGAGCTTGCGCTGCAGGGGCTGTACGAGTGGCTGGTCAGCGCCAGCGAACCCGGCACCATCGAAGCCCATCTGCAGTTCGACAATCCTGGCTTCGTCAAGGCTGATCGCGATCACTTTCAGGCGCTGCTCCATGGCGTGATCAGCGCCAACACGCTGCTTCATGAAGCCATCACGCCGCACCTCGACCGGCCGGTCGCCGAACTGAGCCCGGTCGAGCATGCGGTGCTACTCCTCGGTGTATTCGAACTGATGCATCACCCTGAAATTCCCTATCGGGTGGTCATCAACGAGGCGGTCGAGCTTGCCAAAACATTTGGTGGTACCGATGGCTACAAGTATGTGAACGGTGTCCTCGACCGCGTGGCGCTGAAAGTTCGCGCGGTCGAGATATCGCCACCCGCCTCCGATGGCGCTCGGTGAATTTGAACTGATCCGGCGTTTCTTCGAGCAGCCTGCGAAGCGGGCGCTGCTCGGCATCGGTGATGACTGTGCGTTGCTTGCTGCGCCAGCCCGTCATGCGGCACTGGCAGTCACCACCGATATGCTGGTGTGCGATCGCCACTTTCTCGCCGATGCGCCCCCTGCATCCATCGGCCACAAGGCGCTGGCGGTGAACCTGTCGGATCTGGCGGCGATGGGCGCAGCGCCCGTCGGGTTTACGCTCGCGCTTGCGTTGCCGCAGGTCGACGAAGCCTGGCTGGCGGAGTTTTCCGCCGGATTGCTGGCGCTTGCTTCAGCCACGGGCTGCGAACTGCTCGGCGGGGACACGACCCGCGGGCCGCTCACCATCAGCATCACCGCGATTGGCGAGGTGCCGCCCGGCGCTGCGTTGCGGCGCGATGCCGCTCAGGCGGGCGACGACGTGTGGGTCAGCGGATCGCTGGGCGCAGCCGCACTGGCGGTTCGCGAGGCTCTGGCCGGGCGGCCCTTACCCGAAGCCCACCCTGCGCGGTGTCGCATGGAGCGGCCGCAGGCGCGGCTGTCCCTGGGTCTGGCGCTCAGATCGCTGGCCCATGCTGCGATTGATGTGTCGGATGGCCTGATCTCCGATCTCGGTCATGTCTGTGATCGCTCAAGGCTTGGTGCCCATATTGATTGGAACGCCGTGCCGGTTGATGCGTCGCTTGCGGCGCTGTCCGAGGACGAGCGCAAGACGCTCGCCCTGTCGGGCGGCGATGACTACGAACTGCTCTTTACCGCCAAGCCGTCCCGGCGCGATGCGATCCAGGCGTTGCGGGACCGGCTCGGTCTGGCCGTGACGCGCATTGGGCAGATATCAGACCAGCCCGGTATCCGAATCACCGGTGCTGACGCCCGGGCTGTGGTGCTCGAGCGTGGAGGGTTTGATCATTTCGCCTGAACCGTCTGCCGCAGCCGAGGTTCGTGCCGCGCACCTTGCGCGATTTCGGCTCACTTCGCCAGCGCATCTGATCGCACTGGGCTTTGGAAGCGGTCTGTTCCCCAGGGCCCCCGGTACGGTGGGCACCTTGTGGGCCTGGTGCGTGTTCGTGGCACTCGAGGACTGGGTGTTGGTGCACGAATGGCTGGTCGTGATTGCGGTGGCGTTTCTCGTCGGCGTCTGGGCCTGCGGCCGAGCGGCACGCGACGTCGGTGTTGCCGATCACTCGGCGATTGTCTGGGATGAAGTGGTCGCGTTCTGGCTGGTGCTGGCGTTTCTGCCCACCGACTGGCTGTCGCAACTGGCAGCGTTTGCGGTGTTTCGCTTCTTCGACATCGTCAAACCCCCACCGATCGGGTATTTCGATGCACGGCTCAAAGGTGGCTTTGGCATCATGTTTGACGATGCGCTTGCAGCCTTCTTCACGCTGCTGGTGTTTGCGATCGTAAGGTCCGTTGGGCTCTGACTCTAACCTCGCTTGAGCCGCGAATGAATTCGTTGTCCGATCTCACCACGACTGCGGGGTCTGTGCGCCCCCTGGCGCAGGCGCTTGAAGCAGCCGGCGCGAAGCTGGCCACCGCCGAGTCATGCACCGGTGGGTTGATCGCGGCTGCGCTCACCGAACTTGCCGGGTCGAGCGGCTGGTTCGAGCGCGGCTTTGTCACCTACAGCAATGAGTCCAAGCATGAACTGCTGGGCGTGCGACTGGAGACGCTTGCCGAGCATGGTGCAGTGAGCGAAGCGGTGGCTGCGCAGATGGCCGAGGGTGCGCTCGCACGCAGCCGGACCGCGCTCGCGTTGGCGGTCACGGGAATCGCAGGGCCTGGCGGAGGCAGCGCGGCAAAGCCTGTGGGTACCGTGTGCTTCGGCTGGGCGGTCAGGCGCAAAGCCGACACCGAGTCGGCCGCCTCGCTGCAGGTCGTGGTTGAAACGCGGGTCTTCGCGGGCGACCGGCAGTCCGTCAGGCTGCAAACCGCCTCGTATGCACTGTCCCGGGCACTTGAGATTTTTGCAGACACGGGCGTCGGAACCGCGCAAGCCCCGTAACAGCCCTGCTGACTACCCCAAAAGAACTGATTGTTTATACAGTAGTTGCGTGCAATAATCCTCGTCACTTCAGCTTTCACTCTCCTGCCCAGACGAGGTCAACATGGAAAAAGTCATCAATATGGACGACGCAAAATCACGCTCCGACCGCGGCAAAGCGCTAAGCGCCGCGCTGGCCCAAATCGAAAAACAGTTCGGCAAAGGCTCAATCATGCGGCTGGCCGATGCCGGCGTCGAGCATGACATCCAGGTGGTTTCCACCGGGTCGCTCGGCCTAGACATCGCGTTGGGTGTTGGCGGCCTGCCGCGCGGCCGGGTCATTGAAATTTTCGGGCCTGAGTCGTCCGGAAAAACCACGCTTACCCTTCAGGTCATCGCCGAAATGCAAAAGCTGGGCGGCACCTGCGCATTCATCGACGCCGAGCATGCGCTGGATGTCCAGTACGCGGCGAAACTCGGCGTCACCCTTGACGACCTGCTGGTCTCACAGCCCGACACCGGTGAACAGGCGCTTGAAATCGCCGATGCGCTGGTTCGCAGCGGCTCGGTCGATCTCATCGTCATCGACTCTGTCGCAGCACTCACGCCCAAGGCCGAAATCGAAGGCGAAATGGGCGATTCCCTGCCCGGTCTTCAGGCACGGCTCATGTCGCAGGCGCTGCGCAAGCTCACCGCCACCATCAAGCGCACCAATTCAATGGTCATCTTCATCAACCAGATTCGAATGAAGATCGGCGTCATGTTCGGTAACCCGGAAACCACCACCGGGGGTAACGCACTCAAGTTTTACTCGTCGGTACGCCTTGATATCCGCCGCACGGGCGCAATCAAGAAGGGTGACGAAGTCATCGGAAGCGAAACCCGGGTCAAGGTCGTCAAAAACAAGGTCGCTCCCCCGTTCAAGGCGGCTGACTTCGACATCCTGTACGGTGAGGGCATCTCTCGTGAGGGCGAAATCCTCGAGCTTGGCGCCAATTCCAGCATCGTTGAAAAAAGCGGCGCCTGGTACAGCTATCAGGGTGACCGAATCGGTCAGGGCAAAGACAACGCACGCGAATTCCTGCGCGATCGCCCTGAACTCGCACACGAAATCGAAAACAAGGTTCGTGTGCACTTTGGTGTCGCCGAGCGCCCGGCTGGTGAAGCAGGCGAGGCAGCGGCCTGATCGGCGCCTCACGCCAGGCCATGCCCGCCGGTCGCCAGCCGCGTTCCCTTGAAGCCCGCGCGCTGGGGTTTCTTGCGCGACGCGAGTACAGCCGGGTCGAACTGCGTGCCCGGCTGGTGCCGCACGCGCCTGACGCAGAAACGCTTGAGGCGGTGCTTGACCGGCTCGCCTCAAAAAAGCTGCTGTCAGACCAGCGGTTTGTCGAAAGCGTCGTCCGGCGCCGGGCCGAGCGATTCGGCACGGCCCGCATCCGGCACGAGCTGCGCGCTCATGATCTCTCGGCCGAGCAGCTCGAACCGGCGCTGCAGGCGCTGAAGGCCTCCGAATTTGATCGCGCGCTCGAAGTCTGGCGCAAGCGGTTTGGCGAACCGCCCGACAGCCGAGAGTCGCGGGCCCGGCAGATGCGGTTTCTGGCGGGGCGGGGTTTCGCGCCCGAGGTCATTCGGCGCGTGGTCGGTGGCCTCCACCATGAGGCCGACGACATCTCGAACGCCTAACGAGCGGCCACGCTGGCGCGCGTGGCGCTCAGCTCCCAAAACGCCGCTTCTGCCGCGCTTCTCTCTGGGGCTGCGTGATACACTCCCCCGCCATTTTCCGGCTCTCGAAGCAAGGGCCGGTCAGCAGTAGCTGGTCCGCGTAGCTCCATGCGGCGGTAAGCCTGAAACGCATGACGGCTGGTCCGCTCGAAAGCGGGCGCGTGACCTTACCGGGGAGCGATCCAGTGAAGATTCACGAATACCAGGGCAAAGAACTGCTCAAGCGCTATGGTGTAGCGGTGCCGCGCGGGTTTGCCTGCTTTTCAGTTGACGAAGCCGTCAAGGCTGCCGAAGCGCTTGGCGGTCCGGTCTGGGTCGTCAAGGCGCAGATCCATGCGGGCGGCCGCGGCAAGGGTGGTGGCGTGAAACTCGCCCGCTCGGTTGACGAAGTGCGTCAGCGCGCCGGCGAGATTCTCGGCATGCAACTCATCACGCACCAGACCAGCCCACAGGGCCAAAAAGTGCGTCGGCTGCTCGTCGAGGAAGGCGCTGACATCAAGAAAGAGCTCTACATCGGGCTTGTGGTTGACCGGGTCACGCAGCGCGTCACGATGATGGCCTCAAGCGAAGGCGGCATGGACATCGAGGAAGTCGCCGAGCACACGCCAGAAAAAATCCATAAGGTAGCGGTTGATCCAGTGGTCGGGCTCACCGACGCGGACGCGGACAGTCTGTCGCGCAAGATCGGTATTCCCGAAGCCTCCCTCGCGCAGTCAAGGCCCATCCTGAAGGGCTTGTATCAGGCGTTCTGGGATACCGATGCCTCGCTCGCCGAAATCAACCCGCTAATCCTCACCGGAGACGGTCGCGTCATTGCGCTCGACGCCAAGCTCAACTTCGATTCGAACGCGTTATTCCGTCACCCGGAACTCGTGGCACTTCGCGATCTGGACGAGGAAGACCCCGCTGAAATCGAAGCCTCGCGCTTTGATCTGGCGTACATCCAGCTGGACGGCAATATCGGGTGCCTGGTGAACGGTGCGGGGCTGGCCATGGCCACCATGGACACCATCAAGCTGTTCGGTGGTGAGCCGGCCAACTTCCTCGATGTGGGCGGCGGCGCAACCACCGATAAGGTCACCGAGGCCTTCAAGATCATGCTTCGCAACCCCGAGCTCAAGGCGATCCTGGTCAATATCTTCGGCGGCATCATGAAGTGCGACACGATCGCCGAAGGTGTCATTGCAGCGAGTAAAGCAGTGGGTCTCAAGGTTCCTCTGGTGGTGCGCATGAAGGGCACCAACGAAGACCTCGGTAAAAAGATGCTGGCCGAGTCGGGCCTGCCCATCATCTCGGCCGACACCATGGCCGAGGCCGCGCAGAAGGTGGTCGCCGCTGCAGCGGCTGCCTGAACCCGAATTCACAGGGAATCCCCATGAGCATCCTGATTAACCGCAACACGAAGGTGATGACGCAGGGCATCACTGGAAAAACCGGTCAGTTCCACACCCGTACCAGCCGCGACTATGCGAACGGCCGTGCCTGCTACGTAGCCGGTGTGAACCCCAAGAAGGCGGGCGAAGACTTCGAGGGCATTCCCATCTACGCATCGGTGCGAGACGCCAAGCAGGCCACCGGTGCAAGCGTATCGGTCATCTACGTGCCGCCCGCGGGTGCCGCTGACGCCATCTGGGAAGCGGTGGAAGCTGATCTCGATCTGGCCATCTGCATCACCGAAGGCATTCCTGTGCGCGACATGATTCGCGTACGCGACCGGATGCGCAAAGAAAACCGCAAAACCCTGCTGCTCGGCCCCAACTGTCCGGGCGTCATCACGCCTGACGAACTCAAGATCGGCATCATGCCCGGCCACATTCACCGCAAGGGTCGAATTGGCGTGGTGTCCCGCTCCGGCACGCTCACCTATGAGGCGGTCGGTCAACTGACAGCGCTCGGGTTGGGTCAGTCCACGGCGGTGGGCATCGGCGGAGATCCTGTCAACGGTCTCAAGCACATCGACGTGCTGCGCATGTTCAACGATGATCCGGACACGGATGCGGTCGTGATGATTGGCGAAATCGGCGGGTCTGACGAAGAGACCGCAGCCGAGTGGGTGCGCGACAACATGAAAAAACCAGTGGTGGGCTTTATTGCGGGCGTCACCGCGCCACCTGGAAAGCGCATGGGTCACGCTGGTGCAATCATCTCGGGTGGCAAAGGCACTGCGCAGGAGAAACTCTCCGTGATGGAATCCTGCGGCATCAAGGTCACTCGCGATCCGTCGGAGATGGGACGGCTTCTCAAAAGCGTGCTGTAGGGACATAGGCGGGCCGACGGCGGACAGGCTTTGGACACGATCGAGTTCGGGGGCGCAGCGTTCTGGCTGGCGCTGACCGTTCTGGGTTCAACGCTGGTGCTGAAGGCCATTGAGCGGTTCCCGCTCGTCCTTTGGCTGGCCGCGGCGCTCTTTATTCGCGAGTCTGGTACCACCCCCCAAGCGCTGGGGGCTCTTGCCTACAGGTTCAGACTGCTCAGATGAGCAGTGTGCCCTACTCCTCAAACGACTCTTTTATCTGGACAGTCTGTCAACCATGAGCACTACTGACGCCCCGTTTCGCACCTGGATGTGCCTGATCTGCGGCTGGATGTACGACGAAGCCGCCGGGCTTCCCGACGAAGGCATCGCCCCAGGTACGCGCTGGGAAGATGTGCCCATGAACTGGACCTGCCCAGAGTGCGGCGCCCGCAAGGAAGACTTCGAAATGGTCGAGTTGTAATCGGGGCGCACAGGCTTCAGGTTGCATCGGCCTTCGACTTCACGATCGCGTAGCGCGCCAGGGTTTCCTTGCGCGCCTGATCATGATCCACAACAGGCTTAGGGTAGTCGACACCCAGCCTGACACCGGCACTGCCCAAGACCAGCGACGGGGCGAGCCACGGGGCGTGGATGTCTTTGTCCGACAGATTCCCAAGCTGCGGCAGATAGCGGCGGATGAATTTCCCCTCCGGATCAAAGCGCTGTGATTGCGTGACGGGGTTAAAGATTCGGAAGTAGGGCTGCGCATCGCAGCCGCTCGATGAGGCCCACTGCCAGCCGCCGTTGTTGGCAGATAGATCGAAGTCGATCAGCTTTTCCGCGAAGTACCGCTCGCCCCAGCGCCAGTCCAGTCCCAGATCCTTGGTGAGGAACGACGCCACCACCATGCGCAGCCGATTGTGCATGTAGCCGGTACGATTGATCTGAGCCATGGCCGCATCCACCAGCGGATATCCGGTGCGCCCCTCACACCAGGCGGCAAACAGCCGCTCGTCGTCTCGCCACCGGATGGCATCGTACTCAGGCCTGAAGGCGCGCTGCACCACGCGCGGGTGATGCCAGAGGATCTGGAAATAAAAGTCGCGCCAGATGAGCTCGGACAGCCAGGATTCCGCCCCTTCTCGGGCGCCCTCCGTCGCGAGGAGCGTCTCGCGCGCCAGACGGGCCGCCTGCCGCACTGACAGCGTGCCGAACCGCATGTGGACCGACAGGTAAGACGGACCCCGCACGCCCGGATAGTCGCGGGCCTCCCGATACCGGCCGATGCGTGCTGCAAAGTCTGACAGCAGCTTTGCCGCGCCGGTGCTGCCGGGTGTGATGCCCACGGCGCCGAGATCGACCGGCTCGAATGACATCGCCTCGATGGGGGGCACGCCCGAGTCGCTCCAGGTGCCTGGGTTCATTCGAGACGATTGTCCGGAAGCTGGTGTCTGCGGTGCGAGCAATCGGCCCTCCAGCGCGCTGGCATGCGCTTGAATGGCGCTGGGGGTTGCTTCGAGCGCGCGCAGCCACGCCCGTTTGTAGGGCGTGAAAATCGAGAATGGCCGTGCATCCAGGGTCAAGACCTCACCCCGGTCGAAAATCGCATGGTCTTTACAGGTGATAAGTTCTCGGCCGCTGGCGGCGAGTTGCTCTGCCACCTGTCGGTCGCGCTCGATGGCCGCCGGCTCGTAGTCGTGGGCGGCCACCACAAAACGCGCGCCCAGCCGCTCGGCGAGTACGGGGATGGCCTCCTCGGGGTGTGCGTAAGTGATCCAGAGCGAGCCGCCCTGTGCGCGGAGCTTGTGATCAATTTCAACCAGCGACTCTCGGATGAACGCAACACGGCGGTCGGCGCGCGGCAACGGATCGAGAATGCCCCGGTCAAACACGAAGCACAGCGCGAGTCGGTCAGCATGCTGAAGCGCGGTGGCGATCGCGGCATGGTCATCGAGCCGCAGGTCGCGCCGCAGCCAGACAAGCGCAAGGCCTGCATCGGAGGAGGGAGTATCAGCGTTGGACAGGCTCATTGGGGTCTCGGTTTCAGGTCGCCGGGCGCGATCATATAATCCGGGCATGATGACCGAATCCGCGAGCGACCTCAGCAATCACTTCCTGATTGCAATGCCAAGCCTCGAAGACCCCAACTTCGGAGGCAGCCTGGTGTTCGTTGCCGAACACAATGATCAGGGTGCCCTGGGCCTGGTCATCAACCGTCCCATGGAGATCGACCTTGCGGCGTTGCTTCGTCGTATCGACCTCGAGCCCAATGCCGACTCAATGCCGGGCAGCGCCCCGGTCATGAACGGTGGGCCGGTTCAAACCGATCGCGGCTTTGTGTTGCACCAACCGGTGGGGCAGTGGGGATCCACGGTCGTGGTCAGCGACGACATCGGCCTGACCTCATCGCGCGATGTGCTCGAGGCAGTTGCTGCGGGCAAAGGCCCGAACCGTCTCCTGGTCATGCTGGGCTATGCCGGCTGGGGTCCTGGTCAGCTCGAAGACGAAATCTCGCGCAACGCCTGGCTGACCGTTGAAGCCGATCCCTCGGTCATTTTTGATGCGCCCGCTGACGAAAGGCTGCAGCGGGCTTTCGCCCTGCTTGGCATCAATCCCGCATTTCTCGCAGCGGCCGCCGGGCATGCCTGATCGGGAAGAAACGCTGCTCGGGTTTGA
>Ga0194123_10002579_pt1 | contig 23374 bp, 29 predicted proteins | sample TA2MahsurfametaG_5_FD_155479 | JGI IMG/M metagenome (GOLD analysis project Ga0194123, IMG submission 155479) | Freshwater microbial communities from Lake Tanganyika, Tanzania - TA2015023 Mahale A surface | ecosystem: Environmental > Aquatic > Freshwater > Lake | place: Tanzania: Lake Tanganyika... | reverse complement strand
ACTGGAGATTCAGCTGGTTTCTGGATAGGCGAAGCTACAGGAGTTTCCGCTGGTTTATGGATAGGTGAAGATACTGGAGATTCAGCTGGTTTCTGGATAGGCGAAGCTACAGGAGTTTCCGCTGGTTTATGGATAGGTGAAGATACTGGAGTATTTCCAGGAGTTTCAGTTGGCTTCTGGATAGGGGAAGCTACAGGAGTTTCCGCTGGTTTATGGATAGGTGAAGATACTGGAGATTCAGCTGGTTTCTGGATAGGTGAAGATACTGGAGTATTTCCAGGAGTTTCAGCTGGTTTCTGGATAGGTGAAGATACTGGAGTATTTCCAGGAGTTTCAGCTGGTTTCTGGATAGGTGAAGATACTGGAGATTCAGCTGGTTTCTGGATAGGTGAAGATACTGGAGTATTTCCAGGAGTTTCAGCTGGTTTCTGGATAGGTGAAGATACTGGAGTATTTCCAGGAGTTTCAGCTGGTTTCTGGATAGGTGAAGACATGGGAGTATTTTCTGGTGTTTCAGCTGGTTTCTGGATTGGCGAAGCTACTGGAGTATTTCCAGGAGTTTCAGCTGGTTTCTGGATTGGAGAAGATACTGGAGTATTTCCGGGTGTTTCTAGTGGAACTGGATTTGTATAAAATACTTCAATTGTTGTTTGATATTGAGTTGTTTGAGGTTTCGTTTCATATAATTTCCATCTTAATACAACATTTTCAGGTTCTACATTATTATTTGTCCAAAACCATTGAGATTTATCTATTATTTTATTTTCAAAAGATATATTATACATACGTTTATCATATTCTGTTGCATATGGCCAGGAAGTATCATCAAAATCGTATTTTTCCCAACCTTTTGGTAGCTCGCCTGAAAATTTTTCAGCTTTCCATTCAGATGCAATTGATGGATTTCCTCCAAAATCCCCTATACAACCACCTAATCCTTCTTTATTTCTGGCATTAATTGCAATAATTTTTGGATACTGACTATTATTGTAAGTTAATTGTTGAGTCGAATTATAATTTTCTCCAAAACCAATAAATTTTTCATCAACATAAAGAGAAAATTGATTTTCGCATGTCATAGATATATAATACTGTGATGCCACAAAATTGAGAGTAAAAAGCAACAATAATGCTTGAAAGCCTCTCATATATATTCACATGATAAATTTATTTTTGTATTTTACCAAAATACGAAAACTAATATCAAACTTTAAAAATTCTTTTTACTTTTTCTATAAAATTACCCTCTTCTAACTGTTTTTTTTCATTTAATAATTCAGAATTTTCCTTTTTTAATTCATCACATAATATTGTAATTCTCTCATTGTTTCCATGTAGTTCTCTATTTCTTACCTCCAAAAAAAATATTTTTTTATTTAAACTTTCAATTTCTGCTTTAAAATCATCCCTTTCTAAATGTATGCTATTATATTGCTCTGTTAATCTATCATTTCGTGATTTCCATTCTTGCAATTGCTTTTGTAATTCATCTCTTTCTTTTCTTATTTGAACGCGTTCTTCCATAGTTGTTAAATATTGAAATTGAGAACTATCCAATTTTTTCTTCAAATCAATATTTTCATTCTCCAATTTCTTATTTAAGTTTTGAAACTCTTTGAGCTCATTTGTATTATTCAAATCAAATAATACCTCAAGGTCATTTTTTTGACCTTCCATATTATATATAAGAAATTATAATTAAACAATTTGTTCAACCTCAACCAAATCAATTGGTGGCGCAGAGGCAAATTTAATAATGAAATTAAGGTTCTCAAGATTTTTCCAATTTTCACTCAAATACTTATTCAAACCCAAAAATCCAAAATTATTTTTGCATTCATTGTAAATTTTAACCTGATAAAGTTCATTAAACAAACCAGCATCAATAAAAAAATGCAATAATTCAACCGAGTCATTTGAAATAATCGACTTAAATAAAAAATCCTCTTGATTCTTGAAATTGTAACCTCTTTCAAGAATGTAATACAAAACATCAATTGCAAGGAAACCAACAGATTCTTCAACTATTTTTTCAAAATGCATCTCCAAATTCAAATTGCATTTTTCCACAAAAAAATCAAACAATTCAACATTGTTCTCAAAAATTGCTGTGTACCATACCGGTAATTCATCATATGGAAGACATTCAAAAATATCAGCGCCATGATTTATTAACATTTTTACAATTTCAATATCTTCAATTGATAAAAATAATGCTTGTGTAAAATACTTTTCACATCCAGGAATATTTTCAAGATAATATTGAACTATCTCTCTTTTTTTGTTAAATATAGCAAGCAAGAATGAATTTTTGTCAATAACATCAGAAAAAGGTTCAACGCCTTCATTCAAAAATTTTTTAACATCGTCAAAACGTCCTTCGGAAGCAGCTAGAAAAATGGAATCCATTTTATTTCGTTATATCTTTATAATTTTTACTTTCATTTTTTACTAAACATCAATTTCATTTTCTGTTTTGTATTGTTGTGTTTTTTTCAAAGAAAAATTCAGAATATTCTTCATTTCTTCAATCGCACAAATCAATCTTAAATTTTTCTCTTCTTTTTTCTTTAACGCAGATTTCAACTTTTTATTCTCAAAATACAAATCTTCCAATTGTTTTTGCATTAACATAATAAAATCTATTGGTGTATTTGAAGGAATATCATTATTCTCACAAAAAACTTCCATTTTTATAATCATTATATTTATAAAATATTTTATCAATTTTTTACTACAAAGTCAATAATTTTTGCTTAGCCAAATCATGTTCCTTGAAAGCCGCTTTTTCATACAATTTCTTTGCCTCAACCAAATTTTTCTGAATATAAATTCCTTGTTCATACCATTCAGCAAGTCTATATATTGCATGACGACATCCTTTTTCAAAAGCAATATTGTAATTTACAAATGCCTCATCCAAATTCTTATCAACATATAAACCATTCTCATAAAATACTCCTAACTTAAAAAATGCACCTCGAACTCCATGTTCAACACATTCCTTATATATTTCAAATGCTCTCTGATAACTTTTCTCAAAATAATGTCCAAGTTCATACATAAGACCAATACGATAATATCCAAAATGACTGGAATTTGAAAATGCCTGATTATACAGACGATAAGCATCCTCATAATTTTTTGTAAAATTAATACCTTCCTCACACATTTTTCCAATTGAAACAAGTGCTTCATTAGAATCATGTTCAGCTGCCATTCTATAATAATCAAGAGCCTTTTGATGATTTATTTCTGTTCCAAATCCTTTTTGATACATTTTTCCAGTCCAATATTGAGCTGATGAATTTTTTTTAGTAGCAGCATCTTCAAAACATTTAAGTGCCTTAGCATAATTCCTTGGAACCTCTATACCTTGACGATAAAGATGTCCCAAACGTAAATTACTTTCATAATATTTTTTTTGATGACCAATTTCGTAATAATGCAATGCTTTTTGAATATCTTTTTCAACATAAAATCCACGTTCATAAAAATATCCAATCTCATGAATACCACATATACATCCTTTATCTGCTGATTTTTCAAACCACTCAAATGCAATTTTGTAATCTTGGTCAACATATAATCCTTTCTCATACAAAAGTCCAACTTCATACATAGCATAGCCATCTCCTAAGTCAGCAGCTTTTTTGTAACATTCATATGCTTTTTCTAAATCTTCTGGAACACCACGGCCAATTTCATAAAAACGACCCATATTAACATATCCAGATGGTATTCCATGCTGAGCAGCCAAAGAAAAATATTTGAAAGATTCAACATAATTTTCCTCACAACCTTTTCCTTTTTCATAAAATTTTGCTAATTTTAAACATGCAACATCATGACCACTATCTGCAGCCATTTTGCACCAATAAAAAGCATTTTCAAAATCAATGTCACAACCTTCTCCTTGCTCTAACATCTCAGAAACACGAAATTGTGAACGAATAAATCCATTTTCAGCAGAAGTAAAAAAATTCTGGAAAGCCATACTTTCATCTTTTTTAACACCATTTCCATAAAAATAACACAAGCCAACATTATATTGTGCAAATGAATTTCTCTTTTTCGCAGCAGTCAAAAACCAATGAAAACTTCTTACTTCATCACCATTTTTTCTATATAATTTCGCCAAATCGCACATATAACGGGTGTTTCCCTGAGATGTTTTTAACAAATAAAAACCAAAAAGCTTATTCTCATCGTAGCAATTCGTTGGGTCAAAATCTTCAAGATTTTGTTGAGTTGAAAAAGTATTCAAAATACTTTTCTCCTTGTTATTAAAATGACTTACACGGGACATTCCATATCCAGACGAACTACTCCAATAATTTATTTCAATTTTTACAAAAAAAAATGAATTATTATAATAACGATTTTAACAAGAAGAAATGTTTGTTGAAATTTTCAACTTAATTTTAATATTAACTATTGTTTGTAGCATTGTATTTTTTTAAGAAAAAAACAAAAAAATTACCCAAAAAATTTTGAAATTTTAAATATAATATAATAGATGCTTACAATAACCATCTAAACATTAATTTTGATTATGATACCAAAAAAATGATTCTTCAAATTGAAAAAACTTTGAGAGAACTAATATGATTTCAATTTATAAATAAAATACTCAATAATTTTTCTCATATCCTTATAATTTTTCATAGCAAAAGATAAATCCAGTAAACTTATAAAATAATAACTTGGTATTACGTCTTTAAATTTTTTTCCAAATAATTCTTTCTGAAATTGCACTGGAAAAACATGTTGATAAAGAAAATACTTGTCATCAACTTCATTCGCAAATGCACTTAAAAATTCAGCCTCCTTACTTTTACTAAATTTCATTATAGATTCCTTATAATTATATTTCGGGTCAACATCTTTCCAAACAGAATCCATATTTACTCCTAATCTGGCTAATGTCATTACTGCTTCTTTAGCCATAAAATCCTTATAAATTCTTTTCTCAAATTTATTTAATTTATATTTTTTATTACTAACCAAACCAAAATCTAATATCTGCACTTGATAACCAAATAATGGAACCTTATACCCAAATATCTTAATATATTTCTTTTTTGTACTTAGTAATCCGACATTTCCTACATGAATATCAGTATGTACATATCCATTCTTACGCATTAAATAAATAGCATACAGAATCTGAATAATTAATGAATAAAACAATTTTGTAGTAATATTAATTTTATCCATAGAAGTGTCAACTAATGTAAATATTTTACGAGAACAATAAGGTGAATCAGCAATTGCCTTAAAATATTTGTTTTCTCCTGGAAAAAATTGTCTTGGATATTGTTGGTCATGTTTACATTTATCAATAATGTCATACTCCTTTAATTGTACAAATTGCTCTGGATATTTATTAGCAAGATTTTCACAAAAATCAATTTCACGCCAAACAGGAGAATCCGTATTTTTTTTAACATCTTTCTCTAAAATATGTTCGATTTTTAATGCATATTTTTTTCCATTTTTTTCTACTAAATATACAGTACCATACATTCCAGCACCAAGTTTTTTTAATATTTTATAATCATCTATCATAATATTTTATAGAAAATAAACTAGAATTGTTTATATTGCATTCTTTCTTTAATTTTTTTATTTAAATTTGATTTTTCAATAGTTTCATAAAATGATTGAGGCGTTAACCAATTCATATCAAATCTTAATGTTTCAAATCTAGGACATGAACACAAAAAACTCATTAATTTCTCTAATCCTCTTACATTTATATTATTATGTGTCAAATCTAAAACACATAATTTATATCTTACTTTCTCCAAAATATATAACATCTCCTCAAACATATTATTACTTAAATTATTATAACTCATATTTATCACCAACTTCTTTGATAAACCAATATGATAATCATAAAATTGTATTATTCTATTTAACTGATGAACACTATTCAAATGATTTTTTGATATATCAATTTTAAAAATATCACTTGATGGATAAACATCAACTAATTTACATCTCTCTGGCAAAATGTTAATATTCCTGCCATCTTTCAAAACAATTATAACTTCTTTTATATCTTCTTCCTCCCTCTTCAATTTAATTTGAAGTTCCATCTTTTTTTCCCTTATATATAAAAATATATTTTCGAAATTATTAAAGTTCAAATGAAACACAATCTACTAAATCTTCTGAGTCAAACTCATACATTTCTTCTTTATTTTCTATATCACAAATAAATGTATTTCTTGAAAATTTGTTATATTTTTTAACACAATACAATTTATTATTTATTGAAAAAACAAATTTTGAATCTATCTTCTTCGAAATTGGACTATCAATCTCATACAAATTTTCAACCTCATCAAATGCATAAATCTTATTATTATGTTTAATAAATTTTCTCAACAAAACAATTGGATAAATATTTACCATCTTTATTTCGTGAACAACCATATTATCATGATAAAATTGCATTGCATTATTTCTCCAATTATATCCCATTTCTATCAAAACATTATCTTTATCAAAAATAACCTGCAATATATGTGCAATATCATATTCTTTTATTATTTCACCAGTCTCATAATTCAATAATTTTATATATAAATATCTTATTGAAAAAATAACCCATGGCTTTGTATCATGAAAATCCATACAAGATTTACCAAAATATCCTGTAGGTAAAATACTTATTTTCCTAAAAATTTTCCAATCTTTTACTCTCCAGACAATCAATTCACTTTTCCCCCAATAAAATGCCAAAAAATATTTACCATCTTTTGAAAATTGTATATTTATACTATAATCATCTTTGTTTATAAATAAAGTAAATTTTTTATCAAATCCTTTCCAAATATTTATAACAGAACAACTATTTTTACTAGAAGGAATTTCTTGTTCCTCCGATATCCATAATAAATTAAATTCACTTGATGCAAAATATTCACCATTTGGATGAAATGCACATGCACCCATCTGGGGTAATTCGGATTTATACGTCCAAATTACCTTCTTACTAATAAAATCAAAAACTTTTATAACATTTGGATAATCTATAAATGCAACTTTTGGAGAAACATCTCGTTTTCTACTCCTTACAACAGTTACATCATAATTTTTATTCTGCAATATATTTTCATAAAATTCTAATGCTTTATAATTTTTAATATTTATAACAATATCATCATGAATATTCTGAGAAAATGTATCCATATTTTTGCAAATAAATAAATCTTATTTATTTACAACAACAAAAAAAATTTATAAAACTATTTTCTTCCGTTTCCTCCTTTTCTCTCTCTATTTGTTCATCAAGTATATTTTTCATCTCTAATGAACCAAAAGATATTGTTCTTCTCTTTAACAACATCATTATAATATATTAGAAATTATTTTTCAAAATAACTTTAATAAACCATCAAATTCTGGATACTTTTTACAAAAATCTTCAACAAATGAATCTTTATGTTCAATTTCCAAATCAAAAAATCCTACTTGTATCAACGTATTAAAATCATCTCCATCAAAAGAATGTTCATTTGGAAAACTAAATGCTGGATATTCAGTCTCATCCTGAATAAATTTTACAAATTCAAATTCATCTTCATCATCATGTTCTTTTTCATTTTTCATAATTTCATATTGATTTACCAATCCAATAAATTCAGCAAATGTATCAAAAACATAAAAGTAACCCTTATTCGATATATCAGAATAATTTGTCAAAATAACCTTCCCAGTTTTTACATTCAAAAAAAGTAAATTTGTTTCTCCACAATTACCAATATCAACTAATTTCGAAGTATATCTATGATATAAAAAATCAGGTAATAATTCATCTGATATTTTGTTAGTTTCTTGTAAATATTTTATTTTTGATAATATTTTTCTATTTCTTAATTCACAATATAAAAAATAATCACTGTCTTCATAAAGACGAAAAATATGTTTTTTCTTATATTTCAAATAAACATCAATGATAATATAAATTTCCAAATGTGTTAAAAATTTTCTAAAATTATCAAATCTTGTTTGTAAAAAAAGTTCAATATTTTTAATATTTAACCTATCTGGATTACTTTTGCAAAAATTTTTGTAATAAAGTAATTTACTCATTTTACTTCAAATATTGTAAAAATAAATAAAATCATTTTTTTTCTCGAAAAAAATAATTAATTTAGACGCTCTTTTAAAATGCAAAAAACAGTTGAATCTGATTTTTATTCCAAAGAACCCGAAGATTATTATCTAAAAACATCCCTATCTACAGACTCTCTCAATGAACATGATTTATCCCTTGATGAAGAAATTGAACGTATTATTATAGAATCTTCCAGAAAAGAAAAAAAACGCCAATGCGTGTATGTTATAAATACTTTTTTTTGTTGTTCTTCTGATAGAAGTTAAAGCCATTTTATTTCCTTTTTCCCATTTTTCTTCAAATAATCATTTATTTCTTTAAAATGATTGTTTCCAAAAAATCCTCTACTTGCCGATAATGGGCTAGGATGCACAGATTTCAAAATTTTGTGTTTACTTAAATCAACTAACTTCTCCTTCATTATTGCATTGTTTCCCCATAACACAAAAACAACACCATTACATCTATTTGAAACCTCCTGGATAATTTTATCAGTAAAATTTACCCATATCTTAGCATTAAAATTCGATTTTCCTTGCAAAACTGTCAACGCAGAATTTAATAACAAAATTCCTTGTTGAGACCAATCAGTCAAATCAGTTTCTTTCCTCAATTTTCCATATTCTGTTTCCAATTCTTTAAAAATATTAACCAATGATGGAGGCACTTTCTTTATTCCATTTGGAACTGAAAAACATAAACCTTGTGCTTCACCAATATTTATGTAAGGGTCTTGTCCCAATAAAAGTACTTTTGTTTCCTCAATATTGAAATAATTAAACGCATTAAATATCTTCTCATCTGAAGGTAAAATTTGTAAATCTGGTTCATACATTGTTTTTTGTTGAGTATGAACTCCAGATATTTTTTCTAATTCATTTCTCTGTTCTAACAAAATATCTTTCCAATTTGTCTGGATGTTTTCCACAAGCTGAATTATGCTCATTTTATTACCAAATAGTAAGCATAATTTTTATTCATTTTTTTACTAACCAATAAAGATTTATAAGTAAAGCAGCAGCTCCTAAACCAATAAATATATCATAAATAACATTTGGTGTATTTTTTCTATAAAATGCAGTTAATATTAACAATGGAGCCACAATAAATATATGAAAATAATTCCAGAAACTATCACGTAATCCATGCGTGATTAACCTATAGCAATGGTATATAATAATAATTACTCCTAATACACCTAATATATAGTAAAACCAGAAGGCAGTTTTATCTCTTGCAAATCCTACATAAAAGAAAATCAATGCTACGATAATTATATGAAAAATAAAAAGCCACTTGAAATAAGATAAGCCAAGGAATTTTATTTTATTTATTTCCATAAGTTAGTATATAAAAATATTTGAATAATATTTTTATATGTCATCAATTGACAATAAATTTATATTAAATGAAATCTTATATTTAACTGTAAATTTAACATTTATTATTTATTCATTCATATCTATATCAGAAATAGGTATGGAAGATATGAATGTTGTTTTATTTTTTATTAGTAATTTATGTTTTTCAATAGAAAATTTTTTTTATATTAGATTAATTTTAACTTTTATATATTATAAAAATATTACTTTCATAAATAGTTTTGAAAGAACAATGTTTGTTGAAAGACTAGTTGATTATAAAACAAAAAAATTATTTTATGTAATTAAATTTATTATTGATGTTATATTCTCATTTTCTTACAATCCATTTATAAATAAAATTCATTACCCATTATCCATAAAATCACCAATGTTTTTAACATTCATTTTCACTTTTATGAAAAGTATAGTTGGTATTTTTTTATTGTTTTTGATATTTTATCATATGTATCTGACAAGAAATAACAATAATAATTTACAGATTGAATTACCTGAGATTCAAATTGATATTATATTGCCAGATAATAATGAATGTTGTATATGTATGGATAAAGATGAAAATAAATCATGGGTGTCATTAACATGTAATCATAAATTTCATAAAGAATGTATTGAACAATGGACTAAAACACAACGCACATGCCCGATTTGTCGGGTTCAACTTTAGTTTCTTCCTTATTTTGTTCAACAACATAAACAATAGTATTAGGTGTTTTTTGAAACATATATAATTTTCAAAAAATAAATTAGGCAAAATAACGTATTGTCCAAAAGTCAAATGCTAAATTATAATTAAAAATATAATCATACGGCAACGTAAAAAATCCCTTATTTCCCCAAGATGTCCCCCAACTATTCATAAAGCCAAATTTTTTAGTTGTATCATCATAAGAAACCATCAAAATTGCATGACCTCCTAATAAATCTTCAGTAGTTGTTTCTGGGATTGGAACATTTCCAGTTTTGTTTACTTCGTCTGATTCAAATGATGAATATACCAAAATACCGCAAACAATCGGATAACCCTGTGAAATTGCATTTTTAATGGAACTAGTATCTTGTCCAACTGACAAATATTGAAAACCTTTTTTATGTTTTGCACCATCAGTTACAGCTTGATTTGATGGTTTAATTTTATATTTTGAAATATCATATTCCCAAATATTTTCATTACATGCTCCATATTTTCCGATTGATTTCATAGTGTTTCTTAAAGAAGCACCAGAATCATATGAGACACTATTTTGGATAAATCTAGTGAACCAATAAATAAATAAACGCGAAGGCTGAAATTCAGGCTTATCATTTTTATCTAATAAATATAATAATCCATTACTTGCTGCATTTGCTGTACAAGAACCCAAATCACCTTGGTCTAAAATAGGAGGTAATGGACTTAATGAATACTTTATAGGTAAATCTTTTTTATTCTTCATGATAACCTTTTTGTTAAATCTAAAATCTCGGATATCTTTTTCATCTCTTATTAAATTATATATCCTTTTCATAATCTATTTAAGATTAAATTTTACGCATTATAAATCCGATTGTTGAAAATTTTTTATCTAAATTCGGATTATATTGTTTTTTATTGATTGTTTTAACTATTTTAAAGTCACCTAAATAATAATACCCATCATTCATATGAACGTAAATTGGGAAGTTATTTTTTGATTCTTTCATTTTTAGGTTTTCAATATTTGATGTTGTATCTTCGGAAAAATATCTATCTTTATCTTTTTTTCCGCGTCCTGCGTAAAAAATTGTTTTAGAATCTTTAGAAATTTTATCCATTTTTGACGTTGTAAAGTTGATAAATAATCTGCAAATTTTATCATTCTTAAAAACAACACCTTTTCTATAACTACCGGGACATTTTGATAATTTATGAAACTCGATAAAATTATTTATTTTCATTACCATAATATGCTAAAAAATATTTTGAATATTCTTCCAGAGAATTTACTAAAAGAAATTTACTTCAAAATAATTATAAAAGAAAAAAGTAATCTAAATTTAGATATAATAAATTACCATAAAACTAAAAAAAAATTATTCAACAAATACAAAAATATATTTTATTGCGATTTTGAATCATGCATAATTTATGATTTACTTTCAGACCATATTCATATGTCAATATCTTACGATAAACTAATATATTTTTATACGATTGAATTTTATTTAATATGGAAAAGAAATTTTTTATTAGAAGATTATGATTATTCTGAAATAAATTTTTATGTAAATAAAAGATTCAAATATTTATCATCAAAATATCAAATAAATATTTTCTGGGGATTATTATTACCTCAAGAAAGACAAGAATTCTTAAATTCTTTTTGATTATAAATTTTTATCCATAAATTCTTTTAATCCATGTTTGAATGATAAATCCATACCATTCATACACAAAAATTTTGGTTTTTTTTCAATTATTTCATCAAAAATTCCTTTATTATATTTCTTTCCTTCGTAAAATATTTCTAATACATCTTTATCATTTTCAGTTATCAAATTTTTATTTAAAATATTATCAACATTTGTTACAAAAAAAACATACTGTATATAATCATTTGAACGAAATCTTCTTTGCCTTAATTCATGCAATAAATTTTGATATTTATTTTCAACAAATTGACAAGTTGATTTTCTTAAAACTTTTGTATGATGATTATTTGATAAAATACAATTATGATTTTTTTGAAGAAATAATAAAGATGTTTTTAAAATTCTAACCATATATTCACCTTCAAAGTTTTTTATAAAAGTTATGAAAAGTTTCCTGAAACCACTTGAAACAGTTATTCTTCTTTTTCCTTTTTGAAATTTACAATTATAATCAATACAAAAATAATATGGTAAATTATTTCTAATTCTTAATAATATTTTATTATCTTTTACCTCGTAAATATCATTTCTTTTAACGTAATTAAAATGTAAAACATCATCATTATTGTATAAAAATATGTCCGATAATCCAGGAATTTTATGAATACATGATTCAATTACATCACTATTATAGGTGGGTAAATATTTTTCATCAATAATTTGTTTATGATTAATAATTATAACACGAACTCCATAATCTTCAATTGGAGGGATTTGATTAGCTGTAACTATAAATATTTTTCTTATCCAGGGGATAAATTTTAAGACTGATTTAACAGAGTAAATAATTTCGTCAACATTTTCGGTTCTAATTTTCGGATTTAAATTTTGTATTTTTTTACCTTCTTTTTGTAAATAATAATTTTTTGTTTTAACAAAATCTGGGTCATGACCATCTACATAAGTGAACACCATATCAATTTCAATATTCATTTATTTATTTCATAAGAAAATAATATTTATAAAAATATGATTGTAACGCCAAATTTAGGAATAGGAGATATTTTAATTTTAAAAATGTATGAAATAAATAATTCAGTATTATTCGATCATTTTTTAATAAGAATGGAATTAATAAGAAATAATAGATTGAATGTAGAAAATTACAAAGATTTTATTGTAAAATTAATTATTAAATTATTTAATAATCCCCGAATTGATTTTATTGAATCTGGTGGAGGAGATTTTTATATAAGTTCAATGAATAAGTATTATATAGCTGATAGATATAATTTTTCATATATTTATCCAAACTTAAAAAAAGATTATAGACCACATGTAGTTTTTCATACAAAAGCTAGATTTGACCATTGTTATAATGCTTATTTAGAGGCAATTCCTCAATTAATAGATTTCTTTTCTCATTTGATAAGTAATTATGACATATATATATTAGGAGAAAGACAATTAGAAAATAACTTCGAAGTAAAACAACATAACATAACTTCTTATTATCAAATATTATTAAATTTAAAAAATAACAATCAAGTGATTGATTTAACAAAAGATGGGTTATATTCTGATAATAGTATAGAAAATTTTGAATATGAAGTCCAGTTAATGAATGCAGCTAGTTTAAATATAGGATTAGGATGGGGTGGTCCTATGAATATTAGTCTTGCTTTTACAAATACAACTTGTTTTTGGATAAGTAATCTTTATAGTCCTATTTTTGAAAATAATCCATTTGTTTATAGAAATTTACATGATTATTTTTTAAAAATTAACACAATATCTATACCTATTTAATTTTTTTTACTGGATTTCCAACATAAATGCCAGATTCAGTAATATCTTTGACAACTGAACTTTGCATACCAATAATTACATCCTTACATATACTTAATTTTTCTCTTAAAGATGCATTTGTACCAATATAAACGTTATTCCCAATAATACAATTTCCAGATATATTTACACCTGGGGCAGTAGTAAAATTTTTTCCTAAAACACAATCGTGTCCAATAGTTGTATTTAAATTTAACTGACTAAAATCACCTAATTTTATATTTGTTGTTAAAATACTTCCAGCACAAATAATTGAACCTTTTCCGATTTCAATATTTTTATCTAATATTCTTACAGAATCATGTATAAATGTCTCAAATTCAGTTTTTTGTGGCAAAAAATTTAAAATTTTATCCCGTTCTATTTGATTAACAATTGTTATTAATGCTGTATATTTATCTGATTCAAATTCAGATAAATCTTTAAAATTATTAAATTTTTTAAATCTTTTTTTTCTTCCATATTGTTTCAAATTAATATTTAAAATAATATTTACTGCAAAATTAAACTCCACTCACCAAGAAGATTATCAATTTTATATGAATTATATAATACAGAATTTATATTTTCATAAATGTATTTAAATTCTGATATTATATTATTAACTAATAATGTATTTATTTTTTGAACTAAATCATCTAAATTTCTATAACAAAAACATGAATCTCCAATAATATTATAAAGAGAACATCCCAGAGCATAAAAACAAGGTATATTTATACAACCAAATTCAACTGACTGATATTGCAAAATATATGGACTTCTTAATAAATTAATCGCTGCTTTTTTTGAAGCAATAAAATAATATAACTCTTCAGTTGAATTAAATGTTTGATGACAGTGTAGATTTGGTTTTTTTTGAAACGAGAAAGAATTATCTTTTCCAACAATATGAAACTCTATATTTGGTAATCTATCTGCAAGGTCTTCGATAAATTTTCTATTAAATTCATTTTCCGGATAATGTATTCTTGAAATAATTATCACAACCGAATTAACATTTGTAGAAGTATAAATATTTGAAAATCTATCAATATTATCAATACCTAATTTTGCCTGTTTACACTTTTCAATAGGTAATCCCAATTTTGAAATCATAGTTGGCAAAGTTACAAGATAATATTGAGTTGGATTATTCATTATATTTTCATGGACATAATGATATGGATTAAAAGGATTATCATCACCCCATAATATATGGTAAACTCTTCCATTACCTTTTGATAAATATGTGTTTAAATTATGGTCTACACAATGTAATGTTATAATTAAATGAAAATTTATAATTAAAGTTTGCGCGATTCTTTCTGAATCAAATATATGATTATGTAATGAATAAAAATCATATGCATCTAAAAGATTAGAGACTTCTGTATCATTTATATTTCGGAAATGTCTAGCAGAGTCATATTGTAATGTATTATTTTCTAAACTACAAAATAGAGGGATATAAACTTCATGTCCCAATCTTTTTAATATTTGACAAATAAATCTAGCTGCAGTGTTATGACTAATTAAAACAGCAATTTTCATAATAAATATTATATTTTATTTTATATTATATTATGACTAAAATAGTTACTCCAAATTTATGATTAGGAGATTTAATAATATTAAAAAAAATATGAAATAAATTTTGGCATACATTTTGATACTTTTAATGTAAGAACAGAATTAATAAAAATGTATCGCTTAAATTTTGAAAATTATATAGATTTTATAATTGAATTTATTAAAAAATTATTTAATAATCCAAATATAAATTTAATTGAAAACGGAGAAATTGATTCTCCAATCTCAGCAGTAAATATTTATTATATAGGTAATGAATATTATTTTGACAAAATTTATAAAAAAGTTAATGGATGTAAACCATACATTATTTTTCACACAAAAGCAAGATTTGACGTTGAATGGAACAATTTTATAGAATTATTTGATATGTTAAATAATTATTTTTCAAATTTTAAATCGAATTATGATATTTATCTAATTGGTGAAAAAAATATAGAACAAAACTTAGAAGTAATTAACAATAATGTAAATTCATTATATAATATAATATCTTGTTTAAAAAAAAATTGCACAATCTTTGATTTAACAAAAGATGGCTTATATTCGGATAACAATTTTGAAAATTTTGAATTTGAACTACAATTAATGAATGGTGCTGAAATAAATATTGGATTTGGTTTTGGAGGACCATTATCTTTATCTCTTGGATTTACACATAATACTGCCTTTTATATTGGAAATCTTCAAAGCCCTCTATTTAATAATTGTCCATATGTTTATAGAGATATAAATAATTTTATTGAAAAAATTAACTATTATTCATGCTAAAATAATTATACTTTAAATTGTCATGTTGACCCTCCAGATTACAAAATACTATTTTGTAAATTGGCTAATCTATAGTATTACTTATTTTAGATTGCAATAAATAAACTATAAAATTCAAAATATCATCTTGATTTTACTCATGAAATAAATTCATATTATGTCAAAATATTAATTTTTTTTTAATTAAAAATTTATGAAAAAAATCATTCTATTTGATTTAGATGGTACTCTAGCTGAATCTGGAAATAAAATTGACGATGAAATGCTACTCATATTATTTGAAATAAAAAAGAAAGGCTATGAATTAGGCATTGTCGGTGGCGGAAAAATCGATAAAATTTTATTACAAATCCGTGACTTTATATTTGACCACATCTTCTCAGAATGTGGCTCAGTTTATTTCAAATGGGACCACCACAAATACAAAGAAATCTACAAAAAAAATCTTAAAGAACATGATACTTATCCAGAAATAAATACAATCATTAAAGAATCATTAAACTTCATTTCTCACGTTGATTACACATTATCTGGTCATTTTATTGACAGAAGAGATGGTTTAATCTATATTTCATTAATTGGAATGCAAGCAACACAAGAAGAAAGACTTTATTATATGGAGTTAGACAAAAAGCATCATTACAGAAAAAATTTATTAAAACGTTTGATTCATAAAGCAGAAGAATTAAATGTTTCTGATAAATTAGATATTCGAGAAGGTGGAAGTGTCGGAATTGGGTTATATCCAAAAGAATGGAATAAAACTCAAGTTCTTGATGTATTAAATGGATATGAAGAAATTAGCTATTTTGGTGATAAATATGAAGAAGGTGGAAATGATTTTGAACTTATAACTCATCCAAATGTTAAAGGTTTCCCAGTTAATTCACCTGAAGATACAAAAAACTTTCTTAGAAATTTATAGTATATAAAAAAAACGTTATTTTCTTATATAATGCAAATCTGGATTATATCTGCTTTAACTCCATCCCAAGGTATTGGCCTTAAAAACCAAATCCCCTGGAAATGCAAAAAAGACCTCAAATACTTCAAAAGATTTACCTCCAACAACACAATAATTATGGGAAGAAAAACTTATGAATCAATTGGTAAACCTCTCCCTAATAGAATAAATATTGTTGTTTCTTCAAAACCAATTGAAGGAATATATAATGTTCGTTCAGTTGAAGAAGGTATAACTTTGGCTACAAAATTAAAAACAAAAATTCTCTGGGTTTGCGGTGGTGCAGCAATTTATGATTATTTTATGATTAATTTTAAAATTGATGGTTTTGTATTAACATCTGTTCCAGAAACAAGATGTGATAAATATATTCAGACTGATATAAATGAATATTTAAGAATTCATTATTATGAAAAAGATTTTCATGAAAAAGAATTAGAGCCTGGTTTTAAATTAAATGTATATTCTCTGGAAGGCTATAATACTGTTGATAATGACTATATAAATTTAATCGAAAGAGTTCTAGAAAATGGAGAAAAAAGAGAAACTCGAAATGGAAATACAATCTCAGTTTTTTCAGAAAAAATATCAATTGATTTATCCAATGGATTCCCACTTTTAACAACTAAAAAAGTATATTTTCATGGCATTCTTCACGAACTTCTCTGGTTTATCAAAGGACAAACAGATTCAAAAATACTTGAAGAAAATAAAGTTAACATCTGGAAAGGAAATACATCAAAAGATTTTCTGGAAAAATCTGGGCTACCTTACGAAGAAGGAATTGGAGGACCAATTTATGGATTCCAATGGCGACATTTTGGTCAAAAATATGAATATGAAAAAGATGGCATCATACACTTCACAGAAGGGTTAACCTCTGGATTTGACCAACTCCAATTCATCATTGATGAAATAAAATCAAATCCAAATTCCAGGCGTCTTTACTTATCTGGCTGGAACCCCAACCAACTCAACCAAATGTGTTTGCCTCCATGTCATGTTAGTTACCAATTTTATGTCCAGAATAATAAACTAAGTTGTCAAATGTACCAAAGAAGTGCAGACATTTTCCTGGGATTACCTTTTAACATCGCCAGTACAGCTTTATTAACACATTTGATTGCAAAAACAACCAATTTGGATGTTGGGTGGGTTCATATTTGTTTAGGAGATGCACATATATATGAGGAACATATTGATGCAATAAAGGAGCAATTATCAAGAAAAGTAAAATACCTTCTTCCAGATATAGAAATAAATAAGAAAGATAAAATTGATGAATATTGCGTGGAAGATATTATTTTAAAGGAATATGAGAGTAATCCATTGATAAAGGCCAAAATGATTGCATAAAAAAATTGATTGTAAATTGTATAATTGTAATTATAATATATAAGAATGAACAATCTTTTTCTTATTTGGGACCTGGATATTATTCCAGCTGATAAAAACAATGGAGTTATTAAATCAAAACTCAATTTTCAAGAAATGAAACATCTTGCTCTCAAGAACCAAGATGTTTACAATTTTTTTGCTGGAAAGAAAAACTGTCCAGAATTTACACCTGAACAACAAGAATATATAAATTTTTACTATCTGGATGTTGAAATTGATGGATACCGTGTTCAAACACGATTTATTGAAATTACGAATACAATGTTACTAACTGATAATATTACATGTGATAAAATCATTGGAGCAATGGGACGTCATTTCATTAATTTTCATGATGTTACAACTATGAAAGGAGAAAATATGTTTAAAAATCGTATGGACAAGATGATTGATATAATGGAGACAAAAAGTTTTTATGACTTATCTGAAATTCATGTGCCTATTAAAACAAAACTTTTCAATTATCAGATTAATAATATTAATTGGATGATTAAAAGGGAAATTGAGAGGCCACAGTATCACATGTCATCGCAAGCCAGATTGATAATGTTCCCTGATGGAAGAATTTACAATTACAATGAGAGAAAATTCGTTAAAATTGAAGATATTCCGTTGGTGACTGTTAAAGGAGGTGTTATTGCTGATGAAGTTGGAAAAGGAAAAACGGTTCAAATGTTGAGCTTATGTTTCGCGAGAAATATTCCGACTTTAATTTTGGTTCCACCACATTTGAAAAAACATTGGGAAAACGAACTTTCCAAACATTTCATGAATACTCCAGATATTAATTTGGTAACATTCAAAGATTTCAAAAAAGAAATGTTGAATAGAAAAAAGCGAATCATTGTTGATGAGTTACATATTTTATATAGTGATTCAGAATATAGACATTTGTATGATACGCTTTGTTCAACAAAGATTGAATACAAATGGGGTCTAACTGCGACTCCATTTGCTGGAGATTTTAGTATTCACAAGATTACTCAATATTTAACTGATACTATTTTCTATCTTGAGTTTTTTGAAAGATTCATGTATTATGAGAGTATTTTTGTTAGTTATTTTAAGAGGAATGTGGAGAAAAATATAAATGATGAATTGGTTTTGCCTCCGTTACATTATCACAATCATTTTTTAAATTTCACAAACATTGAGCAGAATGCTTATATGACAGAGATATCTGGAAAGGATACTGCAAATGAGATGATTTTGAGAAAGATTTGTTGTGATATTATGATTAGTGTTGAGAAAATTGAGTCAATGACTGAAAAGGAGTTTATCCAAACTTTTTTGAAAATCAAGGAAGTAAAATTGGTTGAAGAAACAAATAGACTTGAAGGTTTGAAAATAGACCTTCAAAAAATCAAAGACCAAAATAGACCACTCGAACTTCATGATAACATTCGTCATTATGAAAATCTAATAAAAGAGCAAGATGTGATTGTCAAAAAATTAGAAGCTCCTATCAATTTCCTTAAAAGCCAATTAGCAGATGATAAAACTTGTGCTATTGGAATGTGTGAAGAAGACACGATAAACACTAACTATGCAATGTTCACAAAATGCAATCATTACTTTTGCACTCCTTGTTTGAAAGCAGCATTGAAAAAAAATAAGGCTTGTCCTTATTGCCGCTCTACCGATATTGAATTTGTTACCATTTCAAATGACACAAATAAAAAGATTCCATACAGTACAAAAATTAACAAACTATTGGAAATTATTCAGACAACATCAAGACAATTTATTGTTTTTACACAGTTTGAAATGATTATTGAAAAACTAATAACAATTCTAGGAAGAGAAGGCATTAATGCTGCTCCATTTTCGATTCCAAATGTGGAATTATTTAGAAATAATAATTTGCGAGTACTTATTCTTTCATCAAAGGATGAGGCATGTGGTTTGGACATAAGTTTTGTTTCAGACATTATTATTTTTGAACCAGTTGTAGGTAATTATGTAAAAGACATTGAAAAACAGATTGTCGGAAGAATTTACAGAATTAATCAAACAAGTGAATGTAATGTACATCGCTTGATTGTAAACAATACAATTGAGGAAAAGATTTACAAAGATTTAATTTAATTTATAAATATTTCTTCTCTACAAATTGGACAAGTTTTACTCTTTTCAATCCATATTTTTAAACATTCAAAATGAAATAAATGTTTACATTTTACTTCTGCCCACCCAACATTATTTGATTCCAAACATATTGAACATGTTTTTTCTTCATCCAAATTTTTAATTTTAAAATATTTTTCATATTTTATTTTTTCTCTAATCGACATAACATAACATTGTGATAATATAAGTAAAAGAATAAACAAAAATAATACCTTTATTCCACTGGGAACAATTATAAAAAATAATAAAATTTTTGTACTTACTAATTTTGTATCCTTTAACATCTCTCCACGTATCACAAAAAATGAGAAAATAATATTCAAGAATGATAAACAAAAATAAGAAGCATATTTTATCAAATAAATAACATGTGTTAATTTAAAATATATAACTTCTTCGACAGTATTAAATATTTTTCCAAATTCTTTCAAATAATTATAAATCATTCCAACATTACATAATAATTCAATGTAATAACAAAATAAACTCGACATCATTATACCAAATAAATCTTTAATTGTATCTTCAGTGTTTATAACAACGTAAAAAAAATTACATATAAATACAGTTTCAAATATTGTTCTGATAAATTTTATTATTATAAATTTTTCGTTTATCTTATAAACCATTTATAATAATTATTAATAAATTTTTAAATTAAAACTTTAGTGAATGAATCCCAAATATTTCTTCCAAATTTTTTTAAAAATACATATAATAATTCTATAGCCTCATTAGTCATTTCATCAATAATTTTAGATTTTAAATTTATTTTTAAATGACCACCATTATTAAATTTTTCGATAATTGGAGGTAAATCATTAAGAAATCCATCTTCATCTTCATTTGCGTCTTTTCCCAACTTATAATTATAAAAATATAGCTTTTTACCATTTAGTTGTCCAATTTTAATAAAATCAACTTTTTTTAATTGAACACCCAATTTTTTATTGATTTCCTTTAAATCATCACTTTCAATTCCTCCATTTTTATGTATTCTTAATGTTAATAAAGAACTATTATTCAAAATTAAATTTGATTCAATACTATGATTATAGCATCGAAACCACTCAATATGAAATAATAAATATGATTCCTTCATAATATTTATTATTTAATTTTTAATTAATTTTTACTAAAAATCTAATATATATTATGACAACTGTTAAGGTTACAACTTACTCATTTTCTGGAACAGGTTCTGCGTCTATTTATACTGGTCGTCCAGACGATGTAGCTTTACCTCTTAATTACAACACTGCAATGAACTTAGTAGAAACTACCTACACTAATCCTACTGCTACCACATATAAAGTCACAATTCTTAATGCTACAGTAGTTAGAGTAACATTTACTGTTGTTCCAAATCCTGACCCAAACGCAGGAGTCTTCAAAAGTTTTTATGCTGTGTCTAATGGATTTTACTTCACCTTTGATTTTAGTTCTGGATTTAATACATGCAATGTTACTTACTCCGGTCCTCTTAATAATCTTAGACAGATTGGAACAACTGAAAAATACACTAAGCTTTTAACTTCTTCTAAAAACCTTAAAAAATAAATCCCCAATAAATTATGACAAAACGCGTATATTGTTCCGGCGTTTTTGATATGTGTCACCTTGGTCATATGCTACTCTTTGAAAGAGCTACTAAATTAGGTACCCTTATAGTTGGTGTTCATAACGACAAAGATGTTGAATCATTTAAAAGAACTCCAATAGTAAATCATAATGAAAGATGTCAAACTGTTTCATTATGCAAGAATGTTGATGAAATTATTCCCAATGCTCCTCTTTATTTAGATGAAAAATTCCTTAAAGAACATAATATTGATATCGTTGTATGCAGTGATGAATATGATACGCCGGAAGACTTATATTATAAAATTCCAAGAGAGTTAAACATACTTGTTGTTCTTCCTAGAACTTCTGGAATAAGCACAACTAAAATAATTGAAAATATTATGAACCGATAAATTTAATTTTATTATTCACCATAAATACCTCCTTTTTACAATAAGATTTATATATTAATTCAATTATATCAATTGGAAATGTTTTATAAAAAATTTCATAAATTAATTCCTTATTTTTATCAATTATTGAATAATCCCAATTAAAAATTAAATTCTTCTTTAAAGTCTTATACCTATAAACCTTCTTTCCTCGCATATTCCAAATATTTATATTATTATTATAATTTTTCGTTGTTATATACCTTCCAGACTCAGAAAATAAACAATATAAAAATATATTTTCATCATTTATTGTACAAATTTTATTACCTGTTTCTAATTCCCAAATATTAACATGATAATCCCATCCAGAACTTGCAAACAATTTACTATCGTTACTAAAATAAAAACTATAAATATTTTGATTATCTTCAATAATTCTCAAACAATTTTTTGACTTATAATCCCATATCTTTATTTCTTTCCCAGAACAAGTCAAAAAATACAAATTATCTGGCGTGAACTGAATAGCACTTACATAATAATAATGAACCTCAAACTCATCTATTAACCCACTTAAACAATTTATATCGTAAAGAATACCATGCTCACTTCCAACAAATAAATTACCATCTGGATTAAAACACATACACAATATTCTATAATAAATATTACACCTTTGCACATTTAAAACGCCTATTTTTATATAATATAACTTATATAAAAATAATTTATTATATTACCTTAATGAATAACGAGGAACTTATTAAAGAGAATATAAAATTAAAAGAAGAAATTGAAATATTAAAAGATAAATTAAAAAATTATACAGCACCAAAAAGAAGTAAAAAATTTTATGAAACACATAAAGAAGAAATTAAGCAAAAGG
>Ga0194123_10002574_pt1 | contig 23414 bp, 23 predicted proteins | sample TA2MahsurfametaG_5_FD_155479 | JGI IMG/M metagenome (GOLD analysis project Ga0194123, IMG submission 155479) | Freshwater microbial communities from Lake Tanganyika, Tanzania - TA2015023 Mahale A surface | ecosystem: Environmental > Aquatic > Freshwater > Lake | place: Tanzania: Lake Tanganyika... | reverse complement strand
GCCCCGATAGCATTACCACCAGCGCTGGAAGTAAACCATCAGCAACGGCTAAGCGACCACGCTGCTACATCAATAAACAGGTGAGGGAACTTTTGCGGGAACTTTCTGAGAAATTTCAAGAAAGCCCAAGAGGTGCTTGACATCTTGGCGGAAGCGGTGAGATTCGAACTCACGGAGGGCGTAAACCCTCGCCGGTTTTCAAGACCGGTGCCTTAAACCACTCGGCCACGCTTCCCCGGAAACAACGCCGCGCATTATACCCAAGCCCCCTGCCCGGCAGCCCAGTTTTTCTGCCGCGCAGCTTAATCGGGCAAAAACATCTGCTGCAGGTCGTTCAAAAAACGCTGCCCCAGTGCGGTGGGCTTAATGCTTTGGTGATCGGCCACGAGCAGCCCCTTTGCCTCGGCGCGCTGCAGCGCTGCCTCGATGCTCTGGGTTGACTGGCCTGTTCGCTCAACAAACAGCCGAGTCGGCACGCCTTCGGTCAAGCGCAGGGCATTCAACATGAACTCGAAGCCGAGCGATGCGCGCTCTACCTCGTGCTCTTCCTGAATCACGCTGCCATTGCTGGCGTTTTGCAGATAACTCGCAGGCTGCTTGAACCGCGCCTGTCGGATGATACGGTGGGGGAAAGAAATCTTCGAATGAGCACCTGCCCCAATACCCAGGTAATCACCAAACTCCCAGTAGTTACGATTATGTCGCGACTGGTGTGCCGGCTTTGCGTAGGCGGATACCTCGTAGTGCTGAAACCCAACCTCGCGTATGCGCTGCTGTAATTGCTGCTGCATGATCGCGCTTGCATCATCATCTGGCAGCGCAGGCGGGTATTTGGCAAATACCGTATTCGGCTCGAGCGTCAAGTGGTAGAGCGATAAATGGCTAACCTCAAAACGCAAAGCCGCCTCGATATCATCCAGCGCTTGCTCGACAGACTGATCAGGCAGCGCATACATCAGATCAAGGTTGACGTTATCAGTGCAGGCGAGCGCAATCTCTACTGCGCGCATTGCCTCGTTGGCATCATGAATACGCCCCAGCGCTTGAAGATGTTTAGTATTGAAGCTTTGTATGCCTAAAGAAAATCGGTTAACTCCGCTAGCAACATACTGCTTGAAGCGTGTGGCCTCTACCGTGCCGGGGTTAGCCTCCATCGTTATCTCTGCAGCCGCATCCAGCGGTAGCAAACTACGAATATCGGAAAGCAAGCGATCTAACCCTTGCTCACTAAGCAGACTTGGCGTGCCACCTCCGATAAAAACGCTGACGATTTTTCTGCCCCAAATGAGCGGCAGTGATTGCTCTAAATCGGTACGGAGCGCGTCAAGATACTCGCGCTCGGGTATATCACCTTTTGCTTCGTGCGAGTTGAAGTCGCAGTACGGGCACTTGCGAACGCACCACGGAAAATGGACATACAAAGACAGAGGTGGTAACGCAGCGAGATTCAGAATGCCGGGCTTGAGGTAGGTGTCAACCACACGACGCGGCACGCTCTGAAGTGGCTCAGTTTGAATCGGGATCATGCGAGCTTGTTTAATAAGGCCCGCAGCGCTTGTCCACGATGAGATAGCGTATTTTTTTCTTCTGCAGATAACTCAGCAGCGGTTTTACCAAGACGCGTTAAAAGGAAATGTGGGTCGTAGCCAAAGCCGCCCTGCCCGCGCGGTTGCTCGATTAAGCTGCCGTGCCAAGTACCATCGGCGATGATGGGTTGGGGATCGGCTGCGTGTCGAACCATCACCAGTACGCAGTAGTAGTAGGCTGATTTGTCGGTGTACCGAGCGATGTCATGCACAAGCTTGGCGTTATTAGCGGCGTCCAAGCGTGGCTCGCCCGCGTAGCGCGCGGATTGCACTCCAGGCGCTCCACCCAGCGCGGGTACGCAGATACCTGAATCATCGGCCAGCGCCGGTAAACCCGATATTAGCGATGCATGACGCGCCTTGGCCAGCGCGTTCTCGACAAAAGTACCGAACGGCTCCTCGGCTTCAGGAATATGTAAATCACCTTGCGACTTGAGGTCAAAACCCAGCGGCGCTAATAGCTGCCCAAACTCGGCGAGTTTGGCTGCATTGTTTGATGCGAGCACCAGTGTTTGCGTCATACGATTAGTCACCTGGGTATCGTACGAAGAGCAGTTCCAGCGTCAAGCATGTAGTTAACATTCGATTAGGCGATACCGAGTGCGGATTTTTGCTGGGCAATCAGCGTGTGTATTCCAGACTCGGCTAAATCGAGCAGCTGGTTCATGGTGGTGCGATCGAAGGCGTCGCCCTCAGCTGTACCTTGCAGTTCGATGTAATGACCGGCGTCGTTCATCACCACGTTCATGTCAGTGTCGCAGCCTGAGTCTTCGACGTAATCCAGATCCAGCACGGGCAAGCCTTGGTACACCCCGACCGATATCGCAGCAACAAAGTGCTTAAGCGGAATGGCGCTGATCGCGCCACGCTGCTGCAGCGTACTAAAAGCATCATAGGCGGCGACCATTGCACCGGTTATTGCTGCCGTGCGTGTGCCACCATCGGCTTGAATAACATCACAATCAAGTTGCAGGGTACGCTCGCCAAAGGCTTCCAAGTTAAACGCGGCGCGTAGCGAACGACCAATCAGGCGCTGTATCTCTTGCGTGCGGCCCGACTGCTTGCCCTTGGCGGCCTCGCGATCCATGCGGGTGTGGGTTGAGCGTGGCAGCATGCCGTACTCAGCGGTCAGCCAGCCCTTGCCCTGCCCGCGCAAGAACGGCGGTACTTTTTCATCGATGCTGGCGGTGCATAGCACCCGCGTGTCGCCGAATGCCACCAATACCGAGCCCTCGGCGTGACGGGTGTAGTGGCGGGTGATGGTCACCTCGCGCAGTGCGTTCGGAGCGCGCCCACTGGGACGCGTCATTGGGGGTGTTGGCACGGGTTCCTCGGCAATACTGAAGCTGGCTACAGAAACAAAAGCTACATCGCCGATGGGTGGATGCTGGTGATCACCCTGTCATGCGGTAGCGCGTCGGTCATTAGCGGGTTTTCGCTGGGATCGTGCAGATTGTCTAACCAGGTCACGGCCAGCGCGGTGACATTATCGCCGTTTTTGCCGCCCGTCTGCGCGGCCTGACTGACTAGCTCGGGTACCGATTGCTCAAGCGGCGCCACCGACAAGCGGTAGGCCAGCTCATGCTCACGAATACTCGACCACAAGCCATCCGAGCACAGCAGCAGCTGATCGCCCGACTGCAGGTTGACTGGAGCGGCTTTGTCGATCTGTGGCAGGGTTAGCGCGCCAACGCAGTTGTAGAGCTTGTTGCGCTCTGGATGATTGGCGCGCATGTGTGGCGAGACTCTGCCAAGCGCGATCAGGCGCTCGATATGCGAGTGATCGACGGTGCGAGACAGTATGCGCCCACCGCGCAACCAATACAGGCGAGAGTCACCGCAATGCGCCCACCACGCTCTTCCCTGCTGCACCACGCAGGCCACGATGGTGGTACGCGGTGTGTCGGCTAGCCGGTGCATTGCGCGGTAGCGAAGCAAGGACTGATGCGCGGCATAAATCAGCTCGTCAAGCAGGCTTGAGGGATCGTTGAAAGTGGGCGTTGCGCGTTCTTTGAATAGCGCGCCCATGGTCTGCAGTGAAAGCGCGGCGGCAATCTCGCCGTTTTGATGACCGCCCATGCCATCCGCCAGCAGCAACAGCAGCGCCTCGCGCGTGAAGCAGTAACCCATACGGTCTTGGTTACTTGCTCTGCCACCGACATGGCTATCTTGGTACACCGCAAAACGCATGGCTAGCGCCCCTGCCGACGAAAGCGAGACAACAAACTCGATGGGTTGCTGGTGTCTTTTGCCTGCGGCACGCTTGAGTCGTTAGCTATTTGGGTGCTGGTAGCGGCAGATAGTTCGGTGGGTCGCATCATCTTTTGTAATGCGTAGACACTTTGCGGCCGCTTCAATGGGTCTAGCGTCAGACTCCAGCGTACGAGAGCGATCAGCTCTTTTGAATACAAACGCTCCAGCTCGTGAAAATAGGTTTCCATATGATCATCACGCTTGCGCTCGATAGCAGACTGCGGCGGTAGCCCAAGCATGCAGCAAAAGATCGACGCGCCGATGCTGTACACATCGGTCCATGGACCTAGCTCACGCTTGGCGTGCAGCTCAGGCGCGGCATAGCCTGGTGTGTACATCGGGTGCAGTGTGGAGAGGTCGGTGTGCAAGGTTTGCCGCGCTGCACCGAAATCCAGCAAGATCGGTGTGCCATCGCCGCGCAAATAAATGTTGGCCGGTTTGAGATCAAGATGAAGCAGCTTGTGGGTATGAACCTCGCGTAACGTATCCATGACTTGCGCGAAGGCGATGCGAATCGAGCGCTCGGACACCAACGGCTTTACGCCCTTGTGCTTGCGACGCTCGATATGCTCTTGTAGTGATCGGCCGCGCTCGTAGCCCATCACCATGTACACCGTCTCATTCGCCCGAAAGAAATTCAGAACCCGTACCACGTTGGGATGTGTCAGGGCAGCGAGCGCGCGGCCCTCATCGAAAAAGAATTTCATACCGAGCCGAAACAGCTCGGTATGCTCGGGCATGACTGTCGGCATCAGCTGACCCTCGCCGCGCTTGGCGAGCGCTATTGGCAGGTACTCTTTGATGGCAACGTCCTGACCGTTTTGATCAGTGGCGTGATACACAATGCTGAAGCCACCGACGGCAATCTTCTTTACAATCCTGTATCCGCCAAGTTCCAAACCCTCGGGCAGAGCTGCGTTGTTCTGAGTGGCCATCCGATGTATTAACTGTGCGCTATATCCCGGGGCGCGATTGTGTGGATGAATTGCCTTTTTGTAAAGACAGGGGTTGGATTTGACAATTAGCAGTATGACCGGTTACGCGGTCAGCAACCGTGACAGCGAGGCCGGCAGCATCACGCTGGAAATCAGAAGCGTGAACTCCCGCTTCCTGGATCTGCAGTTTCGCATCAATGATGATTTGCGCATGCTCGAGCCGATGCTGCGCGAGACGATCTCTGCCCGTGTCTCGCGCGGCAAGGTCGAGTGCCGGCTTTCTTTCGGGCGCAAAGAGCGCGTCACTGGTCTGGCGGCTAACGACGAGTTGCTGTCAGCACTGCAAAACGCGCAGCAATCCGTGCTTGCGTCGTTTCCTGATGCGCGACCGCTGAGCGTGAAAGAGCTGCTGTGCTGGCCGGGTGTGTTGCATGAGGCGCAGCTGAGCCAGGATACGTTGCAGGCCGATGTGTTGGCAACACTGAAAACGGCTTTAGCGGCATTTATTGAGTCGCGTCAGCGTGAAGGTGCGGCACTTACAAGCATGCTGCTGTCGCGTATTGATGAGATCGAGGCGATTGTCGAGCGCATTACGCCGCTAGTACCGGCTGCGGTCGAGCAGTTTCAGCAAAAGGCGATTGATCGTTTGCGCGAAGCGATCGGTTTGGCGGTGGCTGATGGCAAGCCGTTGCTTTCGACCGAAGAGATGCACGAGCGTGTACGGCAAGAGGTGACCTTGTACGGCATTCGAATTGATGTCGCTGAAGAGCTGACGCGTTTGTCTGGGCATCTTGCCGAGACCCGCGAGATTCTGAAGAAAGGCGGCCAGGTTGGTAAGCGCCTGGACTTCATGATGCAAGAACTGAACCGTGAAGCTAACACGCTGGGTTCCAAGGCGGCTGTTAAAGCACTCTCGGATGCGTCGATGCAAATGAAACTGCTGATCGAACAAATGCGCGAGCAAGTTCAAAATCTAGAGTAACTTGCATGAGCTCAAGCAAACCCAGCGCCGGTAGTGTCTTGATTGTGGCCGCGCCGTCAGGCGCCGGCAAATCGTCTCTGGTGAGTGCGCTGCTCGAGCAAGAGACCGATATTCTGCTGTCTGTATCTTTCACAACGCGTGCGCCACGCCCTGGCGAGCAGAACGGCAAAGAGTATTTTTTTATCGACCAGGCTGAATTTTTAGAGCGTCAATCACATAACGAGTTTCTGGAATCAGCACAGGTACATGGCAATTTCTACGGTACCTCGAAGCGACTGATTCAAGAGCAGAATTACGCTGGCCGTGATGTGCTGCTGGAAATCGACTGGCAGGGCGCACAGCAGGTCAGGCAGCAGTTTCCAAACGCGGTGGGTATTTTCATCTTGCCGCCCTCCATCGCAGCGCTTGAGCAGCGCCTGAAGCAACGCGGCCACGACAGCGACGAGGTGATTGCACGGCGATTACATAATGCAGCGGGAGAGATCGCCCATGCGCATGAATTCGACTATGTTATTATCAACGAGAATTTCGATGCCGCGTTGTCACAACTGGTCGGCATCGCCCGCGCCAGTCGCTGCCGATTTGGGCAGCAGGCCGCACGATTCGGCGATCTCTTTGCCGGATTCGGGATCCAACCCTGAACACTTTGTTTCATCACCGGAGAACTTATGGCACGTATCACCGTCGAAGACTGCCTGAAAAGAATTCCTAACCGGTTTCAGCTCTGTCTTGCTGCCACCTACCGCGCGCGTATGCTGGCCCAAGGCCATACGCCGAAGGTCGACAGCGATGACAAGGCCACCGTCACTGCGCTGCGCGAGATCGCCGCAGGACACGTCGGCCTGGAGATGCTGAAGAAAGTCCCCACCTAACACGGCGCACCCGATACGGGCGGAAACAGCAATGCCTCCGACCGCCGTTGATCCCAGCGCGGCGCCTTCTCGCAAGGCACCGTTAGCCGCGCCCTCTGAATTACCTGCTTCGGCTGAAGCCAACGTACCTTTGCACGTTGGCGTTGCCTCGGTAACCCAGCTGAACAATCGTCTGGCCGAGTATATGACGCCGGCCGAGCTGAAAACTATCAAAGACGCCTACCGCTTCGCTGACGAGATGCATCTCGGTCAGGTGAGGCGCTCGGGTGACCCATATATATCGCACCCGATTGCAGTTGCCGAGATCTGCGCTGAGTGGAAACTCGACTCGCAAGCCATCATGGCCGCGCTGCTGCATGACGTGATGGAAGATCAGGATGTTCTGAAAGACGAACTGATCCAGCGCTTTGGTGCTCCTGTTGCTTCACTGGTCGATGGGCTCTCCAAGCTCGACAAACTGGAGTTCCAGAGCCAAGCAGAGCATCAGGCTGAAAATTTCCGCAAGATGCTACTGGCGATGGCGCGCGATGTGCGCGTGATCCTGGTCAAGCTGGCAGACCGCTTGCATAACATGCGCACGCTGGGTGCGATGAGTTCGGACAAGCGCAGACGAATCGCGCGCGAGACCATGGAAGTCTATGTGCCGATTGCGCACCGCCTTGGTTTGAATAATCTTTATCGTGAATTACAAGATCTGTCGTTCGCGCATCTGTACCCCTTGCGTCAGCGCACCATCGCCAAAGCCATTCGGGCAGCGCGTGGTAACCGGCGCGAACTGGTCGGCAAGATTTTGGAATCAGTGAAGTCAGCGCTGGCGAAATCAGGCATTGAGGCATCCATCGCTGGCCGCGAGAAAACCCTCTACGGCATTTACCGCAAGATGCGCAATAAGCACCTGAGTTTTTCTCAGGTGCTGGATGTGTACGGCTTCAGAGTGGTGGTCGATAGCTTCGAGAAATGTTACGTCGCCCTCGGCGTGCTGCACGCACTGTTTAAACCGATGCCGGGTAAATTCAAAGACTATATTGCGATCCCTAAGCTGAATGGCTATCAGTCATTGCACACCACCTTGATTGGCCCCTACGGCACGCCAGTTGAGTTTCAGATTCGCACTGCCGAAATGAACCATGTCGCTGAATCAGGCGTGGCGGCACACTGGCTGTACAAGAACCAAGACGCCGCGCTGACCGATCTGCAGCAACGTACGCATGCGTGGTTGCAGTCGCTGCTGGATATTCAGCATCAGACCGGCGACCCTTCCGAGTTTCTTGAGCATGTGAAGGTCGATCTATTTCCGGATTCGGTGTATGTGTTCACGCCCAAGTCGACCATCATCGCGCTCCCACGCGGCGCTACGGCGCTTGATTTCGCGTACACGATTCACACGCATATCGGCGACCACGCAGTGTCTGCGAAGATCAATCATGAGCCGGCGCCGCTCAAGACCGAACTCCACAACGGTGACATCGTCGCGATTGATGTGTCAGACGACGCACAACCGACGCCTAATTGGTTGTCATTTGTGCGCACTGGCCGCGCCCGATCGGCGATCCGGCATCACCTGCGCTCGATGAACCGAGAGCAAGCCATTGAGGTGGGTGAGCTGTTACTGGAACAGGCACTGATCTCGCTGGAGCTGCCGGGCAGTGTGCCGCCCACCATTCAAGATAAATTAGTCGGTGACACCGGTGCTAAATCCATGGCGGATATTAATGCCGACATTGGTACAGGACGCCGCCTCGCGACGCTGGTAGCGCGTCATATTCAAGGCCTGATGGACGCGACAATTGCGGCATCAGCCACGCCCAGCGGGCCGGTGCATCTACCAGAGCAAAAAATAAAGCCAGTCACGATCAGTGGTAAAGAGCCAGCGTCGTCGGTGCAGTTTGCGCATTGCTGCTCGCCGATACCCGGCGATATGCTGGCAGGTAATTTGCGGCGTGATCAGATGCTGGTAGTGCACACCAGCGATTGCGAACTCGCACGCCGCTCGCGCGCCAAAGACCCTGGCCGCTGGATTGATGTCTCGTGGGCGCAAGAGTACGCGAGCCGATTCAATTGCCGCATTAGCGTGCTCGTCAATGATGAAAAAGGTTTGCTTGCGAGATTGGCGGCACAGATTAATGAATCTGACTCGAACATCGTGCTGGTGGGTATGGATGAGGGTCGACGCGAGGGGCCGCTGACTGAGCTGCGCTTTACCGTACAGGTTGAAGACCGTGTGCATTTAGCGCGTCTGATGCGCAACGTGCGGCAAGTCCGTGGGGTTGCAAGGATTTTGCGCGACAAGAGCTAGAGCATGTGTGGGTATTGCGCTTGCATGCCCATTAAGCTCATGAGCACGCTTCCACCACCCTACTTCGCCGGGCTCTGAAACTTGCGCCGCAAAGCGCGTAAGCCCATCCACACAACCAGCGCCAGCAGCGGCACCGCAACGCCGATGGCGATATCAGGATTCACAGGCAAGCCTGCTGCCTTGGCACCCTTGAGCACATAGCCAAGCAAGCCCACCAAGTAGTAAGAAACAGCCGCAACGGATAATCCCTCCACCGCTTGCTGCAAGCGCAGCTGCTGCGCCGCGCGCGTGTTCATCGATTCAAGTATCTGGCTATTCTGGCGTTCCTGCCGAATGCCCACGCGGGTACGAAGCAGCGAGTTGGTGTTAGCAATGCGCTCGGCGAGCACCTCCTGACGCCGCGCGGTTGAGGTGCAGGTGTTCATCGCGGGTGTAAGCCGCCGCTGCATGAACTCTTCAATCGTCGGCACGCCCTCAATACGGCGCTCACGCAGCTCGTGAATCCGCGCCATGACCAAACCAAAGTACGCCTGCGAAGCAGAAAAACGGTAACTGTCGTCCACTGACAGCTGCTCCAGGCGCGATGCCAGCAAAGTGATTTGTTGTAGCAAGTCCTGCTCGTCTTGCATGCCTTGTTCTTCGCTGCGACCAAGCTTTTGACTTGCCACCATGTCGCGCGTCACCGAGGCCAGCTCGGATTCAATATCGTTCAGCACAGGTGCTGCCTGCTGCGCTACCGGCAGCCCAAGCAAGGCCATCACACGGTAGGTTTCTATTTCAAGCAGCCGCTGTACTAGCCGCCCTGCTTGTAAACTCTTTAGCCCTGCATCAAGCACGATAAAACGCGCGAAGCCGTCAGCGTGAATCCGGAAATCTGTCCAGACCTGCGCTGCTTGCGACGCACCACACCCGACAATGGCATTGGTATCGAATAGCTGCCGCATTTTTGGCGCCATCTCTTCAGCGGTTGCGCTGGCCTGATCAAGCACGATATGCGTAGCGACAATCAAGCGACCTTTCAGCGATAGCAGCCAGTCTTCGGGTAATTCGCTCGACGGCATGCGCGCAAACGGATCGGCACCTGATAGCGCCGGCGCAGTCGCAGCCGCAGTGGCAGTGGCGACCGTAAAGCTGGCAAACTCGGTGTGGCACTCCCACTTCAGACGAAAACGCCCGAAGTCATGAAAAAAATACTTGGCATTGCCGGCGGGCGGTGGCACGCCGAAACGCGCACAAAAATCAGCCAGCAGCGCGGATTGCATGCCAAGCTTGTCGGCCGCTACCAGTGGCTCGTTGCGACCGTGAACGGCGAGATGCGTAATCGCCTCCGGCGCCTCCAGCCGCACTGGTGGCCGTGAGTGAATCTCAGCGGCCAGTGCTACGCGCTGCGGGTGGTTCAGCGTAGAAAAGACAATGGTCATACGTCCAATTGTACGTTAGCCGGGTGACGGATATTCAACACGAATGATCTCAAGCTCATCTTCACCGGCGGGCGTGAGAAGCGTCACCACATCACCTTCGCGTGCTTTGGTGAGTGCACGTGCTACGGGCGATACCCAGCTAATCTTGCCATGCAGCGGGTCCAGCTCGTCGATGCCGACGATGCGCACAGTATGCGCATCGCCCGCAACATTTTGGTAGGTGACCGTGGCACCAAAGAACACCTGATCACTACCGTGATGCACGCTTGGATCCACCACCTCGGCTAGATCAAGACGTTTAGTCAGAAAACGAATGCGGCGATCAATTTCACGAAGACGGCGCTTGCCGTAGATGTAGTCGCCGTTTTCAGAACGGTCACCATTCGACGCTGCCCAGTGAACGACACGCACGACCTCCGGCCGCTCGACATCAATTAGCTGCAATAGCTCTTCACGAATGCGCTGATAGCCTTGCGGTGTGATGTAATTCTTGGCACCGGGTGGAATCGGCGGCAGACCGCCCGTGTCGTCATCTTCATCGGCGTCGGATTCTTTTACAAAAGCTTTGTTCATGCTTTGATTTTTTGAGCAAAACAGATGGTTCTGGTGGCAAGCGTGCTAGTTCACTCACTTGCCTTGGACGCCTTAGGTGCCCTGGCTGCGCTGCCGCTGGTTATCGTGTACTGCGCAGTGTGATCGCGCGCCAGTGTTTGCGTTAGCCAAGGCAGGCATTCGCGTAGCGTTGCCTCCAAGGTCCAGGGCGGGTTAAGTATGAACATGCCGCTGGCATTCAAGCCGCGGCCATCTGCATTGGTCGCGGCACCCACTGAAAGCGTAATGTTCAACCACTCCGACTGCGCGCTGCGTTTCAAGCGCTCGGGTAGTTGTTGCGATTCCGAACGCGACAACACCGGATACCAAACCGCGTAGGTGCCGGAGGCGAAGCGCTTTTGTGCGTCTTCCATTGCCAGCTTCACCTTGCGATAGTCGTCTTTATTTTCGTAAGGCGGATCAATCAACACCAAGCCACGCCGTGAAGGCGGTGGCAGTAAGGCTTTGAGCGCTGCAAAGCCATCGGTGCGCTCTGCCAAGATACGCTTACCGCGATGTTTTATGCCATTGGCTGCCGCGTGTGCTTCCAGCTTGCGCACGTTCTCGAGCAAGAGCTTGGCGTCCGTGCTGTGCAGCTCAAATAAGCGCAACCTATCCTCGCTGCGCATACATTTCTCTGCAATAAACGGCGAACCAAGATAATGTCGCAGCTTACCGGCCGGATTCATCGCACGTATCAGAGCGACATACTCAGCGATAGCGGGCGGTAAATCTTTACGCTCCCACAGCTTGGCGACGCCGTCGCTTGCTTCCCCGCTCTTGCTGGCATAGTCGCTATCCAGTTGATACAAGCCAGCACCCGCGTGGGTATCAATCACCATGTAAGGCGTTGGCTTCTGATTCAGATATGCCAGCAGCTGTATCAGCACCGTGTGCTTGAGCACGTCGGCGTGATTACCAGCGTGAAAACCATGACGGTAACTGAACATGCGTGGAGTCTTTGTTAGGCGTGGCGGTCACTGGCGGTCAGCTTGGATTAAACCTGGGACTAAACGCAAGTGGCAATGAAACTCGAGGAGCGCGGCGTGGGCCCGCTTATAGAGCTCAGTCGGTACGGCCAGATTTTAGCGGAACAGGCAACGCAACTCTCATTTTATGCCCACGAAAAAAAAGACCAGTCAGTGCGACTGGTCTTCGGTCACTGGGAAGCGTCCTTGTGAGAGGCAACCCATACAGTGATAGGAGTGCCGCCAGCAATGCCAGCGGCCGAGTGTGGCAGGGTACTAGGCGACTTTACGCTCGAAGAACTGCTCATCCTCTGTCGAGCCATGCAGCGCTGTCGTCGATGACTGGCCCTGCTGAATCGTCTGCGTCACCGCGTCGAAGTAACCGGTACCGACTTCGCGCTGGTGCTTGACTGCGGTAAAGCCACGATCAGCTGCGGCAAACTCAGCCTCTTGCAACTCGACGAATGCAGACATCTGGTTACGTGCATAGCCGTGGGCCAGATTGAACATCGAATAGTTCAGTGCGTGGAAGCCAGCCAGCGTGATGAACTGGAACTTGTAGCCCATCGCGCCCAGCTCTTTCTGGAACTTGGCGATGGTGGCATCGTCCAGGTTTTTCTTCCAGTTGAACGATGGCGAGCAGTTATACGACAGTAGCTTGCCTGGGAATTTAGCGTGAATGGCTTCTGCGAATTTCTTGGCGAATGCCAGATCAGGCTTGCCGGTCTCGCACCACACCAGATCGGCGTATGGCGCATAGGCCAGGCCACGTGAGATGGCTTGATCAATACCCGGCTTGGTCTTGTAGAAGCCTTCAACGGTGCGTTCACCGGTGCAGAAAGGCTTGTCGTTATCGTCTACATCGGAGGTCAATAGATCAGCGGCCTCTGCATCGGTACGCGCAACCAGAATAGTAGGCGTGCCCATCACGTCAGCTGCCAGACGGGCGGCATTCAACTTTTCAACGGCTTCACGCGTTGGCACCAACACCTTGCCGCCCATGTGACCGCATTTCTTGACGGATGCCAGCTGATCTTCGAAGTGAACGCCCGAAGCGCCAGCTTCGATCATGGCCTTCATCAACTCGAATGCGTTCAGCACGCCACCGAAACCTGCCTCTGCATCAGCCACGATCGGTGCGAAGAAATCGATATCGTCTTTACCTTCCGACCATTGAATCTGATCGGCACGGGTCAGCGTGTTGTTGATGCGCTTGACCACCATCGGTACTGAGTTGGCTGGGTACAGCGACTGATCAGGGTACATCTCACCGGCCACGTTGGCGTCACCTGCCACCTGCCAGCCGGACAGGTAAATTGCTTTCAGGCCTGCTTTCACTTGCTGCATCGCCTGGTTACCGGTGAGCGCGCCGAGCGCATTCACAAACGGCTCTGTGTGCATCAGGTTCCAGAGTTTTTCGGAGCCGCGCTTGGCGAGCGTATGCTCAACCATCACCGAGCCGCGCAGACGAACCACGTCTTCTGCAGTGTAGTTGCGCTTGATACCCTTCCAGCGCGAGTTTTTGGCCCAATCTTTGGCCAGTGCTTGAGCCTGCTGTTCACGAGTCGCCATGATGTTCCCTCCGAGAGTTAGCGTAAGTGAGCAGAAAAAACAATTCCGCCGTTGGAGAGATGTTAGGCTTATTTTTGCGTGGCAACAAGGTCTTATATAAGACAGAAGATTAAAATATATCTGTTTTAAATCAGTAAGTTATCAATTTTATTTCGCGATACGGAAAATAATTTCTTAGAGTGGAAGAGATCCCTGCTGCCTCGCACCGTTAAGTTTCCGCATTATGAAAAATAATTGCCGCTATTTGGAAAGCAATCAATAGCGAGGCGGCTGACGAGCCGGCCACAGGGCCGGCAGGGGCAATCGAGGGGGAATGGGTACGTGAAGGGGCGCGGAGTCGGCAGAAAATTTACCAGGGAAATCCCGCCGGCGGTGCCGCTATTGGGTCAGGAAAATACACTCAGCACCACCCGGCTTAGATGAGCGCCGCCTTCGAGACAAGAATGCCGTCAGCATCGGCATACACCCAGTCACCCGGCCGCACCACCACGCCAGCAATGTCGATCACGACATCTTTCTCGCCCAGGCCTTTGCGAATGCTGCGTCGCGGGTGAGTTGCCAGCGCACGAATACCGACATCGCACTGATTCAACTCTTCGCTATCACGCACGCAGCCGTTGACGATGATGCCAGCCCAGCCATTGGTTTGCGCCAGCACGCCAAGGTTGCCACCGACCAGCGCACAACGCAGGCTGCCACCACCATCAACCACCAGCACACTACCCTCGCCGGGTGTCTCCAGCGCCGCGCGTACCAGCACGTTGTCTTCAAATACTTTCAGCGTACGCGCCGGACCGGAAAAACGCGAACGCTTGCCGAAGGCTTTGAACACCGGAGGCAGAACTGACAGAGAGCCATCGATCAACTTCTGTTCGTTGGCATCGCAAAGATCGCAGGTGGCAAAGTCCTTATCCAATCAAGCCGCCTTTCTGAATCCTAGCTCGGAGCCAGCCACTTCAATTTCGATCGTGTCTTTCGGGCCGAAGCGCCCCTCAAGAATGGCTTTGGAAAGCGGGTTCTCTACCTCTTGCTGAATCGCGCGTTTTAAAGGCCGCGCACCATATACCGGATCAAACCCAGCGTCGGCCAACTTGTGAAGTGCTGCATCGCTGATATGCAAACCGATCTCCATCTTGGCCAAGCGCTGCTGCAAGGTAGCCAACTGGATTTTGGCGATCGCGCCAATCTGCTTGTCATCCAGCGAGTGGAATACCACTAGCTCATCGATACGGTTGATAAATTCGGGTCGAAAATGTCCACGCACCTCAGCCATGACAGCGAGCTTGACCAGTTGCGGGTCGCTGTCTTCCATCGACTGTATTTTGTGAGAGCCGAGGTTGGAAGTCATCACGATCACGGTATTTTTGAAATCCACCGTGCGCCCCTGACCATCGGTCATACGCCCATCATCGAGTACTTGTAACAGCACATTGAATACATCCGGGTGGGCTTTTTCGATTTCATCGAGCAGAATCACGCTGTAAGGTTTACGACGCACTGCCTCGGTCAGATAACCGCCCTCCTCGTAGCCGACATAACCGGGCGGCGCACCAATGAGTCGTGCGACTGAGTGCTTCTCCATGAACTCACTCATGTCGATACGAATCAGCGCTTCTTCGGTATCAAACAAGAAAGCAGCCAAGGCTTTGGTCAGCTCGGTTTTACCAACACCCGTAGGCCCCAAGAACATGAAGGAGCCATACGGACGATTTGGGTCGGACAAACCTGCGCGCGAGCGACGAATCGCATCCGACACTGCAGTGATGGCCTCATGCTGACCGACCACGCGCTTGTGCAGTTCATCTTCCATATGCAGTAGCTTGTCGCGCTCGCCTTGCATCATTTTCGAGACCGGGATGCCGGTCGCACGCAATACCACCTCGGCGATTTCCTCGGCACCCACTTGGGTTCGCAGCAGTTTCGGCTTGGCAGCATCTTGCTCGCCCTTATCCGCATGTTTCAGTTTGGCTTCCAGCTCAGGCATACGGCCATACTGCAGCTCGGACATTTTTTGCCAGTCGCCTTTGCGGCGCGCGTCTTCCATTTGCAGACGCAATCGCTCGATCTCTTCCTTGATTTGCTGGCTTCCCTGCACACCGGCTTTTTCCGCCTTCCAGATTTCCTCCAGGTCAGCGTACTCGCGCTCGAGCTTGGTAATTTCTTCTTCAATCAGACCAAGACGCTTTTGAGAGGCTTCGTCTTTTTCTTTTTTGACTGCCTCACGCTCAATCTTCAGCTGAATCAGGCGACGATCGAGTTTGTCCATCACCTCGGGTTTGGAATCAATCTCGATCTTGATCTTGGAGGCGGCTTCGTCGATCAGATCAATTGCTTTATCTGGCAAAAAACGATCGGTAATGTAGCGATGCGATAACTCCGCGGCTGCAACAATCGCAGGGTCCGTGATATCAACGCCATGATGCACTTCGTATTTTTCTTGCAGGCCACGTAGGATGGCAATAGTTGCCTCGACGCTCGGCTCATCGACCAATATCTTCTGAAATCGACGCTCAAGCGCCGCATCTTTCTCGATGTATTTGCGATACTCATCGAGGGTCGTCGCGCCAACACAATGCAGCTCGCCACGCGCCAATGCTGGCTTGAGCATGTTGCCGGCATCCATGGCACCTTCGGCTTTACCGGCGCCGACCATGGTGTGAATCTCGTCGATGAAAAGAATCGTCTGGCCCTCGTCCTGCGCCAGTTCTTTCAACACCGTTTTTAGACGTTCTTCAAATTCGCCGCGGTATTTTGCGCCTGCAAGCAACGAAGCCATATCGAGCGACAGCACGCGTTTTTTCTTCAGGCTATCGGGTACTTCGCCATTCACGATACGCTGCGCAAGACCCTCAACGATGGCTGTCTTGCCAACACCCGGCTCACCGATCAATACGGGGTTATTTTTACTCCGACGCTGTAGCACTTGAATGGCGCGTCGGATTTCATCATCGCGACCAATCACAGGGTCGAGCTTGCCTTGGCGAGCGCGCTCGGTAAGATCCATCGTGTATTTCTTCAAGGCCTCGCGCTGACCCTCGGCCTCTTGTGAGTCGACATGCTGACCACCACGTACTGCTTGAATCGCCGCCTCGAGTGCCTTGCGGTTCAGGCCATTGTCACGCGCCACGCGACCGGCATCGGATTTGTCATCGCATAGCGCGAGCAGCACCATCTCGCTGGCGATAAATTGATCGCCGTGCTTCTGCGCTTCTTTGTCGGAGAGATTCAGCAGTGCGGCCATCTCGCGACCTATTTGTACTTCGCCACCACTGCCACTCACCTTGGGTTGGCGCTCCAGGGCAGACTTGAGCGAATTCACCAAGCCACTGACATTCACGCCCGCACGTTGCAATAGCGAGCGACTGCCGCCATCTTCTTGATTCAACATCGCCGCCAGCAAATGAACGGGATCGATGTACTGATTATCGTTGCCGACTGCCAGGCTCTGGGCATCGGAGAGCGCTTCTTGCAGCTTGGTGGTGAACTTATCGACACGCATGTCAAAGGCTCCGGGTGATTATTTCAATGACATGGATTATTGGGCCTGGTGCCCGAAATTCAAGCCTTTACGCACATGCTTCATGCGCTCAGCCAACGCCAGGTCGCTAAACCTGCGATGCAGAGCGCAATCGAGCCGAGTAGATGCGTTCCCGAATGCAGCAAAGCAGCGATGTAATCACGCTGCTGTAACAAGGCAACCGCCTCAGCCGAGAAGGTTGAGAAAGTGGTCAGGCCGCCCAGAAACCCGGTGACGACGAGTAGCCGCCACTCGGGCGAGAGTTGGGGCCAATCATTGAAAAAACCGACAGCCATGCCGATCAGGTAGGCGCCGATTAAGTTGGCGGCTAAGGTACCCAGCGGCAGGCTTTGCAGCCGCGCGTTCAACCAGAGCGAAAACCCCCAACGCAACCAGGCACCCAACGTGGCGCCCAGCGCTATTGAAGCCAGACTCAGCGGGAGGGATCCCATTTCGCCATTGCCTCGTCATCCGAGACGCGCGCATCGACCCAGCGCGCACCAGACGGTGTCTGTTCTTTTTTCCAGAAAGGTGCCTGGGTCTTTAGATAATCGATAATAAATTCGCAAGCATCAAAGGCTTCACCACGGTGAGCGGAGGTAACAGCGACCAGCACAATTTGATCAAGCGGCTTCAAAGGGCCCACACGATGAATCACCAGCGCATCGAAGATGTCCCAGCGAGATGTTGCCTGATCAATGATGTCTTGCAGTGCTTTCTCGGTCATGCCGGGGTAATGCTCGAGCGCCATCTCGGCGACATGCTCGCCCTCATTCAGATCGCGCACCGTACCGATGAAGGTAACTACCGCGCCGACCTTGGGCGTGTGCGCACGTAGCTGCGCTATCTCTGTGCTGAGATCAAAGTCCTCGGTTTGTACGCGTACGCTCATGGAAAGTAATCTGCTTGCTGAGTTCTTTGCGATAGGCTTAGCCGCCTGTCACAGGCGGAAAGAAAGCGAGTTCGCATCCGTCACTGATCGGCGTATCTGCGGCAGCCATTTGCTGATTACACGCCACGCGCAAAGACTTGCCATCAGCCAGCGCCTCTGACCAAACACCGCCTCGAGCACGCAAAAATACGCGTACGTCTCCAGCGGTGGTGATCTCTGGTGGCAGTGTGACTAACTCCGCGCCGGTACCCAGCGCCTCGCGCAGACTGGCAAAAAATTTGAGTTGAATCTGCATAGCTAGTTGAGCAGCTCGGAAAACGGGATGAAGTGTACGGTATCACCAGGCTGTATCGCCTGACCAGGCGGGTTGTCAATAAGACCATCGCCCCAAACGGTCGATGTGAGTACTGCGGAGCCCTGATTCGGAAAGAGATCAAGACCACCGGCATCGTTAACGCGCACGCGTAAAAACTCATTGCGTCGGTCGGGCTTAGCCCAAGCGAAGTCTGCACGCATCGGATACTTGCGAGGTGGTTTTACCTGTGCTCCTTGCAGCGCCTGAATGAACGGCCGCACAAAAATCAGGAAGGTAACGAAGCTTGAAACAGGGTTACCGGGTAGCCCGATAAAAAATGCAGGTGTTTGCGCGGTCATTCGTCGTACCTCGCCGAAAGCGAGTGGCTTACCCGGTTTAATCGCAATCTGCCACAGGTTGAGCTTGCCTTCGGCCTCGACGGCGGGTTTGACATGATCTTCCTCGCCGACTGAGACACCACCCGAGGTAATGATCAAGTCGTTACCGTCAGCGGCTTTGCGCAACGCATCGCGTGTGGCATCGCGAGAGTCGGGTATGTTTCCTAGATCGATAATATCGCAGCCAAATTGCTGTAACAGGCCTCGCAGCATGAAGCGGTTCGAGTTGTAGATCGCGCCTAGCTTCAGCGGCTCACCTGGCATAGTGAGCTCATCGCCGGTGAAAAACACGCCAACCTTCAGACGACGATAGACCGGCAAAGTCGCCAGCCCTACCGATGCCGCAAGACCCAACTCTTGCGCACGCAGCAGCGTGCCGCGCGTGAGTATGGTGCTACCCTCGCGGATATCCTCACCACGGCGCCGCACCCACTCACCCGAGCGCGGTGAATGCTGCACTGTGACCTGACCTGTGCTCTCATCCAACGCACACTGCTCCTGCATGACCACCGCATCGGCACCTTCGGGAATGAGCGCACCTGTGAAGATGCGCGCGACCGTTCCGGGCTGCAGCGGCGCTCCGACATGCCCAGCCGGTATGCGCTGCGAGACCGGTAACACTGCGGCGCCAGACGCGCAGTCGCTTGCACGCACTGCGTAGCCATCCATTTGGGTGTTATCCATCGGCGGCACATCAAGCTGCGATAGCTGGTCGGCAGCAAGCACACGCCCGGTCGCGTCAAGCGTAGATAGCTGCTCAATATCGCTTACCGAGCGCACTGACTTAAGCAAAAAATCAAGCGCCTCTTGTACGCTTAACATGGGTTTCTTCGTCGTCATTATTTTTCGATCACGGAGTCTGCACGACGGGATGTTTCATTTATCTTTAAAGGCCGGTATGTTGTGCGATATAGCGCTTTATCTCTGCGACATCAGGCGCCATTACATCGAAGCGCTGCGGCAGTGATTCAATATGTTCAAAGCCTGCAGGGCGCTCGGCATCTCGACCTAGGGCCTCGCGAATGGTCTCATTGAACTTGGCCGGCAATGCTGTCTCGAGCACGATCATCGGAATCTGTGGCTCCCAATGCTCGCGAGCCACCTTTATGCCATCTGCGGTGTGTGTATCAATCGTCAGCCGGTAGCGTGTGTCTGCATCACGAATAGTTTTCAGACGATCTTGATGGGTTGATTTACCAGAACCAAAGCCAAAATTTCCTACCTTGGCAAATTCATCGCCGTCACTACCGGCACGACCGGACAAATTAAAGCCGCCGTGGGTCTCAACTTTTTTGAACAGCGCTGCAACGCGAGCGCTGTCGCCATCGAGTAAATCAAATACGAAGCGCTCGAAATTCGATGCTTTGCTGATATCCATACTCGGGCTACTTGTATGAAGCGTTTCTGCAGATTTTCTGACGCGATAAACACCGGTTTGAAAAAACTCATGCAACACATCATTTTCATTGGTTGCCACGATTAGCTTGCGAATCGGTAGACCCATCATGCGAGCAATATGGCCAGCGCAGATATTGCCGAAATTACCCGATGGCACGGTAAACGATACCTGCTGCTGATTATTACTCGTGGCCGACAAGTATCCACGGAAGTAGTAGATAACCTGTGCGACCACCCGCGCCCAGTTGATGGAGTTAACCGTACCAATTTTCTGCTTTTCTTTAAACGCAAGATCATTGGATACCGCCTTGACCATATCCTGGCAGTCATCGAACACGCCTTCGACCGCAATATTAAAAATATTTGGATCTTGCAAACTGAACATCTGCGCGCTTTGAAACGCACTCATTTTTTGGTGCGGCGACAGCATGAACACGCGAATGCCTCGCTTACCTCGCATCGCGTATTCAGCTGCGCTACCGGTATCGCCTGAGGTCGCACCAAAAATATTCAGCTCGCCGGATTGCTTCTGCAGCGTGTATTCGAACAGGTTACCAAGCAGCTGCATCGCCATGTCCTTAAATGCCAACGTGGGGCCATTGGACAATGACTGCAATATCAGCTGACGACCTTCACTTTGCTCTAAGGTTCGAAGCGGCGTGATTTGTGACGCGTCTTGATCAACACGACCATTACAGTAAGCCTGTGCGGTGTAGGTCTTGGCAGTCAGTGCCTCTAGGTCGGCCACAGGAATATCAGACGCGAACTTCTTCAGTATCTCGGCCGCTAGTTCAGCGTACGTCAGCCCGCGCCAGCTGCTCAGCTCATGCTCTGACACGTGCGGATAGTGTTCGGGTAAGTACAGCCCGCCGTCCGGGGCAAGCCCGCCAAGCAGGATGTCGGAAAAACCGGGGGTAGATGGGTGACCGCGGGTGGAGTGGTAGCGCATCGGACGCAGATTAGCTAAGACAAAGCGTTCAATTATACGAGGCAGTCTGTTTCCTCAGGAAAATCAACCCCGATCAAGGGCTCAGAAATGACTTTTTCGCATTAAGAGTGGTTGATTTGGCATGTCAATTTGCTCACATTTCCTGCCCACCTACGCTCCGGTTGTCAATCCCACGAATTAGGTAGTTTGCGCATTTTTTGATCGATTTGGCGCTAAAAAATCCCCTTGGGGAAATATTTCGATCATGAAATGAGCGGATTCTGATGGTCTAGCCAAGTTCTTGGCTGAGTACTCATCAGATGCTGCTTATCGAGCGATTGGCTACCCATCATCTGCGCTAAGGAGCCTACTCATGAACGAGATTCAAACCGAGACAGTCGATGCGGCAGTCGACGCCACTGCTGAATCAATTTTCAGCTTTGATCTGTTCAACAAAGTAGATGAAGAAGATATTGAAGAGATAGACGCAGAAGTTGAACCGACTGAGGCGAAAAGCGAATCTAAAGCTTCGCTCGCTCGGCAGAGTAGTCGGTCAATACTTGAAGCTTCGCCAGACCGCGCACCCTACGAGCTTGTTCAAGAAGCCTTGTTTCGAGAACTGATTTCACAGCACCAACGAAGACTGTACCGATTTGTTATCAAGTACATTGATCATCCTGACGATGCTGCAGACATCACGCAGCAGGCGTTTGTTGAAGCAGCGCGTACTATCGCCAGCTTCAGAGGCGATTCCAAGTTATCGACGTGGCTATTCGGTATCGCAATGAACATGGTCCGAAACTACCTAAGAAAACTTATAGAGCAAGACTTATACGAGCTACCTGTACTGTCTTATCAGGAATTGACGCCCGAGGTAAACATACAGCCGCTTGCGAGGGTAGAACTATGAGGAGGGTATATATGCATTGGACGTATAGTCACGCCTCGCTGTCGCCGTCCGATGGAAAACCAAGCGCTGCCTCAACAGAATCAAATTCATCCAGCAGCGCAAAGAAGCCACCCGCCGCAAGCACGCTGTGCACCTGCTCTCCTACTCCGGCCAGTACAGCGTTACCGTTGAGCTCGCGCAAACGGCGCAATGATTTCAAGATCACGCGCAGGCCATCACTGGAGATCATGGTCAGCTCACTGAAATCAAATACCACTTTGCGTAGTCCATCGCTCAGCGCCATTTCCAGCAACTCTTCCATTTCGTGGGCGACTTCCATACTTAGCAGGCCCTGTGGCCGGATGATAAATGCCTCGCTACGCGACTCGGTTTGTAAGGACATAGAAAAGCCATTAATTAATCGACGTTCGGATTGTAGCTTGGCTCGAGACAGAGTTCACACGAGACCCTAATGAAAATCGAACCTCACCTGGAAAGCATGCTTCCGCAACTTGAGTTGCGGGTGCTGTTCGGGCCGCAGTCTGGTAGCAGGCTGACGCTTTCGCCGGGCGACTACCTGCTGGGCACTGATGAAGACTGCGCGGTGATGTTGTCCGGGCCGCGCATGCAAGGCATCCACGCACGGCTCGCCTTCGATGGCGACCGTCCGTCGATCGAGCCGATGGATGGCAGCGTTACCGATGCACAGGGAAGATCGGTCGACGGTAATATCGCGCTTGCCTTGGGGATGCCGGTGGAGCTGGGCAGCGTGTGGATCGCGATTGATGAAATCGACGCTCCGTGGCCAGATCTGGATGCCGTCATCCCGCAACCCGGCACACATCCACACACAGCAGCGGGCGGCGATGACACTGACGCGCCGACGCAGGCCGCCGCCGCAGAAATCTCTTCCAGCGTAGACAAGCACAAGCCCGAAGTCGATAAGCAACGGCGACGCGCCAAGTGGATGCTAATGACATCGGTGACAGCTCTGGTAATGATTGCACTCGCCGGGATAGGCGGTGCGAGCTGGCTGGCAACGCGCCCGGTCGAAAGCGTCGCCCCCGCAGCACCAGCGGAGCGGAACGACACCCTCATCACCCAATTAAAACAGCGGCTGGCAGACGTTGCTCCCGGAAGATATATGTCCGTGTTGCCGGGTCGCGATGGCAAGCCGGAGATCATTGGTTACGTGAGCGATGAAGCGATGGAATCGGCTGTACGTGATGCCATCCGCAAGATCGTCAATACGCCCGCAGTCCATCTGTATGTCGACCAGCAGCTGCTTGTGCAGACACGCAAAGCCGCACAAACCATGAAGGACCCTACGCATGCCTTGTTCGAGGTCTCCGATGTCAGGAACGGCGTTGTAGTTTTAAACGGTACGGTAATTTCGCAAGCAGCAAAGGATGATCTCGCCGAATCTCTGCGTAGCCGCGTGCCGGGCTTGCGCGGCACTGAAGCCCCATTACGGATGGCAGAAGAGTTGCCAGCCTTGCTGCAAGAGAGGATGGCGGCAGCAGGTCTCGCAAAAAAGCTGCAAGTAGTCGAGCAGCAACCGGAATTCGTGGTGCGCGGCGCGCTGAGTGAAGATGACCTTCCTCGATGGGAAACCTGCTGA
>Ga0194123_10002569_pt1 | contig 23457 bp, 18 predicted proteins | sample TA2MahsurfametaG_5_FD_155479 | JGI IMG/M metagenome (GOLD analysis project Ga0194123, IMG submission 155479) | Freshwater microbial communities from Lake Tanganyika, Tanzania - TA2015023 Mahale A surface | ecosystem: Environmental > Aquatic > Freshwater > Lake | place: Tanzania: Lake Tanganyika... | reverse complement strand
GGATTATTCGATGGTCGTAGGTCGAGGTAAGGGTCAAAGTCTTCGAGATACCGGCTTGCGCGCGCACGTATTGCGCAGCCCCCTGCCACTCGGCGGGGTACTCAAGTGCACCAACGCCGACGATCGCGCCTTGATTGATCATCAATCTCGGAACCGAGTGCTCGGTGCCGATGGTGCCGGGGTTGGTAACGCTGATGGTCGTCGCAGCAAAGTCATCAGGTGAAAGCTGTTGATTTCGAGCCTTACGAACTAGATCGTCATAACTTGCCCAAAATTGCGCGAAGTCCATATCTTGGGCGTTTTTGATTGCTGGCACGAGTAGTTGTCGCGTGCCATCGGGTTTGGGTAGGTCAATTGCGAGCCCGAGATTCATGTAGGGGTAGTTGATGACGCTTGGCTTGCCGTCTACGACCGTATATGCCGCGTTCATCTCAGGTGTGCTCTTTATCGCCTGCACGATGGCCCAAGCAATCAAGTGAGTAAACGAGACCTTGCCACCACGTGAGCGAGACAAAATATTGTTGATGAAGATTCGATTTTCGATCAACAATGCGCCCGGAACAGTGCGAACGCTGGTTGCGGTAGGCACCGTCAAACTTGTTTCCATGTTCGTGACAACTCGTTTGGCCGCACCCGTCAATGCCGTGGTTTCAGCCTCGTCACTTGGCTGTGGTGCCACCGCGACCGGTTTAGGCAGAGGTGGTGCCTGGGGTGCTTGCCGTACGCCTACCGGGTCAATGGATTCGTAATCGCGAAAGAATTCGCGCCAAGCCGGGCTCACGGAATCGGGATCAGATCGGAATTTCTTATAGAGCTCTTCGACTAACCACTCATTGGCACCAAAGCCGGCAGCCTCGGGGGACTCCGGCGCAGTTGTAGTCACCGCCACCCTCGCGTTCGCCTCGAATCGGCACTGACCTCGCACATTTTTGAGGTTCTCGCCTCCAACAACCCAACCTTAGCCTTTGCGGCAGGCTTGACGCATGTCCCTACGCGGCGCCTTAGTCACCGGCGGTACTCGCGGTATCGGGTTTGCCACTGCACTAGAGCTGGCACGTCGTGACTTCCACGTTGTGATCGTTGGTTCGAGCGAAGAGTCGATTCAGTCGGCGAAATCCAAAGCGCTTTCTAGCGGTGTGACCCTCGACGGCCATGCCTGTGACATCACAGACCCAGCGGCAGTTACAACGTTGCGAGATCAGTTGGCGGGTGTAAGTGAAATTGAAGTTTTGGTTAACAGCGCAGGTGTTATGTCTGAGCGCACCGCCAAGACCTTGCGTGCGACGGCCGTTGAGTGGCGTCGGGTACTTGCCATAAATCTTGATGCGCCCTTTTACTTCATGAACACTTTCGTACCGGCCATGGTCGAGCGGCGTGAGGGTCGTGTCATAAACGTCACTGCGTGCCTTGGCCGTTTCAGCGGCCCGGGAAATACCGGGGGGCTCGCCCCCTATCGCATTTCAAAGTCTGGGCTTAATGCTCTGACTAAGAACTTGGCTCACGAACTAGGGACGGGTTCGCGAGGTGTTTTCGTTGATGCGGTGTGCCCGGGGCATTGCCGCACTGACATGGGTGGCCCCGATGCACCGCGCTCTGCTGAAGAAGGGGCAGACACAATCGTTTGGTTAGCTACTCGTCCAAAAGAAGAGGCCGCAAAACAAACTGGCCTCTTGTGGGAAGACCGCCAAGTAGTTCCGTGGTGATGCCCCGGCTATAGCCGGCTTGACCTCACATCGAGTGCTACTTCTTTGCTGGCAGTTGAATTCAACGTAACCGCCGCGATGTCGACTAGTTCAGAAAGTATTTGGCCACCAGTCTTTTTGGCATTCACGCCCATCAAGGCGGCCGCCGCACTAAGCCCTGCACTAATTAGGCCGAGTCGTCTAACTTGAGGCAAGTCTTGGACGCGGCCAACGTCTGCTAACCCCAAGCCACTGCCAATTTGGGCCACTCTTTGCATTGCTCGCATCGGTGCCTTGCTAGCTAGCAAGATCGAGCCCATGTAGGTCACGCCCAGTGCTACCCAGAAACTTTTTCGTTTGGTCGCGTCATCTGTAGCTATTGCACGAGTTGCATACCAAGCACCTACCCAACCAGCGGTGCCAATCACCTGACCAGCATCATCTAGATCTTGGCTTTCAGAACAAACTGATTCGACCGCGGCGAAATTCATCCCCATCGAACCACCAAACCTGGCTGCGGCAGATACGTGCGACCCGGCTTTACCCAGCTCTATTCCATTTCGAACTTGCATCAGAGCGAGCAACAGTTTCAATACGCTCTTCATGTACCTCGCGTGCCCCACATGAGTAGAAACACCTTCTTTTTGTCTGCCACTGGTTGTTGATGGCACCCGTGACTGTTAGACCACAGGTTTAGTGCACGGCTGATTCAGACTCTTTCTCGGGGTCTGACGAATCGACAGGGCGTCTCGTATGGCAGGCCTGTTCTTCGACCATCTAGGTGAGTCAGTACGACTGCACGAATCAGTTGACTTTTCCCCCGTTCGCGTTTCACGGGGTATGCCCCTGTTAGGGCCCGGGTCGTCCACTCTCAGCCACCGAAAATCCCACACCCGCGCAGCGTTCGTGATGTCGGCATTCGGTGACTCAATGGGTGGGGCAGTCCATCACGACGACCCCGATTCAATCGTGGTGCGCTATGGGGCTTACGGAATCTGTTCACCACCCAAGCCCGGCCTTGTCACCAGTGGCACACAACTAATGCTGTTTACCGCTGACGCGCTGATTCGTAATCGAATCGGGCAAAACTCTAGGACGGGGGCACTGCGCGAGCTACGCCACGCGTACTTGCGTTGGTTTAAGACGCAGTTGGCCCTTGAGCCCAATCGCGGTACCGCCAAGTTTTATCTCGAAGACAGCGACCCGGGGTGGCTTGCTCAGATGCCACAGATGCGTCAAGTGCGCCTATCAGAACCTTGCGTGACAAGTAGTTTGCGCCAAGGCGCAAATGGCACGCTCGAAAGCCCTGTCAATAGCAATGCGACGGGTGTGGCGCTGACGCGGGTGACACCAATTGGGCTGGTGTTTGGCCCTAGCGAAGCCTTCTGGTTAGCGGCACGTGCAGCGGCGTTTACGAATGGCCACCCAGTTGCCTGTTACGCGTCGGCTGCCCTTGCTCATCTGCTAGCTGATCTTTCGGCGGGGAACCCGATGACTTTGGCAATCGAATCATTGACCAACAGCTTTAGAGGTCGAGTCGAGGCGTATTCAGTGATAACCCATATTCGTGATGCGGCTCGTAGGGCTGAAAAGACCCCACGCCAATTGAAAGTGCTAGAAGAAATCTCTCGAGATAGCGCGGCCGACCAAGTACTGGCCAGTGCGGTGTATTGCTTTCTAAGTGACCCTGACTTGTCGCGAGCCAGTTGGTCTCTAGCACTTGCCGCCAACCACTCTGGGCCTTCGGCCTTGACTTGCTCGGTGACTGGCGCCTTGTTAGGTGCTTGGCATGGTGCCAACGTCATCAACCGCAGATGGCTAGCACGAATGGAACTAATTCGCGCGATCGTGCAGGTTGCAGATGACCTTTCTGACGCATTTGATGGCATGTTCAATGCAAGCGACGAAGCTGCTTACCCGGTAATGACGAATTAGTTTTTAGGTAGCATCTACATGTGCACGGTTGGTCAATAGAAAATGAAAAACTCCTTAGTGACATAGTCGCGTACACGACTGCGCGACTTCGTATGGATCCACCTTCTTTAGATCACCCTGATACCGAGGCCTCTCTCGCCAAGAAAACGGGTCAGACCATCACCCCGGGCGGCTTAGGTTCTGACGAAGCGCTAAGAGTCTTTGCTGAGATATTGGCACCAGCCACCATTTCGACCGACCATCCCCGAAATCTTGCTTTTATTCCGAGCGCGCCTACTGAGGCCGCAATCATGTTCGATCTTGTTGTCGGCGCATCATCTATCTACGCCGGTTCCTGGCTAGAAGGTGCAGGCGTGATTCATGCCGAGAATCAAGTTATTGCCTGGTTTTCGAAGTTGCTGGGCTACCCAGAAACCTCTCGCGGGGTTTTTGTGCCAGGTGGCACTCAAGGAAATTTGGCAGCACTGGTGGCTGCCAGACATAAAGCTCGTGCAAAACGAAAAGCAGCCGGTTTGCCTGAACCAAAGCGGTGGGTCATTCTCACGAGCGCTGAATCACACTCATCTATGGCGCAAGCAGCTGAAGTCATGGACGTCGACATCTACACCGCACCAGTCAGTAGCGATGACCCGAATTGGTCAAGTGATTTTTCGGACGGTGACGGTCGCCTAACTGGCAGAGGGCTCGCAAAGGTCATCGACGCCCTGCCCGAAGGCGCTGTGCCTTTCGCAATTGTTGCTTCGGCCGGGACAACGAATTACGGCGTCATAGACGATTTTGTAAGCCTTGCGGATCTAGCTCAGGCGAAGGGTCTGTGGCTGCACGTCGATGGTGCCTACGGCGGTGCTGCGTTGGTTGCGCCTAAGTACCAAGGCTTGTTCGAGGGCATCGAGCGTTCTGACTCAATGATTGTTGACCCACACAAGTGGCTCTTCTCACCATTTGATGCATGCATGCTGATTTATAAAGACGCCAGCACGGCGAGAGCGGCACATACTCAAAGTGCCGGTTATCTTGACATCGTCAACGAAGACCAGAGCTTTAACCCCTCTGATTACGCGATTCACTTATCACGCAGAGCGAGAGGTTTGCCGATTTGGTTTTCACTTGCCGTTCACGGAACTGACGCCTATGCCCAAGCGATGGAAGAAACCATGGCTATCGCTAGATACGCAGCTGAACAAGTTGAGAAGATCGATTACCTCGAGCTGGTGCGAGAGCCAATGTTGTCAGTGGTCGTGATTCGACGAAAAGGTTGGACTGCCCAGCAATATCGTGAGTGGTCAAACAAATTACTTATGCAAGGTACGGCATTCGTGACCCCCACCACCAATTACGGCGAGACTGTCACCCGTCTTGCCATCGTGAATCCCAAGACCACCCGTGCTGATATTGATTTGATCTTGGGGTCGATGGCCTAAAGAGCGGCACTTACCTCTTGCCAGGTCGGGGGGTTGGCCCCGTTTCGTGAGCAAGTAATACCCGCAGCAACCGCCGCCTCGTGAAGACCCAGCAACAAAGAATCGTCGTTGCTCACCCACTCTTCGAATCTCTCGCCGAGCATTTGATCTTGCGCAACGCGTCGAAGCACGGCCGCCGCAAAGGTGTCGCCCGCGCCGATGGTGTCAGCCACCGTCACAACTTTTGGTGGAACTTCCATAAGAGATCGTTGCGGTCTAGCTGCGACGGCACCATTTTCGCCTAGCGTTATGACAACTAGGTCTGGGCCTTGATTCGCCCAGAGATTAGCGACATCCGCTACTGAAAGATTCGGGTAAAGCCATTGCACGTCTACGTCGCTAGCCTTGACGAAATCTGACTGTCGAACCAAGTAGTCGACCTGTAATCGCACTTCTTCGTCGGTTCTGTTCATCAGACCTGGCCGAATATTTGGGTCATAACTACGTGTCACCTGCTCAGGAAGGTCAGCTACCCAGTTCGCTATCGCACTTGCGCCTGGTTCGATCGCGGTTGCTAATGAACCAAAGTTCACTGCGAGGCAGTCACTCGGAAGTGGCTTGGAAAGCTCACTTGGTTGCCACCCGTAGTCACTTGCACCTTTTAGATTCGCTTGGTACGTGGGGGCTCCGTCTGCCGCAATAACGGCGGTGATTACCGACGAAGGCTCAGAAACTCGAATTACCGCCGACATGTCAACACCTTGCGATTTGAAGTGATCGAAAAGCAGTTGACCGTTGCTGTCGTCGCTCAGGCGACCTCGATAGTGAGTTTGCACGCCTAGTCGCGTCAAGGCCAGTGCGGTGTTCGCCGGTGAACCCCCTGGCAACTCTTTTGTTTCACCGGACGGGGTCTTTACGACATCCAAGACGGCCTCGCCAATGACCGTGATACTCACCACGAGGTGAGTTTTCTAGACAACCTCTCTTTTCTGTGAAGGTGGGGGGTGCGTCGGCCGCAAGTCGCGATAAGGGCCTCTGCGTAGCGCAAAGCAGTGACTAGGTCTTTGCTGGTGTGCTCGTGGTATTTCGCGCAGCACTCAATCGCCTCCGGCACGGCTTCTTCGGCCAATCTCGACCAAATCTCGATCGCATCTGCCACACGTCCGTGGTGTTTAAGTTCCCGTGCTAATTCGAGTTCGCCTTTCGGGTTTAAGCGGTGACTCTGACTCTCTAGCAGTTGCAGGCTCTTGGCCCTCTGGCCTCGGCGTTTGAAAACTCGCGATAGGGCCAGGGCATCAACATCTGCATCGATTTCACCTGCATGAATTCGAGCATGTTTCGCTATCAGCGCCAACAAGGTGACGACGTCGTTTCGGTTGTGTTCGATTACTGGGGCCAGATGCTTGGCGTTACGAGTCTTCAAGAAGTCTGCCCACGCGGCAGGAACCAAGAAGCCAGGTAAGTCGTCTTGTCTTTCAAAGCCCAGAGCTTCGCGCTCGACGGTGGTCAGCCGACAGTCACGCCATCTCTTACTAAAAAGCGCGCGAGTTGGGTGTAAGAGATCTATATGTGGCAGCCCAACAAAAGGGGCTCGCTTTCTTTGCATGCGAAAACGGGTAACAAGTAGAGGCACATCAAACGATTTACCGTTATAAGTCACGAGCGCTTCGCACTGAGAAATCAAGGCGCTGACTTCTTCTAACATTGCTTTCTCACCTGAATATTTGGTTAGCACGTACTGCGTTACCTCTACTTCACCTTCACGCATGTAGGCAAAACCGATGTTGAAGGCAACGGTGCCGCTACCGCCAGATAGGCCAGTCGTTTCAGTGTCAATTGCCAACAATGATTCAAAAGGAGTTTGCTCACCCAACATGGGCTCGAGGTCTACTTCGGCCAGTGCACTACAGTTAAGGCGTTCTTTTGATAGCGCCATTGATTCGGTAACGATTTTGATTAGCCCATCAGCGATCAGTTCACCGTGTAATTCGTGGGCAATCTCTTCGTCACTGGCGATGGGGCTTTTGAGCAAAGTGCGATCTAACCGCTAGTTAAAAGACGTAGCACGCGCAGGGCGCTTTGCTTTGGTGACGAATCACCAGATTGCTCGACAGCCAATATCGGGCCAATGCATGCTGGGCAACCGAAGGCACACTCGCAACCGTTTACGAGGTCGATCGCAGCAGTGATCGTGCGCCCTTGCATGTCAAAGAGCGGCTGCGAAAGCCCAATGCCGCCTGGGTAATTGTCATAAACATAGATAGTCGGGTTAAACGGAATCTTTTCATCTAGCACATCCACCCGCTGGCCATCGTTGTCTTGAATCTGTGCACCACCGCCTGACCCAACGGTTGCAGACCAAGTAGCAGAGCTATCGCCAACCGAATGCCCAAGGTCGCGTCTTTCTGACATCGTCAACAAAGTGGCGACTGAGTGAATTGCGTAACCAGCACCTAAGAAACCGTCTAGGGCTTGCCAGCGATTCGCGAACTCGCGTTCTAAGTCGAGCGGGTCGATACGCCACCAAACTGCCGTGGTGTGAATTTCTTGGTCGGGAACTTTGATGTTGCCGTACCCGACGTTTTCGTGGGTGTAATAACGGATTTTCTTGTACCCGGGTATGTGTCTGACCAAGTGAACTTCACCAGTAGTAGCACCCCCACTTCTGCAAGGTGTGGTGGCGAATTCATCAATGACTTTGAGCTTGGTGTAGTCGATTGCATCTGTGTAGTAATCGGCGTCGGTTTTGGTTACGAAGGCCTTTCGACCCTCCCAATCGAGGCGCTCGACCTGCCAGGGTTGGGCTTGCACCATGTATATGGCGCCCTCGTAGATCGTCATGGGCGCTGATGAATAGTCGACCTCGGCAATGACGTCTTTCTTGCCGTCAGTGGTGTCGATGACGACAAAGTTGCCGTCTGCCACTGACCGCAAACTCACAGAGTTCGCGGGGTAAGAATCACTTGACCAATGCCAGAGATCGCCCTCTTGGTGAAGGACCTCTTTTTCTTGCAAGAACCGCAAGATGGGCAAAACCTCAGAGGTGCCAAAGCGTTCATTTGATTCGAAAGGCAGCTCGAACGCTGCGCACTTAACGTGCTCGGTCAAAATCAACTCTTGATCAGGGTCGATTTGGGCGTGTTCAGGGCTCGCTTGGGTAAAGAAGTTTGGGTTTCGCACGATGAACTGGTCAAGAGGGTCACTGGTTGCAACTAGGACTCCAATTGCGTCTTGATTACGTCGGCCGGCCCGTCCAAATCTTTGCCACGTGCTAGCAATCGTGCCTGGGTAGCCGTTCAATATGCAGGCGTCCAAAGAGCCAATATCTACGCCAAGCTCAAGGGCAGATGTCGCAATCACGCAGTCAATATCGCCAGCTCGCATTAACTTTTCGGTGTTGCGGCGTTCGGTCGGTAGATACCCACCTCGATACGCAAATATTCGATTTGGGCGTCGTGGGTCTGCGTCAAATGCATCCTTAAGATATTTGGTGATTACTTCGACAGCTAACCGCGTGTTAGCAAAGACTATTGATTTGAGTCCAGCCTTAGTAAACAGTTTTGCCAGTGAGGTCACTTGTGATCTTGAAGATTTACGAATTCCTAAAGCCGGGTTTACCACTGGGGGGTTCCACAAGTAGATGTGAGTGGCACCTTTGGGCGCGCCACTTTCGGTTACTGCTTTAACGGGCTCGCCAATTAAACGTTCAGCAAGCTCGCGTGGGTTTGCAATTGTGGCCGATGACATCAAGTACGTGGGCTTGACTTGATAGAATTCACAAATCCGTCTGAGCCGTCGAATGACATTAGCCATGTGAGAACCAAACACGCCTCGGTAAGTGTGTAGTTCGTCAATTACCACGAATTCAAGATTCTCGAAGAATTGTGCCCACTTGGTGTGGTGGGGTAGTACCCCTACATGCAACATGTCGGGGTTAGTGACCACGATGTCGCCTTTGGTGCGCACTGCCACTCGCGCATCTGAGGGGGTGTCGCCGTCGAAGGTGTAAGCGCGCAAGTCGAGTTTTGCGGCTTCGTTCATTTCAAGAATCTCTGCTACTTGGTCTTGCGAAAGTGCCTTGGTCGGGAACAAATAAAGCGCTTTCGATCGCTTGGTAAGTACTGATTGCATAACCGGCAGGTTGTAACAAAGAGTCTTGCCTGAGGCGGTTGGTGTGACGATGACTGTGTTTTCACCCTGGGTGGCGTGACCCCAAGCAGCTACTTGGTGGCTATAGAGCTCGGTGATTCCGCGGGAATTGAGAGCTGCGACTAAACGTGGGTCAACATCGCTGGGTATTGGCTGCAGATTTGCAGCTATCGCAGGTTTTGTGAATTGGCTGGTTATGCAGCCAGAACCAAGGTGCTCGATTTCACCGAGCAGTTGGCTGGTGGTCTGGGTGGGCAAGGTGCCTCCGTGAGGGGTTGGGGGGTTCGAACGTGTGTTCGAACGATACGCCCCACCCGCCCAGACCTTCCAACAGCGACGCGGGCCTAGCTAATGCCGAAGAGTGCCTCCAGCGGGTTCACCAAGAAGTACAAAACGAAGGCCAGCGTCACTACCCACATGACCCACGGGATCTCCTTAGCTTTGCCCTGGACGATCTTTATCACCGTCCAAGAGATGAAGCCGGCCCCGATTCCATTGGTGATCGAGTAGGTGAAGGGCATTAGCGCAATCGTCAAGAAAGCGGGAATGCCAATCGCGTAATCGCTGAAATCGATCTTGCGGATCTGCAGCATCATGAAGAACCCAACTAGAACCAAAGCCGGTGTCGCAGCTTCGAATGGCACCACCGTTACAAGTGGCGCGATGAACATCGCCACCAAGAACAGCAAGCCGGTAACTATCGCTGCGATACCCGTGCGCGCCCCGTCGGCCACACCGGTAGCACTTTCAATGTATGAAGTGTTAGACGAAGCGCTCGCAGCCCCACCGGCAACTGCTGCTAGTGAGTCGACGACCAAGATTGATTCAAGGTGCGGCACTTTGCCGTTCTTGTCCACCAAGTCGGCCTCGTTCGCAATTGCAAACGTCGTGCCCAAGGTGTCAAAGAAGTCGGTAAGCATCAGACTAAATACCGCCAACCCAGCAGCTATCGCACCTATCGCTGTGAAAGCGCCAAACAGGCTGAACTTGCCAAGTAGCTGAAAGTCTGGTGCCGCAAAAATCGTTGACGGAATAACTGGCACATTGAGCTGCCAGCCCGCAACATTTTCTTGGGTGCGACCGCCAACGGCAAATACACTTTCAACGATGATCGCGATTACCGTGGTCACGATAATGCCAATCAACAGCGCACCTTTGACTTTTCTGGCTAATAAGGCTATTGTTAGTAGCAAGCCAATTACGAAAATGAAGATTGGCCAACCACTTAGCTCACCGTTGATGCCAAATGTAATTAGTGGCGCGCCCGTTCGAACTATGCCTGCATCTACTAAACCAATCACGGTTATGAACAAACCGATACCGACGCCGATTGCGTACTTCAGGCCATCTGGAATAGCAGTAAACACTGCTTGCCGAAAACCTGTAAGTACCAATACCAATATGAGTAGGCCTTCGAGCACAACGATTCCCATGGCATCTGCCCACGTCATCTGAGGTGCAAGTGAGTAAGCCACCACCCCGTTTAGGCCAAGACCCGCGGCTACGGCTAATGGCATTCGCCCGAATACACCCATAGCGATGGTGAGAACACCAGCCACTAAGGCCGTTACAGCGGCCACTGCCGTGATTGCTACGGCAACGTCGGTCAACCCACCAACTAGCTGGCCGTTCTTGTCAGGTGCTGTGCCAATGATCAGTGGGTTCAGTACAACGATGTAAGCCATCGTTACGAAGGTGACGAAGCCACCACGAACTTCTCTTGGCCACGTCGAGCCGCGTGAGCGCAGGTTGAACCAGCGCTCGATCGGCGTTACATCTGCAGTCTTTACCCCAGCTTCAGCCACCGTTCATCTCCTCTTTGGGGAAGTTCATGGGGAAGGGCGTTTTTGGTGGGGAAAAAGTAGGCCTAATTCATCGGCAAAACGTGCGACGCGCGGTTTATATGTGAGCTTTCTATGACTTGTTCGTAATGCCTGAATTCAGAGTGGCGCTTGTGAAATTTGGGGTAAGAGTTACCCCGGGTCTCTTGTTTGGGTGGCCGCTGATGTTTGGGTGGGCGCTGAGGGGCTGGGCAGAGCCCTAGGCGATGCGTTTGCCCGCAATGCTGTCTTCGAAAATGTAAACCCTACTTGATTGCTCCCAAACTGAGACCTCGTACAAGGTGCTTTTGTGCGAGCCAGCCGACGACTACGACCGGCAGCGCCGCCAGAGTCGCTGCCGATGAAAGAACGGCCAAGAAAAAGCCTCGGCCATCGACGAAGCTCGCTAAGAATGGGGGAGTCGTTTTGGCCGTGGCCCCGGTGACCAACGTTGCAATGAAATATTCGTTCCACGCAAAGATGAAGCAAATCAGCGCGGCAGCCACAATGCCGGGGATGGTAATCGGCACGACGATTCTTACAAGTTCGCGAATTATGCCTGCCCCATCTATTCGCGCTGCCTCTGTAACTTCTTTAGGAATTTCCATGAAGAAGGACCGAAGCATCCAGATAGCTAAAGGAATGTTAATCGCAGCGTAGATTATGGCAAGTGCCCAAACATTGTCTAGGAAGCCCAAATTCTTAAGGATCAAATACAGCGGCAAAATTCCGGCCGCTACTGGTAAGAAGCGTGTTGAAATTAAGAAAAAAAGTGTGTTTTGTGATTGTTTGATTTCACGCACGCTTAACGCATAAGCGGCAGGAATACTAAGAAGCATTACCACGACGGTTGAGCCAATGCTCGCAACAACCGAGTTCCAGAGGTAGGCAAGCATTCCTCTTTGTGCCACCAGTTCGTAGCCGGCCAAGTCTGGTGAAAAAAGAAACTTTGGTGGATTTGCAGTCGCGTCAAATTCTGACTTGAACCCGTTTAAAATAGTCCAGAAGACGGGAAATATAAAAATAATAACTAGAACCCAAGTCGCGATTGTAAGCAAAACGTTGGGTCTTTGATGTCTCAAGCTCGCACCCCTCTTGTGAAAACAGAGAAAAGTGTTCTAAGAGCCAGAGTCGCTAAGACAATAGTGATGACTACGACTATGACCCCGTAAGCAGCAGCTTCGCCCACATTTAGGCCGATGAAGGCCCTTTCATAAAGCAAATATGACAAAGTTTTGGTCCCGCCGGTTCCCTTGGTAAGAATCGCAATCGGGTCAAAAACTTGCAGCAAGATGATGGTGCCAAGAAGAATAGCAATCTCAAAGTAGACGCGAAGGTGAGGCATCGTTATCAATTGAAATGTCTTCCAAGTGCTGGACCCATCTACGGCCGCAGCCTCTAAGACTTCCTGGTCTTGGCTCTGTAGACCGGCAAGCAGAATAAGCATCATAAAAGGGGTGAATTGCCATGCAAGAACGATGACGATAGAAACCATCGGGTAGTCGGTTATCCAAGCAGGTTCTGGTAACCCCAAAAGCCCTGCAAAGTAGTTGACCGCACCAATGTTCGTATCAAACATTGAGAACTTCCAAGAAAGAGCTGCTGCAGCTGGCATAACTAAAAATGGTGTGATTATGAGTGTCCGGGCCAGCGCGCGACCTTTGAATTTTCGATCCAAGAGCAGAGCAAAGAGCAGACCCAAAAGCAGTGACGAGACCACGGCCATCGTTGTCATGGTTATGGTCGCAATCAATGCTGGAATCAAGTCTCCAGAGGAGAAGACGGTGGCATAGTTTTCAAGACCCACAAACTGGCGATCTGCAGGCTTGAGCAAATTCCAATTTATGGACGAAAAGACGATGGTTAACAAAAAGGGCAGCTGAGTAAGAATGATGACGAAGATGACTGCGGGGTATAGCAGTCCCTTTAGTTTCGCTTTATCTGCAGTCTTCTTTGTAGTCGACTTGGCCTTCTGCAGGAACAGACGTACCTCCCTGAGATCTCGAGAAAACCATAGCCGTGCTGAAAAGGCTGGCACCCAGGTGGTCTACTTCTAGACACACCTGGGTGCCAGATCGCTCAAACAATAATTACCCAATTTGCATGGGGTAATTACTTCTGCGCGTCACCCGCTTTCTGGGCGATTTCTTGCCCCTTATCGAGTGCTTCCTTCACGGTTATTCGCCCAGCAACTGCATCCGCGACCAGTTGTGCCACCTGATTTCCAACATCTTGGAACTCAGGAATCGACACGTACTGAATACCGACCCACGGCTGAGGGTTTACCCCAGGTTGGTTCGGGTTGACCGAGCTCATCACTTCAAGAGTGATGGGTGCGTACGCGGCAGCAGCTTCTTTGTAGTTGGGGTTCTCGAACGTGGAAGTACGTGACCCTGGGGGTACGCGGTTCCAGTCCAAAGTTTCACCCACTAGTTGGTGATATTCCTTACTTGTCGCCCAAGTAATGAAATCAGCCGCGGCATCGACGTTTTTGGTCGTCTTTGGAATTGCCAGTGACCAAGCCCATAGCCAGCCAGAGTTTTTCGTCTTGACCACCGGGGCGTAGACATAACCCATCTTGCCCTTGACTGGTGAGTCATCTGACTCAAGTAAGCCGGCAAGGCTGGTTGCGTCGTACCACATAGCAAAGTCACCGTTCTTCATACCGTTTAGGCACTCATTGAAGCTATAGGACAGCGGGTCTTTCGGCCCGGCAGTTTCCAATAGATCTTTGTAGAAGGTGATTGCTTGGGTGAACTCGGGTGAGTTCACTCCGGCTTTCCAGTCCATGTCGTACCAGTTGCCACCAAAGGTCTGAACCATGGTGGTGAGTACGGCAAAGGACTCGCCCCAACCTGGCTTACCACGCATACAGATGCCATTGACTTTGTCGCTTTTGACCTTCTTCGCGATCTCAGCCACCTCTTGCCATGTTGGTTTGTTTGGCACGGTTAAGCCTGCTGCCTCGATGATCTCTTTGTTGTACATGAGAATCGAGGATTCACCATAGAACGGAACCGCATAGAGCTGTCCTTCGTAAGAAAGGGCGTCTCTAACTGGCTTGATGATGTCGTCAACGTCGTACTCCGGCGTTCCGACATAAGGAGTGAGATCGGTCAGCCAGCCATTGGCGGCCCATTGCGGAACTTCATATGAGCCAATCGTGACTACGTCGTACTGACCTGCACCACTTGCGATATCCGCAGTAACAGAACTACGAAGATCGCCCTCCTCCATGATTTGGAAAACGACATCTACGCCCGGGTTCTGCGCCTCGTACTCAGCTGTCAGTTGTTCCATATCTTTCATCTGTCCGTTATTAACCGTTGCTACCGTGATAGTTACCGGTGTAGCGGCTGTTTCCGTTGTGGTTGTCTCGGCTTCTTCAGCGGTATCAGTACCCCCGCCACAAGATGCTGACACGAGGGCAGCAGTAAAGAGTGCTGCTGCTGCACCCAACCACGGTGCTTTTCTTTGTCGCATTTCCCTCCTCGAAGGCGCAGCTGGTTTCATGGGATATGACGCCTTACTGCAGCCTTGAAGTGCAAACGATTCAGCAAGAGAAGATGTGCGTCAACTCAGATTTATAACGGTTTCGTAACAAAGCGCCTCACTAGTTGACTCACATCCCTGGACAACGTCAGCGCTGTGGGCGCAACTAGTCGCTGAGTAGGCGACTTAAGGCAACTTTTGTTCCGTTTTGGCGAATGTCCTCTAACCTCATGGTAAATTCGCGGACGAATCTCTGAGAATCAGCTAAATCACCGAAGAGATTTACATCTTTCAGGAAAGCTATCACCTCCGACTTGCTACGCTGAGCGAGTTGCGTCACTAAATCTTTTTGTGAGTCCAACACTTCTATCGGGGTGCCTTGCTCGTCTATGCCTTCTGCATAGCGCGCCCAACTGGCAGTAATTGCCGCTGCGAATCTAATAGAACCCTCGTGATTCAGTTGATGTTTGATTACAGGTACGAGCCACTGAGGTATTCGATCCGAAGTGTACGCACATAATCTGGAAATCGTGTCAGCTATATAAGGATTTTGAAATCGAATAATCAGATTCTTACGGTAAGAATCGATATCAAAGTTTCTGATTGATTCGAGAGTCGGCATTGCCTCCTCTTGCATATAACGAGATAACAAAGCTTGAAGTAGCTCGTCTGAGGCGGCTTCATGGACGAAGCGATAGCCCATCAAGTAGCCAAAGTAAGCGAGTGCTTGGTGACTCAAATTAAGAAGCCTTAACTTCATGAGCTCAAAAGGCATTACGTTCTTGACCATCAAACAACCCACGCGTTCAAATTCCGGTCTTCCTTGTGTGAAGTCATCTTCGATAACCCATTGAAAATAGTCTTCGCTTAGCACAGGTGCCTCATCTATCAAGCCCAAGTCATCGCGAACTTCATCACAAAAACTCTGGGTAAGAACAGGCGTTATGCCGTCAACCATAGTATTTGGAAAGCTCACGTTTTCTTCAATCCAAGGCCACAATTCGGGGTGCTTGGCGACTGTGAATTCCTGTAACATTTTCTGCAAGACCACGCCATTGTTTTGCACGTTGTCGCAAGACATGAGAGTTAAGCCAGGTAGTCCGTGTTCTTTTCGTAGTTTGAAAGCGGCGCTTAGGTAGCCGTAGACGGTCAATGGCGGGGAATCGGGCACCATTTCTTGGACTATCAAAGGGTTCTCAAAATCAAATTCACCGGTTGATGGAATCTTGTTGTATCCACCTTCGGTTATCGTGAACGAAATGACTTTTGTATTTGGCGAAACGAGAGTGTCGATGCAGGCTTGCGACCCTTCCCTTGCTAGTTGATAGTCCACTAGGCTGCCGATGAGTCGAGTTCGCGAAGTGCCATCGGTGCCCTTGTTGACTAGCGTGTAGAAGTGATCCTGAGCCCTTAGCTGCTTGCAGAGTTGTTCGTCCGACTCAAGTAATCCGATTCCGCAAACACCCCACTTGAGGGCTTCAGGGTCTTTGGGATTCAAGTTGAGAAGTTCATGTAGTGCCATTGCTTGGTGTGCCCGATGAAAGGCACCCACACCGAAATGGGCCACACCAGAAAGGATTTTTTTTGGGTTATACGTGGGGGTTTCGACATGTGAAGGCAGGGTGGCTAGCGAGTCTTGATTTAGTCGCAGCAAGCCCTCTCGGCTTTCAGTAATTTTAGGTTTAGGTGAGCCTTTTGCCGGTCGGGGAGTCCTCGAAAAGATACGTCCGGGTTGGCTTTACCTTTACCCTCGAGCCCCGTGTCAATTTTGTGTCACCTGGTACTCGCACGATTAATGAAACTGGGGCTCCGACTTCACTTGGTGTCTTTCCATAGAGGTAGGCATCAGCGCCCAGCTCTTCCACTAGGTCGATTTCCATCGGTATTCCCTCTGCGTTCACAGTGAGGTCTTCGGGGCGCATGCCCACCATCACGCTTTTAGCGTTATTCAGGTTGTTAATCGCTGACCGCTCAATGGGTATCGGAAAACCGGCCACAACTGCGTTTCCGTCAGCAATCGAACTCGAAACCAAGCTCATTGCTGGCGAGCCGATGAAGCCCGCAACAAAGGCATTACTGGGTGATTCATATAAAGCTCTTGGGGTATCTACTTGCTGTAGGACGCCATCTAGCAGCAGGGCGACTCGATCACCCATGGTCATTGCTTCTACTTGGTCGTGGGTGACGTAAACAGTCGTGACACCAAGTCGCCTTTGCAATTCGGCAATTTGGGTTCGAGTTTGTACTCTTAGCTTGGCATCTAGATTGCTTAGTGGCTCGTCCATCAAGAAGACTTGCGGTTCGCGAACGATTGCTCGACCCATCGCTACTCGCTGGCGCTGTCCGCCTGAGAGTGCCTTCGGTCTTCTGTCTAAGTAGGGCTCAAGGTCAAGAAGTTTTGCCGCGTCTTGTACTCGTTTGTTGATTTCGGACTTACTGACCTTTTGAATCTTTAGGGCAAACGCCATATTTTCTGCAACAGTCATGTGTGGGTAGAGTGCATAATTTTGAAAGACCATGGCAACATCGCGGTCTTTTGGTGCAATGCTGGTTACGTCTCGCTCACCGATTCGAATTGAGCCCCCGTCCACCGGCTCTAGGCCAGCCAGCATGCGCAACGACGTGGACTTACCGCACCCAGAGGGGCCAACCAACACCAAGAATTCGCCGTCGTTGATATGCAGATTTAGGTCATCTACAGCGGGTTGTTTAGTGCCTTCGTAGGTTCTAGTGGCGTTAACGAACTCAACTGCTGCCATTTGCTACCCCCTTGTTTACGACGTAGCCCCAGTCAACCACAGCGTGGCTGACAGTCCCCTTTTCGCCGGTTATCTTGATTTTGTTAGGCCCGTCTGGCTCGATGTTGGTGACTGCTTCGGTTGAGTCAGGCCACTGGGCCACCCCTTGTACCGACCGAATTTTCACGGTCTCGTTGGCCGTGAATTCACGCACCGTCGCAATACCTTCGTTAGCCAGTGGCTTTTCTCGAGATTTGGTAACGCTGTGTGAGAAATACGAGCAGACATCTTCAAAACCAATTCGACCCAGGTGGCGTGAGTTCCATGGCGCTTGAGAGCGACCGCCATTTGAGATCCACATCAAGGTGCCAGGTAGGTCTTGAGGGTTCTTTAATGAAAACCACAAATACCCATCAAGCGTGGCGGCAGTCCATGTGAGCCCACCAGGGGAGGCCTCGTTTACGTACATGACCAAGTCTTCGTGCCCTGGCTCGGTTGGGTAGCAAGACATGTCCAACGTGCCACCGTCTGTCAGGGGAATCTCAGCTAACTTCGAAAAAACCGCCCCACTTTTAAGAATCTGTCTCTCACCCTGAGCTGGGTCACTAAATACACCCGGGTAAACACCGGCCCACCTGATGGGGCTTGAGCTGATTCGTGATCCTCCTTTGGGCATCTTCGAGAAATCGATGATGGGGTGCGTGCCAAATGACCACTCGCCCTCGACACCGCTGATGGTGAATTCTTGATAAAACGCATTGTGATCGTCTTTGACACTGACTTCTTTAGTTACTACTGGCTTGGCGCCGGTTGAGCCCTGTGCTAAGTCGGACGGGGTAATTCGCAAGATAAGTCTTTCAGCAAAGCTTTCTTCTATTTGCCAGGGGTCATTGGCTACTTCGCCGTGGTAAGGCAGATCCCCGTGTGGCCCAAAAGGCATGCACCAAAAATCACCTCGAAGAACACCTAGCAAGTCAGGGATTCCATCGAATTCACCTCGCTGCCAAGGTGATATCGAATATGGCGAAACCGTGCGCCCGTCGAGTTTGAAGTGCACCGGTGCGGTGTGGGCCGCGTGCAGAGTCGTCCAGGCTTCGACCGTGTTCGATTTGACGGACACAGATTGTTCGCCGTTTATTGCCTCTTGTGCGCTACTCATGAATCGCCGATGTTTGGCATGTCCTTATGCACATCGGGGCCGAAATATCGCAAGACCACTAACGGTTCGGTATCAGAAGTGTTTACGAACTTAACCCCGGCCGCAGCACCGTCGGCCGAGCAGAAGTACTCGTCTTCGCTTAGTTCATTAAATCGCAACAGAACCGGTGATCGCAGCGGCAAACCATTTACCGTTCCGGCCCCTTGCGTGCACAACATGCCGTAGGCACCAGGGTCTGAAATGGTGCAAGAGGCACCAGGTGCAACCGTCAGCTCTTTAGCGCTGAAGTACTGCTTGCCGTCGATAAGACCATAGACGACCCACTTGTCTACCCAGCCTTCGCCCGAGATGGCAACGATCGGCTCTAGGTAGTGATTCTGCTTGAAGTGCGGGTCGACGTTTTTGTCCCAGTCGAGTTGTTCGACGATGAAATCGATGTCTTGATGTTTGTCGGCTGGCATGTCTTTAACGAGAAGCGCCCAAGGCACTTCGCGGCCCTCAACTAATGATTGATACATGCCAAAAACATCCGAACCCCACTGCGGCTCATAGGTGCAAAAAGACCCAGGTGCGTGCAGCACCCTCGGGTCAATCAGCCAGCCGGTGCCCACTTTGAGTCGACTCGCTTGAGAGAGATCGAGAATGCCATTGTCGCCTTTGTTCCAGTTCTCTAAGCATCTACGCACGTCTTCTTTGGTAGTTCCTGGTGCAAGACCAAAAAACGTATACGGAAAGTTGTTACCGACGTTGTTGTATTGCGCAGGGAAGTAATACGACTCAGGCTTACCTTCTAGACCTACTAAAGCAGCTTGTTCGAAGTCTTGATGCATGTGATGAGGAATCGGCCCCATGTTGTCGAAGAACTTCGAATACACGGGCCACTTGCCGTAGGTACCCCACATTTGTGAGCCGATCAGCGTGGCCCCGGTTGAGGTGACTGCATCGCGCAAGGTGAATCTTTCGTTGCCAACGATGACATAAGAAAAACCCTCGTCGTGTTCGCGCCCAGCATTTGCTGCCTCAGTTGTTGAGGCAAACCACCTTTCGTCTATACCCCCACGATTTAGGCCATAGGCGTAAAGATCGTCTGGGTGTAATCGAATTCGTTTGCCAGGTTGCAAAAAAGAGCGCGGTACCCAACAAGGGGCAAGCCACAAGAGGCCCCCGTTTGCAGAAAGTTCAGCTTCGACGCTTGCCTGCACATTGCCGGTGCGAGTCTTCACATCGCTGGTCACGGTTGGTCTATTCAAGGTTGTAAGAACCTACTTGACCCATTCTCGGGCCCTTAATTCGCCTACGAACGCCTGGTAAGAGTCGATTAAGCGCGTTGCCTCGCTCGAATTAGGTTCGAACGTTCGCCCTGCGACGTGTCGCTTTGAGAGCCAGTGAGCGAGGTCGGGCCCTTGAGTGGCTGCCCATGCGATCAGTGCCGCCCCCGTCCCTGAATTTGCGCCAGGGTTGGCGATGGTGGGGCGATCAAGCACGTTGGCTCGAATCTGACACCAGGCGGGCGACTTGGCTGCACCACCACCGGTGTAGACCGCACCGGCTGAAGGGGCGCCAGCGTTGGTGAGTAACTCGTAACCAAATTTCTCGGCAAAAGCCATTCCTTCAAGTACTGCGCGGTATTCCTCGGTCTCTGTTATGCCCCTACCTGTAGCAAATTTTTCGATGTGCCGATTCTGAAAGGGAAATCTCTCACTAGTAGTGGTGGCTGGGTAGGTGACGAAGTTTGCTGGGCCATGCTCTAGGGCCTCGTGGTCAAGTTGTGCCAGGCGCCCTCGAGTGGAACCGTCACCATTTAAAAAGGGCTTAAACGCTGGCGACCCAAGATTTGAGGCACCACCACACAGCCACGTTTCTCTTGGTAGCAAATGGCTGTAAAACCCTGGGCCGTTAACGTCTCGGTCGCAGACGACTTTGGTTACCAAGGTTGTACCAATGGTCGTAGTCGCTGAGCCCATCGCCATTGAACCCGCTGCGATATGTGAAGTACAGCCGTCCGTCATACCCAAGAACACGGGCACACCGCTCTTCAGGCTTGTAGTGGTTGCTACCAAATCGCAAATGACACCAATTTGAGAACCAGGCGCTGAGATAAGTGGCAAAATCACCGATTGAGCGGCTGAAATTTCTTCTGCGTTCGTTGACCAGTCGCTGACGTCTAGTGAATACCCGGTCTTTAGGGCGTGACTCCAGTCGGTGGGTGGTTGGCGATCACCGATAAGCCATCCGTTTATCACGTCACTGGCGTGCTTTAGGTGCCTCTTCTTACCCTTCGGGGAATGGATGGCAAGTGAGAGACCTAATCGGCTGACAGGGTCATTGGCTCGCGCATCGTCGTACATGATCGCCGGTGATAGGTATTCGCCTTCGTCATCTACTGCTACGACAGTTCCTGACGTCGCTGTTACGCACACACCGCCCACTTCGATGCCGTGTTCATTGGCATAGGCGGCAACGCCTAAGAGAGCTTCTGCAACCGCCGGCACCCAGCTTCTGGGGTCTTGCTCGCTATGCAGGGGTAGGTCTCGTCTCACCCCTGGTAGCGCTTTTTCACACACGAACGTTTTTTCGCCCGCGTAGAGCAGGGTGGCACGTGCGTCTGCAGTCGCCAGGTCGATTCCTATGAAGCCACTCTTGGTTTCTGTCATTTGGTCTTTAATTCACTGAGGTAGGGCATCAAATCAGCTAGTGAATTAAGCACATGATCTGGCTCAGCTAATTGCAAAGGCGTTGGCTCGGGGGGTGCTTCACCGCGTAAGACCCATGCAGTCTTCATGCCCATCGCTTTTGCCGGGCGTACGTCGGTGTCAAGCCTGTTGCCTACGTGCAAGACTTCACTTGGTTTAATCGATAGAGCTTCAGTTGCGACTTCGAAGATTCGGGGATCTGGCTTTTCGTAGCCAACCACACCTGAGATACCAGCAAAATCGACAAAATCTAGAACTCCGTGCTCTCGCAAGGGCCCCATGATCGACGCCGGCTGATTTGCAACCAAAGCCACCAGTAACCCGAGGCCCTTGGTCAGGCGCAAGGTTTCAAGAGCGTCTTCGTGAAGGTCTTTAGAGGTGAATACCCAATGTTTGTCGGTGGCATCTATCAGAGCCTGCTTGTGCTCTAAGCCGCCAAGAAATTCGACTGCAAGTTTGGATCGAATCGACCCTGCTTGGTTTTGCCTTACTTCGTCATAGATGCGATTGAAGTCTTCGTCTTGAATTTCTACGCCTAAGTCGGCTAGACCAAGCCTTACCGCCCGAGCGAAGACGGCATCTTGGTAGATGACACCACCGACATCGAAGGTTACGAGTTCTAAGCTCACGCCTTCTTTAAGTCATCCATCAACTGTTGACGGTGACTTTTTGCGTCTTGCCGATTGACCATGGATTGAGCACCAGCGGCCGGCATGAACTCGATACCCCCCGCCGTGAGTGCACCCAGTCGGATCCTTGAAGCTTTCACCGCCATCTGCGTGGTCGACAAAGCCTCAGAAGCGCTGTTGCCGAAAGTCGCAAGACCGTGATTTGCCAAGACCATTTGCCCTGGCGTTACACCTTTTTGTGCCAAGTATTTCTTGGTGTGTTCGTAAATCACGCAGCCAACTGCTAGGCCTGGGTCGGCGTAAGGGGTAAACAGTGGTTCTGCCCCGCACATGACAGCCTCTTCAGGAAACACCGCTCTTTCGAAGTGCTCACGTGCTTTCTTACTTGAGGCAAGCGCCACCACAGGCGTGGGGTGCGTATGCAGTGACCAGCTGACACCAAGTAAGTGAAAAGCGATTGCGTGCAGGGGGGTCTCGATGCTTGCCTTTCTCTTCTGCCCCTCAGCAGTGACCGCGTCGGCCAAAAGAGTGTTTAGTCGCGCCTCGCGTTCGGGCGTTACCCCGTTACTAAGCGCATCGTCTAGAACGTCGATCACGTTGCCAAGATCGAGCCAGACCCAGTCGTCGTTTTGGGCATTGCCCATCACCGCACCGCTGGCCTTTACGGCAAATCGGCCGGTCGCAGAATCGAAATAGGCACAGTTTCCTTCGGCGAGAATGACTAGATCAGCATCAGCTGCCCCTGCTTTGCGTGCCAGATCTGTTAGTTCTTTTGATACCAGCGTGGCAGATTCTTGGGCAGACATCTAATGCGCCCGCACTTTCTTTGATTGTTCAACTATCTGGTTATAGCGCTGCCTGACTGATTGCACTCGGCCGTCGCCAGATGGTTGGTAGCGCTTGAAGTTTGAGCTCTGCTTGACCAAATCGCGTGCTTGAGCTACGTCGGTGATCTTTCCCATCGAGATCCACTGCACGATTGCGTTGCCCATGGTCGTGGCTTCGACTGGCCCAGCAATGACTTCTCTACCCGAGACGTCAGCAGTTAGTTGACAAAGCAATTCGTTCTTCGAGCCGCCGCCCACTATGTGCACGGCCGGCATAGGCAAGCCGCTACAGCGCTCGAGTAAGTCGAAGGTATTGGCGTATTGCAATGCCAAACTCTCGAGCACGCATCGTGCGATTTGACCCACTGTCTCAGGTACGGGCTGTCTGGTTCGTTTAGCAAAATCTTGGATTCTCGCAATCATCTCGCCAGCTGGGATGAAATCTGGGTCGTCGGTATGAATGAAGGTACGCCACGGCTCAGCGCTAGACGCGGCATCAACGAGTTCGGCATAACCGTAAACCTCACCTCTTCGCTGCCAGTCGCGGCGACATTCTTGTAGTAGCCACAACCCCATGACGTTGCGCAGCAACCTGACTTTGTTGCCGTAGCCACCTTCGTTGGTTAGGTCTCCGTCGCGAGTTATTTCGTTGATGACAGGTGAATCGATTTCGACACCGACCAAGCTCCAAGTGCCAGAACTGATGAACCCAGCACCAGGGGCGACGAATGGCGTAGCGACCACAGCTGCAGCTGTGTCGTGGCTGGCAGAGGCGATACAAAGAGCGTTGGCCATTCCGACTTCTTTTGCTACTTCGGGTAGCAAAGGCCCCCGAACGGTGCCAGGCTGAATAACTGGGGGCAAGAGCGAAGTCGGGATTCCTAAGTCAGAGGCCAGGGTGGTTGCCCACTCACCTGTTCGAATATCTAGCAG